>JAABUY010003465.1_pt1 | contig 17410 bp, 25 predicted proteins | sample 5560271 | NCBI WGS metagenome assembly JAABUY01 (sample SAMN10711886, study PRJNA513374) | rock metagenome | isolation source: Antarctica rocks | place: Antarctica: Victoria Land, University Valley
CGGCATCAGAAAACCCGTTGCACGATCGATTAGGCGGAAATTGCTCATACGGGATGTCCAGGCCGCTTGTGACCCACTGCTACCACCCGCTTCCGCGTCGCGTTAAGTCCGACAGGCTGCTAGAGAGCGCGATCACTTCGGGGTGCTTGTCGTTTGGGAATGAAGGGCAGTGCCGCATATACAGGTCCAGAGCCAATATCAGCTCGTCTCGGCTCCACACCGGATTTCGGCGTGCCTCGGGCTCAATGACGGTGAAACCTATCTCTCGCAGCTTATGAGCTGTTGCAGCACCGCCGTGGAACTCACTTTGCGGTAAGTAACCGAGAGCAGGGTGCTGATAGCCGTGGGCTGCTCCTAAAATAACCTTGGCATCATACTCGCTTCCATCCTCGTCGCGGAGCATCCAACCGCGGGAAGCACCGAAGCTGTACTTTCTTAGAAACCGAGATTGCCCGATTGCTTTAAATTCTTCAATCGCGCGCCGTACTGCTTGAGGATCAGTGATATCTTCGAGCGGCATTTTTCTTCTACAGCTATGTTATGATCCGAAATGGACGGACACTGGTGGCGAATTCGGAGTTGTCCGTTTGTTCACGGGAAAGACGGTTCGCCCAGCCCGCGTTCACCGTGAAAGTCGGCTTGGCGAGAGGCGCGAAAGGCGGTCTGCCGGCTGGGCCATCGAATTCGCCACCAGTGTCTGGACGTTTCAGATTATAACACGGCTGCCAAGCTTTGCTGCCTGCCGCCATAGTCGCCGCTCACGCGATCAGCGCGGTCAGCTTGGCCCGCACCTCGGCCAGCTCGGCCGGGCTGACCCGACCCTTGCGGGTCGCCTTGCGCGCTCGCCAGTCCTGGCTCTTCACTTGGTCGGCCAGCACCACGCTCGGCGGCGTGCCCGCCAGCGTCACCTCGAACGGGTAGCCCTTGATCCGTGTCGTGGTCGGGCAACAGACGATCATTCCGGCACGCCCGTTGTAGCTGGCCGGGCTGAGCACGACCGCTGGCCGGTGCCCGGCTTGCTCGTGTCCGGCCTGCGGGTCGAACTGCAGCCAGACGATGTCGCCGGCATCTGGGACATAGCCCGGTGCCACTACCAGACCTCCTGGCCAACGGGTTTGCCCGTCTCGACCGGCTCATGACGGTTCTCGTCGGTGATGCCGGCCACCAACGCCGCAATGTCGTAGCGCGCGGGCCGAAGCGGCTCAATGACGATCCGCCCACCCTCCTCCCGCACGTCCACCGGCTGATCCAGGCGCACCCGCGCCGCTTCCAGCACGGAGGCTGGGATGCGCACCGCGGCGCTGTTCCCCCACTTCTTTATCACACCCTGCATCGTTTCTACCTATTGTGTGTCTACAGCGTAGACACACAAGTGACAGGTCACCAGCCCATTCACGATCGGCGCGGGAATGCGGTTCGTTCGTGTCCCTCGCGGGGAACAGGCGGCGCGACCGGAGGTGTCGTCTCGGTCGGCAAGGGCGGGATGGTCCGCACCATCATCGCCGTCTCGCACAACTCGGTCGTGGCATCCTCCGGGCACCCCTTGTACAGCCGCGCCATCTTGTCCGCCACCACCGGGTTCGCCTCTTGCATCAACGTCCAGCCGGCTTCCCACCTGGTGCCGCCCACCAGCTTCCCGGCCAGCCAGTGCCCGCCGCCCAACAGCGCGACGAGCAGCACCAACGGATACCAGATCACGAACCCAGCCGCCGCGCCGATCGCTGCGGTGACCCATTCCCGTCGCTGCTGCGCGAGCTGGCTGTGCGCCGAGCCGATGATGGCCCGCAGCTCCCCCAGCGCGGTGCTCAGGTGCCCTTGCACCTGCGCCACCCCGTAGCCGGCCTCGTGCTCGACCTGGCGCACGCCGGTCGCCACCTGCTGCGCATAGGCGCCCGGCGTCAGCCGCAGCGTCGGGTGCCGCTCCACCACCTCCAGCCGCCCGGCGATGGCGCCCAGCGCCTTCTCCATCTTGCCCAGCGTCGGGCTGTAGTCCGGCGCGCCTGGCGCGCTCGGGGCGGCCTGCTGTGCCTGGCAGTAGACCAGCTCCACCCCGCGCCGCAGCGCCGCCACCTCCTCGCGCAGCGCCTCGAACGCCTGCACAGCTGAATCGGCGGGTTCGCTGTCCATCGGCCTGGCCTCCTTCATGGAGACACAAGTGTCGGCGACGGCGGTGCGAACGCCGCCGCGAAATCGTCCGCTCCTCAATACGGGCTGGGCGACGGGCCTGGCCGTGCCGCCGCTTCCCGGGCGGCCCGCTGGTCGGCCCGCGCCAGCCTGGCCGCGATCGGCCGCAGCTCGGCCGCCGGCATCTGCTCGATCTCGAACCGGATGACCGCTTCGGCGACGTTGGCCTCGGCCTGCGCCGCCGGGAACCCGTAATCGGACAGGCGGGCATACGGGCGGTTCGTCTGCCACCAATCCCGCATGCGCTTTTGCAGCAGCCGCTCACGGGCCGGCGCCAGCGCCTCGTGCTCGGCCCGCTGCGCGTCGGCCTTGGCCTGGCGTTCGGCTTCCGCCTCCTGCTCCGCCTTGCGATCCGCCGGCAGCCGCTGCGCGGCGGCAATCAGCGGCGCCAACCCCGCCGCGCTGGCAAAGGCTTGCCGGGCCAAGTCGGGCCGCCGACGGGCGACCTCGTTCAGGTCGCCCGTGAAGCCCGGACGGCAGGCATCAAGCTCGTTGGCCGCGGCGTTGATGGCCGCATGCTGGTGCGCCAGCACGGGCAGGTCCTGCCGCTGCATGCCCTCGGCCACGCGCAATGCCGCCAGGTATTTGACCAGGGCTTGCGACAGCGGCGCCCCGTCCGGCTCAGGCGCTGGGGCGGGCACCGGTGCCTTGGGCAGCGGAGCCGCGTTCAGGCGCAACCCGTCGAACATCCCGGGCGGCCGAGCTGTCGGCTGCTGTTGCTCTGTCGCCGGCTCCGGCGTCCGTGCCACGATCTCGCTGACAGGGTGCAGCGGGTCGAGCCCGCGCCGCTCGGCGTAGCGCCCGGCCAGCGCGTCGCCGTCGCGTCCGGGCGCGCTGGGCAGTCCCTCGTAGTCCAGGCTGGTGTCCTTGCGCCGCTCCCGGCCCAGCGTCCGTGCCAGCGCCCGCCCGTCGGCGAACTCGTCCCGCCCGTAGTGCAGCGCCACCCCGTCCCGGTGCCGGGTCAGCGCCACGTAGGCGGCGTGGCGGTCCATGTGCCCTGACGCCAGCACATGCGCCCGATCCGCCGTCACCCCCTGCGCCTTGTGGATCGTCGCCGCGTAGCCGTGCTCGACATGCGCGTAGTCCCGCAGCGAGAACGTCACCACCGCACCCAACCCGTCCCTTCCCGCCGGCCCGGCCCCCTTGCCGCCACCGCCAGCGCCGCCGGACCCGCTCGGCCCGTCCAGCCGCACCGTCAGCCGCGCCCCGTCGTCGCCCGCCTCCACCGCCAGCAGCGTGCCCAGCGTGCCGTTCTTCACCGCCACACCACCTTGGCCACGGGTGCCAGTGCCAGGTGCTGCCCCAAGCCCACGCTCGTTGCGCCCGAACATGATCCGCTCGCCGACCGCGAACGCCCGCTCGCCACGTTCCGTCTGCACGGCCTGGTCGGCCCCGCGCAGCGCGCCCGACAGCCGCAGCCGCTCGCGCGCCAGCTCGTTCAGCGCCCGCACGTCGTCGCGCGTGTACGCCAGCATCACCTGGCTCGCCTGTGGACTCTGCTCACGCACCGCATCCCAGCCGGCCACCAGCGCCACCCGGGCCGCCTCGCGCGTCGCCGCCGCATGCACCATGCCCGCCGCCGCGTAGCGCTCCAGCGCCACCCCTGTGCGCTCCGTAGCCAGCTCCCGCGTCGCCCGGCGTTGCCACTCCACCCGCTGCCGGCGCACCTCGCTGATCTCCGCCGCCCCGTGCCGCTCGGCCAACGCCCGGAACGCCGACCCCGCCTCGATCGCCTGCAGCTGCTCGGGGTCGCCTACCAGCACCACCTTGGCCCCGGCCCGCTGCGCCGCCGACAGCACCCGCTCCATCTGCCGCGAGCCCACCAGACCCGCCTCGTCCACCACCAGCACGTCCTTGGGGCCGAGCAGATCGCGCCCGTCCTTCCAGGCGAACTCCAGGCTGGCCAGCGTCCGGCTGGCGATGCCCGAACCCGCCTCCAAGCCTTCGGCCGCGATGCCCGACAACGTGGCCCCGCGCACGGCGTAGCCCTCCGCCTCCCACGCCGCCCGCGCCACCCCCAGCATCGCGCTCTTGCCGGTCCCGGCGTAGCCCACCACCAGCGCCAGATCCGGCCCCGACGTCACATGCCGGAACGCCGCCTGCTGCTCGTCGCCCAGCGCCAAGTCACCTCGCGCCGCGGCCCTCAGCACTCGCCAGGCCGCAGGGTGCAAAACCAAGTGCTCGTAGCCCTCGGCCATCACTCCGGCCGCGTGCTCCATGCGCCGCTCGGCCTCCAGCATCTCGCGCGTGGTGAACCGCTCCTGCCCGCGTCCGTCACGGCCCAGCCACACCAGCTCCGGTGCCGCCTCGGCACGTGCCATTGCCAACTCGAACTGCGCCGCGTCCGCCGTGTGCCGGTCGACGAACCGCGCCAGGTCGCGCCGCGTGAACGTCGACTGCTGCCGCGTGATCGCGTCCAGCACCACACCGGGCTCGGCGATGATCTGCTCGCCGTTGCGCCGCGCGATGCCGACGTGCTCGGCCGCCCGCTCCGCATTCTCGCCGCGCTGCTCCCGTCGTGCCCCCGCCGGCCCGATCTTGTTCTGTGGCTCCAGGTCGATTCCCTGCGCCGCGTTCGAGCGGTGATCGATCCGCACGTCGTGCCCCAGCTCCGCCAGCCGCTCGTTGGCCAGCTCCGCCCAGCGCTCCCGCCAGCCGCGCAACAGCGGCCGGTCGTTCCAGTCGCGCCGCTTGTTGCCGAACCCGTCCCCGTCCACCCCGCGCATAGTCAGCATGACATGCGCGTGCGGCCTTGCCTCAACCTCGCCGCCAATGCCTTCACGTCCGCCGTTATCTGGCCCGCGTGGCCAATGCACGTTCAGATCCGCCACCATGCCGCACGCCACAAACTGCTCGCGCACGAATGCCTGCGCCAGCGCGATCCCCTCCGCCTGCGACAGCTCATGTGGTAGGGCGAACTCCACCTCCCGTGCCAGCACCGCGTCGTAGCGGCGTTCGACCACCTCCACCTCGTTCCACAACGTCGAACGGTCCTGCCAGCGCGCTGGCGCGCCAGGGGGCAAGATAATCTTGGAATGCACCACGCCTTGCTTGACGGTGTAATCGTAGGAGCGGCCGACGCGCTCGTCGTCCAGCTCCGACGCCGAACGGTAGGCCGCGGCCGCCACCGCGCTGCGGCCGTGCGAGCGTTGGATCACCTTGGCCGAGAAGTGGTAGATCGCCATGCGGGGGGCGGCGTCTCGTTGCTGTCCACAGATGCTACCAGCCGGCCCGCACACATTGCAATACAATGTTTAAGCGCGCATTGCCCTGACCTTCGCTGCGCTGCGGTCCGAATGACGCGACGCTCGCGGCCAAGCCGGATCGCGTTGGATCGGGTCACGCGCTGCGGGTCGCTGTCAGGCTAACAGCGGCACTGACATATCGGTGGGCGGCGGCTCTGGACAGCCACGCCAGAAGCGCCGGCAGGCTTGGGCAACCGGAAAGGAGTGCTGCCTTGACCCATGAGCTGCCCGACTTGCTGCCGTCCGGGCTGCGTCAGGCTTTTGGACCCGGCGCCATGGTCCGCTCTCGCAATGGCGCGCAGATCGCAGTCGCCGTTCGCGCCGTCTCCCCTGAGCCTGCTGCAGCGGGAATGGTCCCGCGCAGGAGGCCACACATGAGCGCACGCAAGACCCTCGACATCGACCCCGAGCTGCAGGCGATCCTGGCCAAGGCCGAGAAGAAGCAGCGCGACTACCAGATGATGCTCGGCGAGATCGTCCTCGAGACCGGCGTCCACAAGGAACTCGACGCCGACGAACTCCGTGCCGTGCTGATCGAGGCCCGCGACAAGGCCATCGCCAACAGAACCCCCGCGAAGGAGGCGGCGGCGACCGACGGCACGTTTCCGGCGAGGCCGGCGACGGCCAGGGCCCACGGACACGCGGACCCTGAGCCCGCGCGCCCGCGCCATCCTGACCTGCTGGCACGCGCTGAGGAGGCTTGAGTGGAAGTTGGCCCGGCTGCGCAAGGCACGCGCCTTGAACGGGCACCGGGACTGGGTGGCGGACCGCAAGGCACGCACTCGGCTGCTGATCGAGCATGGCGGCCTGATCGTCAAGGCCGGGCTCGCGGACCGCATGGAGGACAACCGCGCCACCATGCTCGGCGCCTTGCTCATGATCCGCGACCTGCTCGACGGCGCCGGCGACGACAGCCCGGCCGACCTCACGGCGCGATGGCGCCGGCGGGGGCTGCGCGCCTTCGACGCCGACGCCGCGGCCAAGGCCGCCAGTGAGGACAGCCGGAAGGCAGATAGCGCAGAGGAGGCGGTGATGCCGTCAAGCTGAGTCGCCTACGTCCAGCTCGGTGCCGGGTGCCATGCCCGGCACCGAGCGACGACCAACATCAGGCTGGCTGCCGACATGCCGCTTCAAACTTGTTGGCCTTCGGCAGCCGACGCGATACGAAGCAGGCATGTTCGGCACCTCGCTCCCGTTCGGCCATTGGCATTGCATGCTGCTGCAGCGTGGGTCGAGGGAGCACGTGCGCCGCTAAGCGGTACACCGGACCACGACCCCCGCCGAAGGCGGGAGAGGTCGGGTCACTCCCCTCGCCGACTTCGGTCCTTGTAAGGCGGAGAACGGCGATGAGCCTGGCGAAGTTGTTTGACAAAATGCATGCCGACCGCGAAGCGCGCACGCGCCGGGAACGGCACGGCGTGGGCGAGCTCACCTTTCTCGATAACGCGCCGACGCGGGCCAGCAATTGCTTGCTGCCGGATGGCACGCTCACGAATGCCGAAAGCCTGATCTGGGATCTGGGGGGCAGGCAGGAGGCTCGACGGGTCTGGACGCGGCGCCTGCCCAACTCGGTGCTACGCCGGCGCGGGCGACTCAAAATCGATCAAGGCAAGGCGTTGCTTTTCATCGACGAGCCGGATGCCGACTTGGACGTCTCGCCGGCCAATGGCGCTCCTGACGCACCCGACCTCGAACGCGACCTCGTTCGGTCCGCTCGGGTTCGCGCCCTCGTTCGCAGCAGCCTGTTCGCCACCTTGCTCTACAGCGCCTTGTGCAACACGACGTGGCGCAAGGACGCGACCAGCCCGGTGTGGCACTGCAGCTGGCGCTACGCCGGCGGCATCGTGGCTGGCCTGCGGGGCGAAGGAGATTACCTGGATTGGTACTGCTCCATGGGCGAGGGCCTGGTCGACGAGCAGGTGCTGACAGAAATCAGGGTGCTCGGATGGGAGCTGGTCGAGGCCAACCCGCCGGACTGGTGACAGTGGGTCGCAGCGCTGGAAAAATCAGATCGTGATGAAGCTTTGCAGCTTGGCTCGGAGAAGGTTTGCGACCGGCGGCGGCACGGACGCTCCGGCATAGCGGACTGGCCGGGCGAGCGTGTCGATGCTGCGCACGTGACTGGTCAGGATCTCACCCGCGACCGGCAGGCCGGGCGGCAGCACCACGCTGGTCGGGAACGGCCGTACCCTCGAGGTGATCGGGCACACGACCGCCAGCCCGGTGTTGGCGTTGAACGCCGCGGCCGAGATCACGACGGCCGGCCGGCGCCCGGCTTGCTCCCTGCCCCGCGTCGGATCGAAGTCGGTCCAGATCAGGTCGCCGGCGTCCGGCACGTAGCCGGGCGCGCTCATTCGGGCACGATTTCGCGGCCCAGGTCTGGCCCCCACTCGTAGGCTTCGGCATAGGCCGCGCGCCACTCCTCCGGTGTCTTGCCCTGGAACAGCGCCCCCAGGACCACTGGCGGCTCGGCCCGGCGGATGACAATGCCGCCATCCTGGACGTCGACCTCGACGCGTTCGCCATCGTGCAGCCTGATCGTCTGAACGATCTCGCCGGGCAGGCGCACCGCCAGGTTGTTGCCCCACTTGCCAACCGTCACTTGCGTCATCGAGGCTTCCTTTTGGCTGGATATCCTTAGCATATCCAGTTCACACCCATCCATTGAGAATTGTCAATCGGCACCGGAAGGGGGCTCTGACGCACTTCCGCTGATCACAGCAGGCGCAGGGTGGAAAACGAGCAAAAGCCAGCCTGTTGGTGCCACCCACCTGACTTCCCGTCACCTTTTCTGGGCGAAATTGGTTCCAGGCAACCGGAGGGCATGGCGTCGGTTGTTATGCAGACAACGTGACAGGTGAACGGTTCAGGAACATCGGCGTCCCCAGAACGTGGCCGACGATTGTGGGACGTACGACAGTTGCGGGATGCATTTTGTGGACGAGAAAACAGCCCTAGAGCGGAGAGGGTCGAACTCGTCCAGAGAACGGACAGTTGCGAGACATCGAACGAAGTCAATGGTTTGTAGCTAATTGGGCTTAGCGTTGTCTACATGACAACCGACGCTATGCCTTCGACACCGCCAAGCCAGGCGTCATGGATGAACTCTGCCAGCGCTACCCAGGCTTCTACCGATACGCCAAGGTGCTGGAGAACATCGCCGGCGCCATCCAGTCAGGCGCCATCAAGGTGCCAAGGTGAGCCCATCGGCGATGACGGCTCGCCGATTTTTACGTGGCAGCTGCGTAGCGGCAATGACCTAGCGTTGCGTCCAGTGCAGCGCCTTCGTGTCGAACCGCCGCGCCAGCCGCGTGATCTCACCAATGCCATACTGGCGCAAAGACGGACGCCGCTTGCCCAGCGCCTCCGCCCGGTCGCAGGCTGCGTTCCATGCCGCGCCCCGTTCCCGGCGCAACGCCGACAATGCCTCTCCCAACAACACCCGCTCCTCCTCGCTCAAACAGTCCGCCAAGTCCGCCTCGGGCACAGCCACGCTCCTTTCCCGAGGGGCCAGTAGATGCTGTAACAGGCCTGCACTACGCATTGTTGGAAGAACAGTGACATCCCTCGAAGTCTTCGGCCTGGTCGCCCCCGTCATTCTGTTCGTCGTCTGCGGTATCGGCGGCCTCTGGCTCTCCGAACACTGACCGTGCGCGCCAGCTGCTAGGGGACCGATACGATAGGAACCGGTGCGCCAGCTTGAGGATGCCGATCTGGAAACCGTCTGTCCCGCACCACAGTGAGTCGCGTAAATAGGATGCTTGCAAGCTATCTAGGTTTCGGCAAACCTGAGCCAGGTGAAGCCAGTTGGCTAATCCCCAACCCTAAAGGAGAACGCAAGATGACCCGCCTTTTGGCCGCCGCCCTGCTTCTCGCCGCCGGTGCCGTCGCCCCAGCCTTTGCCTGCAGCTACACCACTACGACCAGCAACGACAATCAGTCGAGCACCGTTGCTTCGCAGCCCCCAGCCGATCATGCGACTCCGCCGCCGACCACAGCCTACACGCCGTCCTAGGCTCCATCGGCGGCTTCAAGCATGGCCAGGAGTCGCCGACCTTCGTCCGATGTCGCAGGATATCGGAAACCAGGCTGGCCCAGCGCCGGGCGCCAACACCGGTGACAGTCCAGTCGGGCCGACGGGGACGGGCACGCTATGTTGGTCCCCAAAGCGGTCCGCCCCGGCTCAGCGTCTCAGGCCGCCGCCTTGCCAACTCGGCCGTGACCGCGTTCGCCCGATCCCGCAACGCTCTCGGCGCACGTCCGAGCACGCCGGTGCCGGCCTCTCCCACGCGCGGGAACCAGGTCGCCGTGAGCGGCAAGTACGCCAGCCGGCGCAGGTCGAGCACGAAGGCGCGCGCCTGGCCGAGGCCGGCTGCCTGCTCATTGTCGAAGGCGAGCACCCCCGGCGGCAACGCGCCGGCCCAAGGCTGGCCCGTGGTGTAGGCAACCATGGCGCCATAGCCGCCGGCCACGGCCGCTACCGCGAGCGTGTGGGCGACGTGGAGCGGTCCGGGGCGCAACGGAGCCTCCCGTTCGGGAAAGGCGCACCAGGTGAAATCCCCCTGCTGCAGCGCCGGAGCCGTCACCCGTGCCGGGCGTGGTCGAGCAGCACCCCGAACAGCTCACTGCGGGCGGCATACTCGGCGTCGGCCTCGTCGGCATCGCGCACCAGCTCGTGCCGTTCGTGCCGCAGCAAGTCGGCCGTCGCCTGGACCGTGAGCTGGTGCTGGCTCTCCTCGAAGCGGGCTTTCTCCCGCAGCAGCAGGGTTTCCACGAAGTTGGTCACGCTGCGGTTGCCGGCACTCGCCTGCGCCTGCACGAACTCGGCCACTTCCGGGCGGAACCGCATGGTGAAAGCGTCGCGCATCGCAGGTCTCCCAAGAAAGTCACACCAGGATAGCCGCTTTCCTTTCACCTGTCAGCATCTGTGTGGTGCGTAGCGGTGCAGAATGCTTTGAGCCTCCACCCGCCCGCAACGTTTCAGCCTGCAAGCTCTCGCCACCGCATAGCGGTGGGATGATCTGCAGGAACCTAACAGCCACAACCGAGGAATAATCGTGGGACGGTTTCTGCTTGCTGAAAGGACAACTCAGGGACAATGAGCGACGCAAAGGGACGTGGCAGGAACGCCAGCGTAGGCTGACTTGCCGGGCGAATGCCGCTTTTCGCCCAAACTTCGTGTCGAGGTGGGCATGTGTCCGCAGTCACTGGTCGGGTCGAGCTTACATAGGTTTTCCGTTCGCTTGCTCCCCAGACCCCTCATTCCAATCCGAGGAACGTGCTCAGGATTCGGCTCACCTTCGCCAGAGTGGCTTCGTCCAGCCGACCGATCAGGCTTCCGGCCTTGGCGCGCCGGATTGTGGTTGCCTTGTCCATCATTACCTGCGAGCGCAGTCGTAATCCCGTGCCCTCACTCGGCTCCACGGTAATGCGCAGCAGTGGCATGTCGTGCAGCTCGCTGGTTAGCGGCAGCACGGTGATGGATGGGTGCTCGGCGTAGGCGTTTGCTTGCACTACCAGCGCCGGCCGCGGCTTCCCGTAATCGCCTGAGGTGACGACAGTCACCAGATCGCCCCGCCTCACCCGGCGCAGCTCACGCCGTCCAGCCAGCGGTGTCGGACACGTCCTCGATCCAGCGCATCACCTCGGCCTCGTCGCTGCCTGGGTCGATGGCACGCTCGGCCAGTACGCGGGACTGCCGCTTGGCTTCGGCAGCAAAAACCCGTTCGCGTTGCCGCTCCACGTAGGCCCGCATGAAGTCGCGCAGCACTTGGGCCGCCGGCTTGTCCTCCGCTTCCGTGGCGGTCTGAAACTCGGCCTTGAGCTTGGGGTCGATCCGGAAGTTAAAGCTTTCCTCCTTAGGATGTTGGCTGTGCCGTGGCATCGTGCCCTCTCGCAATATACTTATTATGCAACTGCATAATGCTACAGCCTACTCCGCTGCTTAAGCACCGCTTAATCGGACTTGGATGTCAGATGCTCTGGCTGTGAGCTATCCCAGCCCCCACGCGACCGGCACTGGGCAGCCGAGCGCCTTCAGTTGGCGGGCCGCGCTCTCGAAATCCGTCTCCGGACGCCTGCTTTCTGGTTTGCTTCCCTGTCGAGCCTCTTTCTTAAACATAGCTAGCTTGGCTTCTCGCGCAGGATGCATGTCGCAGTCCGGGCACAGCGCGTAGGCGTTGCTGGTCTGCTCGCAGCGCCAGCCGGTGCTCGCGTCGCGCCGCAGCCGCCGCTCCCAGCTCAGCCGGCCCAGCTCGCGCATGCGGTTCAGCGACCGCCGCACGGTCGACACGTCGCAGCCCACGCGGTCGGCCAGGGTGGCGTGGCTGGGGTCGAGCTGGCCGTCCTCGCCCAGCATCTTGAGCAGCGCGATGCCGACGTCCTCGCCGCTGGGCGTCAGCCGGCCGTGCCGCCGGTCCTGCTTGACCAGCCACCCGAACCGGGCGCGCTGGTTGCGGTCGAGCCGCCGGCGGCGGCCGGGGCCGAACACTGAGTCTTTCCGCCATTTGGGCATAGCTGTGGTCCCCTCGGGTTGGACCGAGGCCAGCGGCGGCACCCGCCAGGCATAGCAATCCCGTGGCAAGTCAGGGCTTGCAAAAAACGCGGAGAACTGGGAAAGTGCGCTTGCAGGACACACGTTCCCGGCTCTGCCGGATCGGGGGCCACCTTCGGGTGGCCTTCGGTGTTTCTGGGCTCTGGGTCTCTCGAAATCCTCTCTACAGTCCGCTATGTTCGATGCGGCGCCAGCAAGATGTCACAACCCGCTGCGACAGCGCAATTTCTGTGTTTGATGCTGCTAGCTGCGCTGCCGCCCACCTTCCGTCCACAGGGTGGCGACGCATCAACCACGTGACCCAGCCAGCTTCGCATTGGACGAGCTGCTAAGCTGGGTTGTCCTGCTTACTTAAGCGGGAGTCCGATTTATTTCCGACGTGGCGTCCTGTCTTCTAGATCTGTTGGCGCAACTGCAACGCCTGCGGCCTGCAGGGCATGACACAGAACCTGCTTCATGGTCGTTCCTTGCGCCTTGGCGGCATCTGCCAATCCGGCGACGGTCGATGCCCGGACGCGCAGATTGAGTGTGGTGGTTGCTTCTAATGCCGGTGCCGACACTTGCGCGGGTGGCTGGTGCGGCGCGGTGCTGATGGCGATCGCCAGGCTTTCAGCCGGCGAGGGGCGGCGTGACTTGAGAGGGAACCTCATGCATTACGCCCCTACGTCGTTATGTAACGACGTTGGTATCCACTCCAGTTTGCGCAGCTCGGCCAGCAAGCCGGCGATCTCAGCCGCTGCGGAGCCGGTAGAGGGCACACGGCCGGAGTAGCTGATTTCTCCATAGGCCACGAGATCGGAAAGGCTGCATTCAAGACGTAGCAGCTGGGCCTGCTTGATCTCTGCATCGGCGTGCCGGGCCAGGGATGTCCGCCGGAGCCTGTTGAACAGCACGCGTGCGGGTATCTTGCGCCGGGCAGCACGAGCCAAGCCCTCCACCAGCCGCATTGTCTTTTCCGCTTCAGTCACGTCGGCCTCGCCGGCGAGCGTGGGGATCAGCACGGCGTCAGCTGAGGTCATGGCGACAGTGGCGGCGCGGTTGCCAAACCCCGCAGTGTCCACCAATACCAAGTCGGCAATGCCGGCCTTCTCGGCGATCAAGTGCGCGAGCCGGGTCTCGTCCGGCTCCGCGATAGCTTCAAATGGCGCGCCCTCGTAGGCGTTGGACGCCCATCGAGACAACGCCTGCGTGGGGTCCGCATCCAGCACCACAAGACGGCAGGACGCGGCCAGGCTGCCGGCTAGCACCTGGGCCAGCGTCGTTTTGCCAGGACCGCCCTTACTGCTAGCAATGGTAAGCACTGACATTGTTACGGTCTTACGTAGTGATGCCGTTACATCTACACATCACGTTGGTATATGACCAGCCGATTAGCCGTCCGATTAACCAAAGCCGAAGCGACGCCTTTGTAGCCGTGTGTGGTGGTGCATATGAGACCTCACAACCAGGGCTGTCGGGCCGTGACGGACTACCAAGGAAGCCGTTTAACGGAGGGCAGCTTTTCCAGCCTTGCGCGGGCGGCCACCCCTGCGCCCGTTCTCCTGTGCGCTGCTTCGCTTCGCCTCCGAGGTGGCCCGGCCGCCGCGGCTGGCGAAGATCGCGGCCACGGTCGCCGCGGGCAGCATCGCCGGCAGCATCGCCGTCATCAGCCCGTCCACGCTGATGTGGATGTCCCGCTCCTCAAGCTCGATCGCCGATCCGTCCGGCCAAACCTCCAGCTTGGCTAGGTCCTCGATCGGCACGTCCTGTAGCGCGCCGATCCAGCCTCGGGGGATCAGGAACCCGGCATGACGGGTCGTCACGATCTCGATCGCGTCCCGGTCGGCCACGTAGCGGACGGCCTGGGCACGGATCTCCGTCTCCGCCTCGACCCGGCCGGCGGCCAAGCCCGCGGCAAGCTCTGCGTCGGTGATGTTGTGGCTGGTCATGGCCGCGTGCTCACATCCGCTGTTGCGCCGTCCACGAAAACCACCCGCAGCCGCTTCTGGCCCGGGTCGTAGCTGGCACCGGCAATCCGCTTCGCGCCCTTCGCCGGCTCGGGCGCAAGCTCGATCTTCTCTGACGTCCGCACCACCGCTCATTGGCCAGCCAGGCACGTCGTCCGTCTCGTCGCCCACCAGCTTCGGCGGCAAGCAGGCAGTCCGGCCTTAGTGTCGGCCAGAAGCCGGTTCACCGTCCGCTGAAGGGGAGAACTCTTCACTGGGGCGATGCTCATCAACTCCACTGCGTGGTCGAGGTAGGAGAACCGCACCCGCGCAATCCAGCCCTCGCCACGGTGCCGGGCATGGACGTGTGGCGGGCAGTGGTCATCCGAGAACACGTAAACCGCGGCGCCCGTGCCTTCGGAGGTCAACACCCGGCTCATGCCCGGCCATAATCCATCGGCTTGGGTTTCTCAAGCGCTGCGTTCCGAATGGATGACGAGGTTCACGATGGATAAGCGCAGGCCACCTTGAAGGCTCATCTCGTCGCCTCGGCACGGGCCAACAATCGTTGCACCTGGGTGGCTGACCACAGCGCCTTGCCGGCCGGGGTGAGCACGCCACGCGCGTGCAGCTCAGCCGCAATGGCGCGAAGGCTGCTCGCACCTTCCAATTGCACCTGGTGCAGCACGGCGAGCACGTCGGCTACCCTCGCCTTCGCTTGGCGGCTCCGGGCCTGCCGCGCTGCTGCCGCCATCGCTGCCGTCGCCGGCACCGGGTTGGGGTTGCCCAGCCGCACCCCGCGCGTCTTGGCCACCGCCAGCGCTGCTTTGGTGCGCTGACTGGTTAGTCCCGCTTCCAACTCAGCGACAGCCGCGAGCTGTGTCACCATGAACTTGCCGATCGGCCCGGCCGGCACGCTGGGCAGGTCGCAGAACACCACCCCGGCCTCGCCGCTGCCCTCCACCACCGACAGCAGGAAGCGCGCGTTGCGCGCCAGCCGGTCCAGCTTGGCGATGACCAGCACCGCGCGCCGGGTGCGGCAGGAAACCAGTGCTGCGACGAGCTGCGGCCGATCGGTGCGTTTGCCGCTCTCCACCTCCTGAAACTCCGCCACCACCTCGCCGCCGGCCTGGGCGACGTAGGCCGCGACGGCCTGGCGTTGCGCCTCAAGGCCAAGCCCGGATCGGCCCTGGCCATCGGTGCTGACGCGAAGGTAGGCGACGAACCGCGCCGGCTCCCACGCGGTCATGCGGGGTCTTGGCTACCCGGATTGTGGGAGTGGTCACTCATCCCAAGGATTGACGATCGCCACGCCCACGCCCTCGAAGTCGGCCACGTTGCGGGTGACCACGCTCGCCCCGCGCACGCGTGCAATTGCGGCCAGCATGAGATCAACGGTCCCACTTGGCCGCCCGGCCTTCCGGCGCGCCGCGAATACCTCGGCATAGGCAACCGCCGCTTCAGTATCAAACGGCAGAACGCGCCTGTCGAAATCGTCGGCGAACATGGAGCGTGCGGCCTCCTCCAAATCGGCGCGACGACGGCCGCTCGGCATGACGGCGAGGCCGGAGAGGATCTCTGCTTGGCACACGGCAGCCGTGAACAGCTCATCCGATGGCTGGCGCACGATCCAGTCCGCTATTTTGCGCTCAGGCTCGGGACGCATGATCTCGGAAAGCATGTTGGTATCGAGCATCAGCATCAGTCGAACCGGGGCGGCTCGCGGACCGGCTCACGCGGGGGCAGTTCAAGATCAACCCCGCCCAGCGGTGCAAAGCGGGCGCGAACCCGATCGTAGAGGTGGCGCACAGGCGGAGCTTCCTGCGGCGCCAGCACGGTTTGCAGGATACGGCGCGCCTCCGCCTCCATTGACTGGCCGTGCTGCGCGGCCCGGACGCGCAGCCGCTCTTTGAGGGCCGGGTCGAGGTTGCGAATGGTGATGGAGGCTGGGGCAGGGTGCCTGCTGGCGTGCATACCCTTCTGTAATCAATGATTGCAGTGATGTCAAACTGCTTCGTTACATTCTCTCAATTGGTCATTTGACAGGGTGATACACCCGCCGACACTCCGGTACGGTCCTTTTGCCAGGTTGAAGTTGTCTGTGCGACCCGATCGCGCCCAGCGTTGATCTAGTTCCAGTCACGGACATAATGCGCATCGTAGTTGACGCCTAGTAGTTTATGCGTACTCTATACGCATGAAAGCGCGCGACATCATCAAGGCAATCGAAGCAGCCGGATGGGCCGAGGCGCGAACGACAGGCAGCCACAAACACTTCAAGCACCCGACGCGCGCTGGATTGGTGACAGTCCCAGTGCATGGCTCCGCCGACGTGAAGATCGGAGTGGTGAAGTCGATCGAGCGGCAGAGCGGCGTGAAGCTGAGGCAGGGGAGCTGAAGGATGGCGTTGGGGTACTATCGGGCATTGCTCGTGCAGGATGAGGGCGACGGGACTGACAACGGCTATGGCGTCGTGTTCCCCGACTTGCCCGGCTGCACCAGCGCCGGCGACACGCGCATGGAGGCCGCCAAGCAGGCCGCGGAGGCGCTGGCCGGCCACATCAGCCTGATGGTGGAGGGTGGCGAAACTTTGCCCGAGCCGTCCGATGTGGGGGCGCCGCTGCCGGATTGGCTGGACGACGTGGGCCGGGTCGCCGCCGAGGTGCTGGTACCGGTCGAGCTGCCGGGCCGGGCCGTGCGCGCCAACATCACGGTGGACGAGGCGCTTTTGCATCGGATTGACAGTGCAGCTCAGGCTGCCGGAAGCACCCGGTCCGGCTTCCTGGCCGAGGCGGCACGAGATTGGTTCCGCAACCATCAACGCGAGTGGGCGGAAAAGCGCGCCTCCGATCTGCGCCGCCAGTTGGATTTGCTGCGCTCGGGTAAGCTGCGCAGCTTCGAGAAGCGCGGCGACCGTGAGGTGGAAACGACGACCAAGGACATCGAGCGCATTGAGGGATGGCTGTCCGAGCTCGCCACGCTGCCCGCCATGGCCAGCATGCATCCGCAAGACGCAGCCTGACAGGAGGTGCTTCCTTTCCTGCCCTGCTTGTCAGCTACCTGCGAGTCTCGACCGACGGCCAGGGGCGCTCCGGCCTCGGGCTGGAGGCGCAGCGCCAAGCCGTCGCCCACGTCGATCAGGCTGGCGGCAAGCTGGTGGCGGAGTTCCAGGAGGTGGAGAGCGGCAAGCGCGCCGACCGGCCGCAGCTCGCCGCGGCGCTGGCCGCCTGCCGCACCCGTCGCGCGGTGCTGGTGATCGCCAAGCTGGACCGGCTGGCGCGCAACGCGCGCTTCCTGCTGTCGGTGGTGGAGGGCAGCGGCGAGGCCGGCGTGGTGTTCTGCGACCTGCCCAGCGTGCCGGCCGGGCCGATCGGCACAGGGGTTACGCATGAAAATAGCCGGGGTATTTGACGGCATGGAGTCTGATGTGATTCGAGGAGTCTCCTTGGAATTGAGAGATCTGCATGTCGGTCAGGAATTTGGTGGAAGAATTCTCGGCGCTG
>JAABUY010003466.1_pt1 | contig 17407 bp, 7 predicted proteins | sample 5560271 | NCBI WGS metagenome assembly JAABUY01 (sample SAMN10711886, study PRJNA513374) | rock metagenome | isolation source: Antarctica rocks | place: Antarctica: Victoria Land, University Valley
CGCCCCCTGTGCAATCTGCCATCAAGATGACCGCAGGTAGGTGATGAGTGTGATTTAGAGCTGTATTTGCAATCTATTTGACTGTGTGAGTTTCGTGTAGGGAGTTTTGCTGCTGTTGCGGCTTCTTCAATTTATTTTCCTTTAAACTATGTTGTCTATGAGCACATCTTCTGAGTAGATAAATAGTAAGAAGATAAATCTTTAATAAATTATAATTGTAATTCATTAAATTACTGTGTAATAATGTCAAGAAACATCATCAAAGATTATTTAACTTTAATAGTGATTAGCTTTTTTATTGTAAAGTCTTTAAATATTTTTTCTATCAAAATACTCATAGCATTCAGAATTACAAATATCTTTTTGATGCTTAAAAAGACATTTGAAAAAAGATAAACAAGTTAATTGTAATTAAGTTATACTGTAAGTTAAGATTTAAGTATAAAAAGAAAAGACATAAAATCTTTAATGTAAAGATCAGCAATAACACTGTTTTCTTTTTTTTAAACTTTAAAGAGAAAGAGAAAGTCAGCAATGAAATTGCTGCTTTATTTAAGAAAATTGTCAGTAAAATGCATAAATTTAAATGAATTACAGACTTAAAATTTTTCTTATACATAATTAATTAACTTTAACTCTTCAGTGACTTTCTTATATGTATGAGACATTAACAAATTAAAATAAAAAAAAGCATTTATATTTTCATTATTGTGAAGTGATCATTATGCAAGTCAGATCAGAAAATTCTATAAGATTAAGTTTAACACTTTATGTATCTAAACTTGAAGTTAATCTTTTCTTAAAAAAGTAAATGTGCAAAATGAAATTGTATAAAAGCTTTGATTAGCACAGTCTTTAAATGTATAATAAGTGTAATAAGATTATAATAGAAGTTTTAAAGCAAGATAAGATTTATATAGTTAAGTATATTGTAAAAAGTTTTAATGAATTTACTTTAATATTTACTGTATATACATTACACTCAGAGACTGTCTTCTCTACTATTGCATTAAATGCAAGTCTGTGAAATCAGACTCATAAATATAATCTTATAATTGACTTTTTAAACATTGACACTATATTGTTGAACAGAAAGATCAAGATTTATAGACTTTAATATTAATAATTTATTTATCTTAACTTTGTAAAGCTGCATAATCTTTATAAAATAACAATTCTTAAAAAGTTAATTCTTATTGCTGAGAACAGTGAGAACATATATGAGATTTATGCTCTTATTAAGTTTATTAACAAGTAAAATTACACTATAAGCAAAAAAAAGATCAGCATTCTTGTTCTTATCTTTATTAATATATGTAATTCATTATTTCTGTTATTTACTGAATATCAGTACTTTCTAAAGATAGTAAATAATTATTTCTGAAAGACATAAATAATATTGCTGAAGTAGACTGAGTATAGAGTTAAGTTAAGTTTAAAAAAATCATCTATAACTCTGTAAAAACTTAACTTAACTCATAAGTCAGGTTATTACTAACTCTATGTGCACTAAGTTAAATTAAGACATTAAAGCATCATTCTTTAGAGCTAAGTCATGTAATTATAAATTATATAAAATTATAATATTAGCTCTAACCCTTACAAATAATACATCACAAAACTGAACTTTGTAATCTATTTTTGCATCTCTTTTGCAGATACTAATGTCATATATGAAATCTAAAATCTGCGCACTCAGCCTAGACAGTAAATGAAATATGAAAAGAGATTATATCATTAAGAAAAATTAACATTATAATCAGTAAATAAATCTTTAAACTTAAGCTGAATACTGACAGATTCTTGAATAAGCTTAAGACAAGACTTGTGACAAGAGACTTTTTATAAATATATAGTGTTAATTATAAAAATATTTTTATTCTTACTGTTAAATTTAACACTCTGCAAATCTTTTTAATCATCATTGTACTTAAGAATCTAAAATGTCATTAAGTAAATATCAATAACATCTTTACAGAATTCTTTCTGAAGAAAACAATCTATATAATATTTTTTTTAAAATCAATATTACATTTAATTGTATTCTATACATACTGCACAGTCTTTATGATCTTAAGCAAGCTATACAGAACTGACATGAATAATGTATCATTAAACTACTTAAATTAAGTTTTCATTAAAGCAAGACTGATTTCTGTCTTCTTCTTTATAGCATTAAAGAGATTATGTTACTTCTTTATATAAATAACATTGTTGTGATTTCAGCAAATCTATTATACATTTATTGATTTAAGCAAGTTCTTATGAGTGTATTTAAAATTAAGAACTTAAAAAAGATACAGAAAATTCTTAATATTTAAATTATATACAATTACAAAATGAGAACTCTGCATTTAAATCAGACTCACTACATAAATAAGATATTAAAAAATCTTTATATGCAATTTAATAAATATAAAATCATCAATATTTTACTTAATAAATATAATGCTCTTCACTCTGTCAGCTTAACTGATTAAAGAATAGATTAAAGATAATATTAATATTATTATTTGTTCTATTAACTTCCTATTCAGTCCCTATCTAGGTCTATGAGAGCGAAGCGCCTTTGCAAAGGAAAAACCCAAATGGAAAACCTTAGTCCCGCCCTGCAGGCGCTCCGCCGGTGTGGCACTGGTGTGTTGCCATTGCCTCTCAGGTGCATCAATGGCCTATAAGCTGTCTGCCTCTTGAACATTTGCTTTCACTAATCAGTGAGTGATCTCTCTTGGTTTCTTGAACCCCCTGGTTCATTGAACCTAGTCTGGTTCATTGAACCTACCCTGGTTCATTGAATCATTGTTCAGTCATTCAGGTGCACAAGGCTATTGTAACTCAAGGTATCTTCCTGAGCAATTTCCTGTGCAAGGCTGAACTGTCCTAGAAGTCCGCTGGTGGTGAGCCATTGAGCCACTTGGTGGGCGCTGGCTTTCATGAATAGGGCACTGTGTAGGTCTGTGAGCCCGGCCCTCTGAAAGTAGAGGGTGCGCGAATCTGTGTGGGTTGAATAGAAGAGAAGGATGTGGCGCACTGTTTGTGCTGGCCAGCCACAGAGGCAGCGCTTGTCTACACCTGGAACTCCCACCAAGGCCAGCCAGGCATTAAGGCCTAGTATTTCTGTGTGAAGCAGGAATAGTGCTGTTGCTTCGTGCTTGTGTAGGCCCTTGTAAAGCTGGTGAAGATAATATTTATAGATAATTAAAAATTTAATGTATACAGCAATTTATATTTAATTAAATATTGTCTTTATACTAAATTGATTAAATCAATATCTCAGTGATTTTGTAGAGCATTATGAACATGTACTTAAAGAACTATTATAATATGTAAAATTAATCATTAATTTTAACATCATATTAGACTAATCATCAGATTAAGTTAAGCTCAGATTTTAGAATTTAACTTAGCTCACTAAGCTTTACTTTACAACTCAACTCAACTCTGTGCAGAGTCAGATTTCAGACAGAGTTAAATTAAATTATTTTTGACAGTTTAAACTAAATTAGAATTAGTTAGCTTCTGTTATTAAGTAGCTTTATATTGACAGCAACTATTATTGCAACATTTTTAATTAACATTATATACAATTCTTCTTGTTTGACTACATATCTGCTTTATAAGTGTTATATGTAAGCATTATTAACTTAATTATCAGATCACTCATTCTCTACAGAGCAAAAATACATTAACTAGTACACTTTATCTTTTTAGTAAGTCTGCAATGTATAAAAGATTGCTTTCATCTTTTGCAATTTTTCTAATATTATCAGATTTTCTTTCTTATGTAGTCTTACTTATAACACTCATGTATCAGTAATCTTTAAGCTCATAATTTCTATTCTTAAGTCAAGTCTTAAGAGCTCACTTACTAATCAGTCTCAGAATTCTTAAAATTTAAACAGAGCTTCTAAGTCAAATTAAGTCTTAATGTTAAAGTTTAATCTAAACTCTTAAGCTGATGATTAAAGCTTAAGTTAACTTAACTTAAAAGCTTTATTCAGATTAAATCAAATTAATCTGATCTGATGATTACTTTACATTATATACAGTCTCATTGAGAGTTAAACAATGCTTGAATACTCTGACTTTAACTATGCATCAGATAAGTAAGATTGAAAATTAATTTTAAAGTATATTTATATGCTTAAAGATGAATCAGTGTTGTAAATAAGTCAAAAATAAAAATTTGTTGTTATTTTAATTACTGAGACTGAGTACATAATTATGTCAATGTGTATAAAGATTGAGATCTGACTCAGATAGATATTAAGAAACATAAATATAAGTAAATATTTTGAAGTCAACTTACACTGTGTAAATATTTAAAAGAATAAAGCTCATCAGACAGCTTTACTCATTTAGCTTAGAAAAGACAATTTGATTACTTTAATTTTGATTAAGAATGTATATATACATAAATAATTAAAATATATTGATGTTTTCTATCATAACATTCACAATTTACATAAGTAAAATTAGATTCAAATAAACTTTATTCTCAGTCAAGAAATAATTGTTAATAAGCTTATGAAGTCTCTATCTAAACAGATCTTTAAGTGATTTATTAAACTTATAAAATTTATTGTTAATAATTAGTTAAAGTCTTAAATGATTTGTTGAACTTGTAGCAATGTATTGAGTCATTTATTGTTTGCTGTCAGTGAGAGTTAATAGATGCAGTCTCACTGAGTAAAAATGTTAAGAAATGATGTTTTAACTACTTTTATTAAGTTAATTAAAATTAACATTAAAAGCTGAGTGAAGTCTTTAACAATATTGACTACAGTTAACATTCTTAACTCTTTCACAATGATTATACAGTTCATAGACACACAGTCATAGAGTTTTACTAGATAGTATAGTATAGTATAAGTATCTTTTTTCTTTTAATAAAAACATTATTTCTTAATATTCTTATTGAGTAAGACTGCATCTATTAACTCTCACTGATGATAAACAACAAATAACTTAATACATTATCATAAATTCAATAAATTATTTAAGAATTTAATTAATCATTAAGAATGAGTTTTATAAATTTAATAAATTACTTAAAGATCTATTTAGACAGAGACTTTGTAAGCTCATTAGTAATTATCTTTTAATTAAGTATAAAATTTATCTAAATCTGATTTTGCTTATGCAGATTGCAGATATTATGATAAAAGATATTAATATATTTTAATTATTTATATATTATTATTTATTCTATTAACTTTCTATTCAGTTCCTATGTAGATCTATGAGAGCAAAGTGTCTTTATAATAAAAAAATTCAAGTAAGAAAATCTTAGTTCTGTCTTGCAGACACTATCTTAACAGAATGTTAATTAATTATTATTATCTTTTTTATACATCAATGAGTCTGTATTGTGTCTGTCTCTTAAACATATGCTTTTACTAAACAGCAAATGATCTTTCTTAATTCACTGAATCTATCTTAGTTCATTAAACTATCTTTTAATTATTTAAATATATAAGATCTTCATATTTTAAGATGTTCTTCTGAATGATCTGCTGCACAAGATTAAGATAACTAAGTAGATCACTTACAATTAATTATTAAGTTACTTAATGAGTACTAACTGCTGTAAAAAGAGCTCTGCAGAGATCTGTAATTTCAGTTTTTTGAAAGTAGTGAATACAAAAGTCATTGTGATTTAAGCAAAAGAAAAGTACATGCTGCATAGTTTGCACTAATTAATTATATAAACATTACTTGTCAATTTCTGAAACTCTTACAGAGATCAATTAAACATTAAGACTTAGCATCTTTGTGTAAAGTAGAAATAATGCTGTTATTTTGTGCTTATAAAGACTTTTATAAAGTTAATAAACTGATTAAGTTCAGTTTAACTTTTATATAATTACTTTTTGTCTTACTGACTTGCAGATTTATCTTTATTTTCATTTTAAATTTATTTATCTGATCAGTGCTTTCTATAAGTTCATTTACTATCTTTTTAATTGTATTTAAAGCTATCTCTGCTTCTCTATTTACATCATTACTCTTTACTGTAAACTCTTCATCATTGTTAGTGACTTAATCATAAAGACTGTGTTACATCTATATCTCTTCAGCATTTTACTTACAGAGACTTAAAGTGCTGTTTAGACTGTATTGATTACTTATTTAATTCTAATTATTTATATATATATATATTCTTAATCAGAATTAAGACAGCTTAATTATCTTCTTTAAATTAAATAAATAAAGCTATTTAATGAGCTTTATTCTCTTAAATATTTACACAATGTAGATTAACTTCAAAATGTTTATCTATATTTATATTTCTTAATATCTGCTTAAATCAAATCTCAATCTTTATATACATTAACATGATCATGTACTTAGTCTTAGTGATTAAGATAACAACAGACTTTTATTTTTGATTTATTTACAACATTAATTTATTTTTAAATATATAAATATATTTTTAAATTCATTTTTAATTCTATTTATTTAATGCATAATTAAAGTCAGAGTATTCAAGCATTGCTTAACTTTTATTGAGATTGTATATAATGCTAAGATTAATAATTAATTTTATATATTGTAGTAATTTTTTAAATGCATATTCATGATGTTTTACAGAATTATTAAGATATTGACTTAATTAATTTAATGTAAAGATAATATTTAATTAAATATAAATTGCTGTATACATTAAATTTTTAATTATCTATTAATACTGTCTTTAATCTATTCTTTAATCAGTTAAACTGACAGAACAAAAAACATTATATTTATTAAATAAAATATTGATGATTCTATACTTATCAGATTGCATATAAAGATTCTTTAATATTTTATTTATATAATGAATCTAATTTAAATGCAGAATTCTTATTTTACAATTATATTATTTATATATAATTTAAATATTAAAATTTTTCTGTGTCTTTCTTAAGTTCTTAACTTTAAACATGTTCATAAAAGCTTGCTTAAATCAATAAATATATAGTAGATTTGTTGAGATTATAATAATATCATTTATATAAAGAAGCAGCATAATTTCTTTAATGCTGTAAAGAAAAAGACAGAAATTAATGTTGTTTTAATAAAAACTTGATTTAATTAATTTAATAATACATTATTTATATTAATTCTATATAACTTGCTTAAGATCACAGAGACTGTGCAGTATGCATAGAATATAATTAAATATAATATTGATTTTAAAAAAAATTATTATATAAATTATTTTTTTCAGAAAGAATTCTGTAAAGATGTTATTAACATTTACTTAATGACATTCTAAATTCTTAAATACAACAATGACTAAAAAGACTTGCAGAGTGTTAAACTTAATAATGAAAGTGAAAATATTTTTATAATTAACATTATATATTTATAAAAAGTCTTTTGTCATAATGTAGTGAAAAACTAAGTATTTTTACATGGCATTTGCTGAGGTCCTGATATTAGACTATGAAGATATGATAAGAGATGAAGAAGATGATGAGTACATATAAGATAAAGATTTTAAAGATTTAGAAAGAGAAACTCTATGTATATATATACAACATTAGACAGTTTAGACATCAGTTGTTTATTTTTTAGTTAGCTAAATAAATTAATATTACATTTCTTATTCAGAATAGCAGTCACAATTCACTTCATTCTGCTCAGACTGTTTTATTTACTCAGATTTATTAAATCATTAATTACTTCATTTGCTCAGACATTCAGCATAGTGTCTTGTATACACAATTCATAAAAACATTATATTATTTAATTATATTATGTCATTTTCTTCTATTAACAGCAGCAATCTCATTTCTTCTTTTACTTCAATGTGTTTTCTCTTCACTATTAAAAAGCACAGTAAATAGTTATTTTCTTTATAAATGAAGCTTACTGCAAGAAAATAGTCATCAAGAAGAACAGTTGAGAAAAGTGAGAGTTATATTTAATTAATTAAGAAAAGTGAAAGACTCATTTGACTTTAAAAAGAGCTTAAATTGAATCAGATAAAAGAAAATCATGATGTAAAGTTATTTTTGAGAAAGAAAATGAGCATTAGAAAGATATAGAGACAGTGTTGAGTCAGAAAAGAGATTGAATGCATAATTAAATAAAAGTTATGAATTTAACAAAAAGATATTAACTATACAGAAATGAATCAGTCATCTGAATGTTGTTGTTAATTATTTAAAGAAAGAGAACAGTCAGAGTTTTTATATTGATTTATTAAGATAACATTAAATTAGTCATTTAAATGCAGCTATAGCAGTTTTAACAGAAGTGTATGATCTTTTAAAGTTTATTATTGACAGATAAATAAGTCTGAATCAGATCAGATATTTAGAAGCTATTATTAATGTATTAATAAAAGTTAAAAAATATTCAGATCTAATTTCTGACATCTAGATTAGCCTGAACAAGAAAAGAAGTCTGTTATACAGAGAAGTATAAATAATGATTAATTTAACAATAAAAAAGTATAGATTTAAGTATTAAGTAGAGCTCTCAGATTTCAGTTAAAAAATTAAAAGAAAGTTTTAAATTTATTGTTCTTATTTAAAATCAGTATCTTAAGTAGTTATTACTACAGCAACAATTTCTTATTACTATTTTAATTCATTTTATTGTACATCTACAAATCATTTCATCTTACACAATGTCTACACAACATCAGTTAAGAGTCAGTCACAATAAAAGTAAAAAGTATTGTAATTCTTCTGTTTTAGATGACTCATCATCATTAAGTACAACATCAGAGATGAACACTTCATCTATTATATATATTATTACATTTTCTCAAACTTTTTCTTTATTTTCTTTCAAGTCTGCTTCAGTGCTGTCTACATTTAAAAAGATAAAGAATAGCATATTAATAATAATTATGCTGTATATTTTGATATTAACACTGAGTGCAGTGAAAGCATTATTCTTTAATGAAATAAATGTTGAAGACTTTTAAGATATTTATGCTGTTGTGTAAAGATCATAATTTAACAAAGAAATGCATACTTTAATGTTTACTGTTGTATTGTGTCAAACTTATTAATAAGTATGTTAAGACATTACTGAAGTATATTAAAGAAAGCTTCTTAAAGATGAAAGTAAAGCTTATTAAAAACTATAAAATTCATAATATTAAGCAGAAGTACTATTCAAGAACTTATTTTAAAATGTATAAAATTAAAGTCATTGACAGAAAGAAAGATCTGAAAAATTATGTATTACAGTTTAAAGTTATCTTTAATCAATTAATAAATAAAGATAAGCTCAATCATTACACAGAATGTCTGTAATTCATAAAAGAGCTTTTAGAAAATTGTTTTTATAAGATTTTATACAAAATTAATATTAAATCAGTTCAGTCTGAGACTTACAATCTAAATAAGATGCTTAATGTAATCATGAAGTTAGAAAAAAAAGAAGAATATCTATTAAAATTTTAAATAAAGTTTAAAATTAAGTTGAAGATTAAAATTGTTAAAAGGTGGCACCACACTAATAGCACAGCTATCATGAGTTATATATCTAACACTTCTCCTAACCCATGATCGGCCTGCAACCAACCTGCAGGTGTAAAGGGTGTGCACAGATGGCAGTTCAAACTCATGACCTTTTGAACTTACTCTCTCACCATGGACTTGAATCACTGGCAGAGGTGGCCTAGGCACCATTTTACACAAGTTATCACACACTAACCCGGGCTCATAACCTGTTAAAAGGTGGCACCACACTAATGGCACAGCTATCGTGAGTTATATATCTAACAAAAATCTTAATTAATAAATAAAGAGATGACTTTCTTACTGTTTAAAAGAAAGCTAAAATCTCAGTGAATAATACAGAAATAATGAGATAAGATGTAAATGCATTAACTAAGATCTTTAAAAGTCTGATGCTATCATTATAGATAAAGATAGATCAGTTTAAAAAATTAATATAGATTAATTAGTATTCAATTTAATTTCAAGACTTATTTCTCAGTTAATTACAATATCAATCTCAGTATCAGAATTCTGATTCTTATTCACAGCAACAGCAGTACTCAGCATAGTAAGATTATTTATATTAATTAAATAATTATTATGTAACAAACACTCAGCAAGAATCATCATTACAATAACAGTCTTAATAAATAGATAAGTCAGCTACAGTAAACATTAATGATAACTCTTGTTCATTTTATAATATTATAGATCATTATTATAAGAACTGTGCTGAGCTTAAATAACTAATTTAAGAGAGTCAGATGCATCTGAACAAAAAGATGCATATTGCTTAAGAATTAAAAGATAATGAGAAAATTTTAATATCTTTAGACAGAAATCTTCAGCAGATTAAGATAGTATAAAAACTGTTTAGAAAATATAATTAAAAGCTTAAAATGATGATAAAAGACAGTTAGAATGTCTGTTATATTGTTAACTTCTTAAAAATCTGAAAGAAGAATTGAGTAATAAAGAACATAAGATTTTAATGATTATATAAGATAGTCAGAAGAAATAAGACTGTGAAAGACTGTTTAAAAGAGATGTATTGAATAAGTTAATTAAGATTACAAAAGAGTAAGCAGAAAAGAAAAAGAATTATGTTATTTTTAAGATTATAAAATTTAATAATTAAAAGAAATTACAAGTCAAGATTTCTACTAATGTATAACTTAAGTTGTATTGTAATCAGCTTTAAAACAATGACAGTAACAAAATCATAAATAAAGCATCTCTAATGCTTAATTTTAAGTTTGTGAAGTTTATCACTTCAAAAGACAAGAAAAAGATAATTAATGAGCAAGCTTCAGTACTGAAGATTAAAAACATTAAGTTGCAGAATATTCTGCATAAAATGACTAAAGAAAATCTTACTTAAATTTTGCAGAAGATGCTGAAAATCACTGTGTTAAATATAATAATTAAGAATTTGTTAACATCAGTTAGTGTAACATATAAGATGATGTTTAAATCAGTCAAATCAGATATATTTAAGTAAGATTTAGATAAACAGTATAAAAATTAAAATTAAAAAGTCATTGTATTCTTCAGCTAGTCTGTATACAATTATAGAAATTGAAAATGCAAGAATCTTTGTGTTGTTAAATATTGAGACAGAAGTTAACTTAATAGAGATAAAGTTAATAAGATCATTAAAGATACTGTTCATTATAAATGATTAACTGCATTTAATGAATATTAATGAAGAGAAAACAGTCTTAAGAGATGTTGTGAAAGATGTAAAAGTTATTATTGATTTCATTAATGTTGCTTAATTCATACTGATTATTAAGAAAGTCAGTCAGTCATTGATTTTAGAAATGTCTTAAATTATAAGAATTAAACTTGTGTTCAGAACTTATAATGATAAAATAATGAATTGTGAGATAATCTGTTTAAATATAAGAAAGATAACAAGCTTTAAAGCAACAAAAATAGATCTTAAAATGAAAATATTAATTTATCTATTTTCTAAATGTAAGTTTGTCAAGAATTTAAAGCATAAAAGAAAACATATTTGACAATGTCTTTTTGTCATTATTGTCAGAGAAAATAAGATATGTAATCAGAGTAATCAGTGTGTTAATTTAAGACAAAGAAATAGTGCTAAAAGATACTTATAATTTTATGATTTTAAGTTCTAAATTAATCACTCTATATAACATTATTTGTGTCTTTTGATCTGTGTCATCACATAAAATTACAATGATGAGATTGTTAAAGCAATGAGATTCAGAGTTTAACATTTCACAATATTTTTTGATAAATGTTGTATATAAATAAAAGATAAATAAAGTAAAATTCATGAATAGAACAGACTCTTTAGACAATAATTTTATTTAAATAAGTGACTGAAAGAACAAGATACTTATGAAGCTGTTGTCTTTAACAAGACAGTCAGATCTTAATTTATTTAATTATTTAATTATATTTAAATTTTCAAATATATCTAAAGAAACTTGATTGACTCTGAAGTGTGTAGAGTTACTAAAGATTGATGAGCAGCTATTTTCTTAAAAGATAAACATATTAATGATTGTGTTATTCAATAGAAAAGTCTTTTTAGCATGATACTTTAGTTACATTGAAAGATTTTAATCTGAGATTGCATCTTTACAGAAGATTTAAACTGTCAATTATAAAGTATAGTAGACATCAGTCTTTCATGTGTTTTAAGTACTTAAGTCAGAGATTATACAGATGTTAAAGAAATAACTTAATTGTGACATTATTAAGCAATATTATGAGTTATACTGAAATCTATGATTTCTGATGCAAAAGTTACAGAAGAGAAAATATTGTCTAATTAATGTCATTATGCATATCAACAAGATCACAATACAAGATGTAAATATTTCATTAAATATTAAGCAGTTTGTCAAGAAGTTTAAAGAGCTAAAGATAATTAACTTAATGAATCTACAGTTTAATTATAATTAAGTCATCTTAAACAAAACATTATAAGATTTCACTAAATTTCTTATATCTCTTAATTTACTGCAGAACTGCATTCTCATACAGAATGAAACAAACTTAATTGTGCAATTCTGTTATGCAGTTATGTAATTGCTTGAGAATCTTATACTGAACATTGTAAAAGTGTTTATTGATGATATTGAAATTAAGAATTTAAATATGTATTATGATGAAGAGAAGATGCACAAAAAAGTATATCAATATATTTTGAAGACAATACAGAATCTAAATAAGATGTTTATGAACATTGAGTGTGCAGAAAGATGTATATTGAGAGAGAAGTTACAGTTTATAATGAAATACATTAAGATTGTAAATTATATTTATAAATCAGAAGACAGATCTTCTGTAATAAGTAAGATTCTTAAGATATTGAATTGATCTTTATGTTAAAATGTAATGAAAGCAAGAATATTCATTAAAAATCTATATATATTACTGACTGTGAATTTATGAATTTGTCAGCATAGCTGAACTTATATATGCATTGATGAAGAAGAATATGCTGTTTATGTAAATAAATAAATAATAAGAATTCATAAATAGACTGAAGCTCAAACTGATGTTTTCATTTATAATTTAAATAATTAATTACAAGACAGATCAGAAGATTATACTGATTATAAATATAAATAAGAAAGAATGAGATTCTGTATTAATGTAGATGACTAAAGACTGAAAATGAAGACATATCTATAAATATAATAGTGAAGTATGATTAAAAGCTGAGTCTGAGTACAATGTCAGAAAACAGAAGTGTTAAGATCTTCTTAAAACATTAAAGAAAGTCTGATCTTATCTTTGCAGAGTTAAGTTTGTAATTAAAGTGAATGTTAAAATCTTAATTCATTAGCTTAATAAGAATACTACAGATGTGTTAAAGATACTTATTAATTATTGATTTGTGTAAATAAGACTGTTTAATTTTGATGTGCATTACATGTTAAACAAGAAGCATTTAGTAATAAATGAATTATTATGATAACTATAAGTACTGAAGAATGACAAGAAAAGTAAAAGTAATGTAAAAAACTTCATCAATATAGAGCTATTCTGCTTTAAAGTTCATTCTTATTAAGTCAATGCAGAAAGAGTAAGAAAAAGAGTTATAATAATTAATGTGTTAAATTTAGAGTCAGACTATACAGATAAATAGAAGCAGTTCATTAAGTTTCTTATGTCATTTAAAAGATTTAAGAATCTGAACAGCAGAGAATTCACTTAGTTTAAGAAGAATACACTTAAGTTTATTGTTTAAGAAAGTGAACTCTTTTAATAAGAAAGCAAGAACATATTGTTGTAATAAGTAGTGTTACAAGTTAAGAATTAAATAAAGATAATTAAATATCAACATAATTGATCTGATCACAAAGAAATTGAATTTACTTATAAATGAGTATTAGTGATATATTGATGAAAAGATATGTCTAATATGATTAAAAGACACTGCAAGACATATAAAGACTGTTAATAGCAGAAAAATAAAATTTAATTTAATATCATATTCTTCATTTACATCTCAGTTCTGTTCAAAAAGGTCACAGTTAACATAATGAAGATGCTGAAGTGCAAGAAAAAGAGCTACATTATGATAGCAAGAAAAGACTTATCAGAAATTTAGAATGAATAGAAGTACAATTCTTAAAATAGATTACTTTAACAGTAATTGTGAAGTTTCTCTGAGAAAATATAATTACAAGATATAATGTGTTCAGAAAGCTAGTCTGTAATGAAGTCTTTATGAAGAGTTAGAAAATAAGAAATGAACAGATAATTTAATAAAGCTATACAATATACATTAAGTTATAATGTCAGCATATAACTCAGAAGCAAATAAAATGATGAAATACAGACATTAACTTATCATTGATGATCTTTTAAATTTTATAATTAAAGAAAAAGACAATTAAGTAAATCTTTTATCACTGATAATCTGAGTAAACAGAACAACAATTCATCATAGCATTAAGAAGACTCTGTATGAGTTATTATATGAATATCAGTATGTATTATTAATTAAAACAAAAATCTTCTTGTAAAGTGTTTTAGCATGATAAACAGTCAGAACACATACAGATTTATTAGTTATGTAAGTAAAGCAGTTATTAAGATAAGATGTAGATCTTAAGAAAGTTACAGTTAGAGTGTAATGCATTTAAGAGCAAAGTAAGAAGTATATAAATAATTATAATGACATAAAGAATTAATTATACAAAGAAAGAGATCTTATTCTACTTTACAATTTACATTATAAGAATAACTACTCATTAGATAGAAAACTTAAGTTCTGATAATTAAAGTCTTATTATATTATAATAATTAATTTTAAAAAGAGCAATTATACTCTTATGAAACTTAACAGATCAAAATGAAGTGAAATAATTTTAGATAAAAGACTTAAACTTTATCACATTAAAACAGAAAAGAAGATGAGAGACTATATAGACTGTATAAATATAATTAATAGTGAGTTAAGTAGCTCTGTCAGTGAAAATAATGACAAGCAAGAGATTTCTGCATTATTAATGAACTGAAGAGTTCTTACAAAGAAAGTTAACAATACATATTAAACTGACTCTGAAAGCAATGACACTGAAGATGATTCTAATTAATGTTAAGTAAGAATACTTAATTGTAAAAGAAAAAGATAAACTATTATTGTCATTTTCTTTATCTATTAACTGTTTTCAAAACTGTACAAGCATTCTGATTTAGTGTTCTTCTGTATATAAACTTACATATCATTGCTTTCATTACTCATTAATATAAGTGTACTTTTCTATTGTTCATAATACTCTTTTTTCTTTATTCACAGAGATAGTTTCTTCAGTCATCATTGATTTATAGTAATGAGATTTATAAAATAAATTCTTATTCTTAGAACAAATTATCTCTTCTATATATTATATTTGTCATTAGTTATGTAAATTTTCTTTAAATTTTTGTTTCTCATACTTAAAGTAACTATCAGGTCAGGTTAACTCAATCTGATCTGAATAGAGTTTTTAAGTTAAGTTAAATCAGACTTTAATTGTTAATCTAAGAATTTAAGTCAGACTTTAACATTAAAGCTTAACTTAATTTAGAAGCTCTGTTCAGATTTTAAGAATTCTGAGACTGATTAGTAAGTGAGTTCTTGAGACTTAACTTAAGAATAAAGATTATGAGCTTAAAGATTATTGATATATAAACATTATAAGTGAGCATTATATATACACAGTTAAACAGCTTTCAATTTAATCTATTTATTTACTATATTGAGAGTCAGATATTCTCAAAATAATCTAGTAACAATTGCTTTAATCTATATCTTTAGATGCAATGTTTCAGTTATGTATATATCTCTTAATAAGAGATATATTCTTGTACTGAATGATAATTCATTTTGTATAAATTGCAATCAGATTAACATCTACTTTCTGTTAACTAATAAATGATAATTACTGTACAGTTCATTAAACATATTTTTAAAGAAAATAACAATATATGTTTTTACTGTCTTCTACAGACTTTTAATGACTGAGCTTTGAAAACAAAACATTTTATATTGAGAAAAAACTCTCTTTAAATAATCTTAAGTTATCTTGCAGCAAAGCTTTTGAAAGAATAGTTTTGCTATTAGAAAATTTGTTAATTTTTAATAGTGATGTATTTTATGAAGAATGATAGCTGTAGAATGAAGCATTATTATTAAGCATTATATTGTATATTAAAATTGAACTTACTGTTTAACTTTCAGTAATGAGCTGATTTAAATGCTTCAGTGTCTTCTTCTGTATCTACAGCATTTTCTTTTTTTCTTTTCATCAACATCAATTTTTTCTCTTTTAAATATCTTTCTAAATGTTTTTTCTGCTGCTGCTGTCTTCTCTTCATTTAATACAGTCTTTGTAACACTGCATCTTGAAGTTTTCTTAATATGTATTATAATATGATATGACAATATAATGATGCTTTAAAATTAAGTTTATAAAAGCATTATTAAAAAGCAGTTTAAATGCATCTCTGAATGATAATGAGTTTTAGAGTGATCTTGTAGTTTGAAGATGCATTGTAGTTTGAAAGTGTATTGTAGTTTAAAAGTATGTAGTTAAAAGATGTATTGAGAGCTTTTAGATATTAATAATATTTAAATGTTAAGTTACTAGTAAACAACACATTTATTTATGATATGTACATCAATGTTATAAGTAAATATATCAACACACTTACTTTTAACACTCAATTTAACAATTTCTTATCTTTATCTTTATCACTCAATCTACTACATTCACTCTGTTACTACTCAATCTCTATATTAAGTCTCTACACTCAATAAATATATTGCTCAATGTTATCACTTTTTTTACTGCTCATTTCTTAAGATTTAATCTTATACATTGCTTTTATACTTTACTCTGATGTGTAGCTGTAATGCATACATATAATGCTTAATTATATCACTCAGTATAAAACTCTCTAACTAATTATAATTTTAAATTCTTATTATCATAGATTTAAACATTAAGCTTTCACTGTAGACTATAAAATGCTTAACTTTTAATTCATTCTTAGTCTCTGAAGAAAGATCTGATCATCATGACTGTTTATAGAAGTCTATATATAATTTAAAAAAGACATTTAGTGAATACTTAAATAACTTAAAGACTGCATGTGCAAGGAAGAAATGACAGAAATATATGAAGAATAAGAATTTTAAATAAATTGAAAATGCAAAAATGACAGACTGTAAAGCTATAAAATGAGAAGAAAATACATTGAAGAAGATTAATTCATATTAAACTGCAGACTCAGCATTGAAGAAGATTATGAAAGAAAAGATTAAAGATAAGATCTTAATTTCTTAAAGAAGTATTATTATTTGTTCTATTAACTCCCTATTCAGTCCCTATCTAGGTCTATGAGGGCGAAGCGCCTTTGCAAAGGAAAAACCCAAATGGAAAACCTTAGTCCCGCCCCGCAGGCGCTCCGCCGGCGTG
>JAABUY010003468.1_pt1 | contig 17404 bp, 22 predicted proteins | sample 5560271 | NCBI WGS metagenome assembly JAABUY01 (sample SAMN10711886, study PRJNA513374) | rock metagenome | isolation source: Antarctica rocks | place: Antarctica: Victoria Land, University Valley
AGGTGTGCTGGTTGACTTGCTGTGTTCGGAAGGACCGCCGCTTAAACACAGACTTGCGCTTCGCATTAGCGTCGAAGCTCGTACCTGTTGCTGGTCCGACCGTTACTTATGGGCCCTACTGTACTGTCATGCAGCAGCCCAAGACCGGTCAGAAAACAAGCTTACCAAATGTACTTCTAGATTATGTCTGAAATCGACTTTGAGTTTATTCAAATACTTATTATAACAATTAATAAGTAGACAAATTTCACAGCATTGAATACCATCGCATAGAAGAAGACGCGTTGTCAAGGATTGGCAAGGAGATTTTGTAATAACACTCCTGATGACAAACATTGTGTGAAGCTCCCGTTCATAAACGACCGTTGCAGCAAGTTTGCAAACCTGTGAGGCCAAAAGGCACGAATTTGAGGTGACAAGGAGAGTGAGCACCAATCAATACCCACAAAAACAAAGGATGGGGGTGAGACGACGGCCTCCAGCCCGATCTTTAATTTGGCATTGGCATGCGCATGGCTGCTTCGGGAACACAGCACATTTTTCCGGTCAGCCATATCGAACACAAGGTGCGGAAGGCACCCGGATCAGTGAAGACGATACCGTCAGTCCCATTGACAGGTCAGTGCGCTAATGTTTCACGGCTGTTGCTGCGTATATATAGACTGGTTTTGTTACCTGTCACAGAGTATGGGTCAACTCATGGGTCCGTCCAGCCCGAACGGCTTGGACTGCACGCATGATATGCGACAGGCTCAGCGGTACCTGACCTTATTCCAGGCCATTCGCGGTCATTGTCAGACAGCTGTGCTTGGTGTGTATTCTACATATTCTTGGTGTGTCACCGTTCACACATGCAACTTTGTTGGTGATCTTCGCCAACTCATTACCTGTTAGCGCTCGGCCTGCAGATATCGCCCTTCCAGCATTTGCTACGGTGCGAAATGCCGTCGCTATAGGGCCTGTTGATCTTTGCTGACTCCAGCACTAACGCTGTGCTTCCTGTGCTGTCCATGGGCTGGTGCTACATGAGGTGGAAGATATGTCAGGCTGTCAACATATCTTGAGGCTGTGTGGAACTGCAGATACGGCAACTGGACACTTGCTACAGCATATTTGGAGGCTGTGCTACATCTTCAGCAATGCAGATCTGCAATGCAGCAACCATGGTGGAGGCAGTAACAGCATGCAATATACTAGGCCAATGGCATGCACTCGTCAATGTGTAGCCCAGCCTCTTGCACTGTGTTAGCAAACGCTGGCACTCAGCGTGAACATTGCTGCTTTTGGCACCCTTTTGCACATCATCTCCAAGAGGCGCATAGCTTGTATACAATTGCAACTTGCTGCTGCTGAGAGCCACTGCCATCCTCAGGGTGGATGTTTGAAGCTCAGGCTCAGATACTGGTGCATTTAGGGCTGAAGGTCATGCCCGCGCACACACTCGTCTCAGAGGGTCGTGTGCCAAGGCGGTCATCGTGTTGCAGCAAGCAAAAGTCGAAATTCAGTCTGCAACTGGGATGAGCCACTGTATTTGTAGAGCTGGTCACAGCTCTGCAGCCTGTATGACCTCTGGAAATCAAAACTTGAAGCATGCTGAAAGAGGCAGGATATCACTTTGTTTGACAGCTGTAGACAATTTGGCGGCAGTTGAGTTTGCATATTTGTGCACAGAACAGATTGTGGTAGTCTTGCTGAGTGCTTGCAGCCCTTTTTAGCCACCCAATCTACCCTTTAATGCCAGTGTTCCTTCCAAATATGTCATGTGATGCATTTTTGACTCACCGTTTACATGAGCAGCTGAAACCAGCATTCTAATGTGAGCTGAATACGCAGGCCAGCAGACATAATTATTGTGTCTCCATATCAATGTGTGCTGTGTAGATTTTGCTCCTGCCTTGGCCATATCTAAGGCTGGGTCCAACATCCAGGCATTAGTCTGTCTTCCTGAGAGGTCACGGTACATGTAGGTGTAGCAGCCTTGCAAGTGCCAATTTTTGTGGGGCGCCTCTGCTACCACATTGATTGGGTTGCGAGCTTTGAGAACAGGGACCTGCAGCCGTCTTCAGTTAGAGCGGAGGACCGCCAGCGCAACTGCAAAGCTGAGGCCAGACCCCGTAGAGTCTTGGGGTGTCACACACACCCCAGACTGTAAGGTATAAAATGAAATGTAATGAATACTCAATTTAATTCAAAACCCTGATTTAGTCTCAGGCCGACGAGAAAACGCCCAAAGAGATGCCCTTGCTTTCCATTCCCAACTGTGCCTTGCTGGTCAACAGCACGCATCTGTTGGCGCAGCTATGGATGCGCCACAGCATGATGCTGTGGCGACTCGCGAAGCTTTGCAGACTGCTGCGCAAGTGATCGCTGCCGCAGAAACACTGCTGGGACACAGACTCTGTCTTTATCAGCTTTACAAACGGTCGAGCGTCTGCAGACAACGTTAACACAGGCACTTGATCAAATATTCAACGGCTCGACCGAGCAGCAGCTGGAAGCCGTTCTGAGGTACTTGTTTCGCCACAATAAAATAATTGCAAAACTGCTGTGAGACTTGATCTCTGTTCGCCTGCAGCTTGCCAGACTGCAGGATTAGACAATTTCACAGCGTGGCAAGCTCACACTGGGAACCTGCTTGCACTACTGCCAGGCTTGGACGTTGCTGTCCAGGTATGACTTGTCACACTGAGTAATTCAGCAGCGTCACTGATGAACATCTTTTGGTAATCACATACAAGCAGTCATATCAGCTTGTAGGAAACTGCTATCATGAGTTGGTCTGTGCAGGTCACTGCCATACATGTGCTGAGTGGTCTCCTTGAAACTCTTCAGAGTGCTGGTATCCTGAGCCTCTTCGTCACACAGATGCAGCAAGAGTTTGCTGCACCTACAACAGCAGACGAGGTGAGAAGCGTTTATTGTTTTGTGCTCCTGAAACAGCAGTACATGCTCTGTGCCTTGCTAAAAGCGTGCGGCAGACACTTGACATGCTCTTGGCTGCAGGTCGTTGATGCTTGGGCCCACTCTCTGCAAGACATGCAGCGTCAAGACAAGTTTGGATGTGCTGATTTGCTTGACCTGCTCCATAGACTGTCAGCAACAATGGCAGCCCCAGAAGCTGATGTCGCAGTATGTCCTGTGGTCAAGCATGCCTCCACATCAAGTTCTCTGGCACGCCCATATCGCGCTGGCTCCGTACACCACTGAGTAAATGTGCCGACAACATGTAATGCACATCATATCTGCAGGTGATCAGCAGGCAATTGGGAAGGACAAGGGTCATGGCCAAGAGCCTGACACGCAAGTTCATGGTTGAAGTCTTCTTGCCATATGCTGCTGAGCTGGTGCAGAGCAGTGATGTGAAAAGACAGATGATTGGCTGTTGCATGGCAGCTTGTGATGTCAACAGTCCAATGCAGGTCTGCAGGCTGCTATGTATGGTATAAGCATTGTTGCAGCTCACGGTGGCATTTCTGGCTATATGTTGTCAATCTGCATTCCCGAGCAAACCCAAAGTCAGGACACACATCAGACACGCCATCTTCACTTTTGCTGGTGCATGCTGTCCTTAGTGTTCTCAGTATCTCAAGCAGTGTCCTGCTGCAGACCGCATTGCTGATATGAGAGTCATGCTGATGGTGCAGTTGCATGGCTTGACCTGTGACATGTTTGACCTAAGTCCTTTCCGATTGCAGGTGAGGCTTCAAAACAGCTGTGCTGAAGAGGCAGTCAGGCTTCTTGGTGCAATTCACCGTGGATTTGGCTGCCCACAGCTCATGGTCTGCCTTGAGGCAGGTACAGGAGCACAGACCTTTGTGGTTGATGTTTTCCTTGAAGCATGTTTATCCACTGATGACAAATGGCTCCGCGCAGCCACACCAGAGAGCTGGGGCATTGCAGTGTCTCCTGACTGGTGCGACAGTAGTGATGTCCCAGTACCATGCACTCACTGCCTTCTCATATCACCAGTCAAGTCAATGAGAGCCACGCCATCTGCGAAATACATTTTGTCATCACCATGTTGAGGGTCAGTTTGCTCCAGGCCTGGCTTGCGTGGCATTCAATGTCTGGGCTGCAGCAGCAAGCCATGTATCAGTTGCTTGCTGACTTCCTTGCAATGCTGACGTGTGTGTTGCTCTGCGCAGCTATGACCTGGCACAACATGCCGGAGGTGATTGTGAAGGTCAAGGTTCTGGTGCACATTGCTGCCATGTTTGACAGTGGCACCTGGCAGGACCACGATGAGCTGGTGCATTGTGTGGCAGACAACATTGACCTGCTTTTAGCTCAGGTAAGATTGGTATTTTTGCTGATCTTGGCTGCCTTGAGGGTCTGCAATCAGCCTGCTCCAAGCACCGGGGGTTACGCACCACTTGCCAATGCTGCAGTCTCCAATTTCACCATGCTGAAGAAAGTCTAGTCATCCGTTACGTGTCACTGCACCCATCAGCCTGCGCAAGCATAGACTGCTTGTTTTGCAGGTCTTCAAGCTGCAAGACCATTCCAAGCACATTCTGCCTCACGTCAGAGCTAATGGTATCCTTGCTAGGAGGCATGACGAAGTGACTGGCAGGCTTCTGGTGGCTAAATGCAGCAATGTCATGCAGTCTGTTAGTGGACATGAGTAAGACATGATGCATGAAGTGCATGCCTTATTTGCACACGTGTACATATGTGCCAGAATGCATACACCTACACATGTAGGCTATCTCTCTTGGCCCTGATTGCACTCTGGCTAGAGAACAAAAAGGGCAATGGTCCTGTACCCTGTCTGACCATGATCATGGTGTTCATTGGCAATTTGACTTGCTTGACTCTTGTGATGTGTGTGCAGCTGCCAAACTTGGTAGTCACATAGCCATTGTTGTGCTGCATTTGTGCTAAGGTGGCGTTGCTTGTTGGCAGATTTGCATTGGGTGTGGGTTCTGCTATCGAGTCCCTGGCAGAGCACCCTGTTGGCACAGTCAGACAGCTTCTGGCTGAGGAGGTGCCACTCATTGCTGGCTAAGTGGGCCAAGCCTGCTTCCCCTGTTTGATCAGGTGTGTTTCAGCAAGACTTGCCATTATCTTACTTCAAAGCGGCAATCTTGATGCTGACTGCCATGGCACAAACTTTGGAGGGCCATTACACGGTCAGCATTGACCCTGGCAGCTTGTCTAAACTTGAGGTTTCAACTAATCTGGGTACATAGCAAGCTACCCAATTGAACAATATTCAGAGCTATAGGCCCAGCTTTGATAGTGTGTGCACATGCTCAAGGGGATGTGTGAATAAGCCTCAAAGCTCAGAACTGACAACTGCAAGTTTTGTACTTCTCAGGTGGCAGAGCATCATCTTATACTCATGCTGCAAACATGTCAAACATGTTTGAGACCAGTAGCCTTAGTCAGCATAATTGATCTCAAGTCACTCGTTGTTGCTTCAACACTCCCGGAGACAAGTGCTCATTCATCTGCCCTGTGTGTGCAGTTCATGGCTCACTCAACTGTAGGGTCGATTGACAATTCACCCTTCATGGATTGACATACTGAAATTTCATTCCTGCATGCATGCTAGCTTCCCAGTTGCAGCTTACAGTGCCCTGACAAATGCAATGCCAACAAGATGTGGAACATCACTTTCAGCACCAGAAAGACAGAATGCAAAAGGAATGATTTGCAATTTCACCACAGTTCATACAACGATGCCTCTTTACCACAAATTGAGCTCCATGCGCAGTCGCTTGCTCACACATTCATTCACTCACTCCCTGATTAGCTCGCAGAAAGCCTTTAAGTTTCAGTACAGCTGCACAGTACTCTCATGAGTACCTCTGAGGTCTGCAAATCTGCTGCAGAATATCGGCATGCTTGGTACAAGATGCCTGCCCTGGGGTACGCTCACATGCCATGACCGGCGTGACCCAGTTTGTCAAGCTGCTCAGCGATCATGCAAGCTTTGACTGCAGCACTGCAACACAGCTTTTGGAAGCTCTGCTGCCTGCCATGACAGCAGAAGACAATATTTCAATGCCATGTTTGCTAGCCATGACCGATGCCCTCAGTACTAGCAAGGTATGCTGGTGTCACACTACCTCTCATGCTGTCACATATGTTACAACTGCATGGCAAGCTGCCCAACGCACCTTTCAGCTGACTGGCATCTGCCCAAACATGCCGCAACAAGTCACTTTTGTTCAGTCATGTCTGAAATCCCCCACTTCTGAGTGTCATAAGTGAAATGGTGTCTCCATGGCCACCAGTTTGTTGCAGCTGCTGGACATGCTGTGTGCCACAATGCAGGATGGACTTGCTCTTGACAGCAAACATATTCTTCCATTTGCTAGAAGCGGCATGGCATCAGCAGCTTCAGGTGTTCGGCTTCCAGCCATACAGATCATGCTGTCTATCATCCAGAACGACGACTGTACCCTGCCTCTTCAGCTAGCTGAATGGATACACCTGGCTTGTTTTGATCATGACTCTGATCCCAAGATTGCTAAGATGGCATTTTTGGAGGCCTGCACCTTCACAAGGGCTAAGTTCAACAGCTGGTGAGATCGGATGCTGCAATCATGCAACTATTTGCTCATATCTGTACAATCAGCATTGCTTTGCACTTCAGCGGAGCATATAGTAAGCACAACTGAATTGTCCTTTCACTCTGATGCATGTGGTCTGCATCAGCAGCTCTTGTTTGTGCTGCAATCCTTCTGAGGTAAGCTGCTGTAATGTGCAGTCGCATTAGAGACTTGGTCAAAGGGACAGTGCAGAAGCTGGAGAATGATGCAGATCAGGACATCTGCAAGCAGGCTGCAGCCTTCAAGGACATAATGCAGGATCAAATGAGGTCAGAGCATCCCAAAGCAACAAATGTACAGTCTGAGTGTCAGAGTATTTCAAGCAAGCCTCAAGCTGCATGGCATCAGGAGGGGCAAATCTTGCTCGAGTGGGCATTAGAAGGGCCTCTGCTCTGACGGGTGTACTGTTAAAGGAAGGCATCTGCAACACTTGTGTCACAATCATTCCCACATTTGTCAAGCTTGGTTGTACAGCTGGTTGCTTGCTTACTCAATGCTGACATCATGGCATTCTGGGCACTGCAGGGAGGACATCTTGAATGCTGTGGATGTGAGATTTGGAGGCCAGTCTGAAAGGTCAGGCAAATCCTCTGATGAGGCAGAGCCCAGCAGCGCTGCCAAGGCCAGGCAGGCCGTAAGCTTCATGATGATGGCAACCAAATCGACCAAAGGCACCCAGGTGACACTCCTCTGATGATATGTGCTTGCATCATTGACACAACAAATTTGTACCAGACGGTGCATTTGAATGCACAAGAGGGAACTCCTTGCTAATCATGCTGGTGATGTAGTGCCAGGCTGCAGCAAGATTTCATGCTGTTAAGAGTCAGGGTGGCTAGGCACATGCAGACAGACTGCTGGGCATTAATCTCATGTCTGTAGTTTGCTCTGAGACAATGTCTCTGTCTCTGTTGTGTTGTGTTCCTAGTACTCAATCACACATGATGCTGCATGCTTAGAGGTTTGCAGTTGGACCCACTGAGTGAAGAGCCATTTGACAACAGTGCTTTTTCGCAGAGCCGTGTGAAAAAGGTTGTTGCACCAGCACAGAGAGGCAAGTCAGGCAAGCTACACCAGCTGCAGCTGCCATCTCAGCATCTTGCATTGGCCCCCGCTGCACATGCAGCAGGCGGGGGAAGGTTGACTAGATCAGCAGCTGCAGATGCAGCCGCAGCAGAGGTCATGCTGGGCTTGGCTGGCGCATCACCTCTTGCTGCAGCACCCAGTCAAGATCCATCCCCAACAGGGACACTCTCATCCCTGATGGGCCCACCCTCCACAACTGTGCCCCCAGCTGTAGACCAGGGACCTGCAGCTACAGCATCCCTGCCAGCTGCTTCAAGGCCGCAGTCACCTGCTTTCTCTTCTCTGCCAGGCTCTGTTGCGTCACCTGGCCAGCAAGCAGCAGCAGCAACAGTTCCACCAGGGTGCCGACTTCCTGTTGCTGCTCTTGTGCCACTACACCCATCTGGAGCGGCTAACGCAGACTCACAAATGGTTCTGGCAACTTCATCAGCTCCCAGAGGGAGTCCACCGTCATTAGCTTTACACCCTCCACCCCAAGGAGTCAGGCACCAGCTTGATCTGGCCCTGCCTGCAGCAGCTTTGCTGCCGAGTGTGAGCCTCTCAGCCACAGCGTCCTCCACATTGGAAGACTTGTTGAAGGACCCTGCAGCAGCTCTTGCTCTTTTCGCAAGAGAGGCTGCAGGCCTGCTGGCCGACATTGAAGTTCCGAGGGCGCCACGCCCTCACCACCCAGGCTGGCGCTGTGCTCTCACACTTCCTTGCACAACAGATGATGGATTCCAACGTATGCATGAAGTTGGTCCATTGCCAGCACCTGCTGCTTTGGACAGTGCTCCTCATGAATACTCAGCAATACCTACTCGCCCTATGATGGCTTCAGACTTTGCCAGGTTCACAACAGGCCACAATGCTTTGGTGTCTCGCCAATTTTTATGGCAACCATCAAAGCCTGCTGGCCCTACCGGTCACCTGGCCCTGCCATCAGTTTCAGGCAGGGCTGTCAGAGCTGATGTTTAATTACCTGATGGCACTAACACCATGGCCGACCAAGGCAGTCCTCATGTGACTGGTTTCACTATGCATGATTCCATGGCAGCGCCAGAGCAGCCTGCCAGTGCTACCAGTGGCAGCCCTGCTGAGCTGCATCAGCTACCACCTCTTGTACCCAGAAGGCTCTCTCACACCTCAAATGCTGTCAACTCTGACGCTGTCAATGCCACAATTTCCAGGTGGGCTGCAGAGTCCCTCCCTATTGTGAGCCCTACAAGTGTTCAGTTGCTTCACAGGATCATACCCATTGTGTTTCCATCACCATTGTTCCATGAGAAGTGCCTGTACCAGTGCATCTGCTTGATGTTGCCTCTGTCTTGCCACTAGTTCAAGTCCACCATGCATGCAGAATCATCTTTTCCCTGTTACTGCTGAGCAGCTGAAGTCGCTGCGCTGTGCTGCCATTCAAATTTCATGCATGTTTTACCACTGGTTGAGACTGCAATCCTTCAAGAAGAACATTGCGACAATGTGATGCAGGCATAACAATGCAGACGCTGCAGTAGCAGCAGCTGGTCCTGCCATGGAAGGGGATCCCAGAGATGGTGACCGCCTCAAGGATGTAGGGAGTGAAGAGGAGGTACAGCTCAGACCACAAGGCAATGATGAAGGCCCTGGTGGAGGCTCACCACATGAAGACAGTAATGGGCAGGATGCAGATGGACACCTGCCTCAGAGGGTACGCAGACAGGGCCCTTTGGTGGGTGCCAGCAGGCCTGTAGCACAGAGGCGCCAACCACCCCGTCTGGCCAAGAACAAGGGTAAGAAGTCTACCTGGATGGGAAGAAAGAAGAGACAAAGTAGGCACTGCAATTCAGATGTTTTGCAGTGACAAACAACGAGTTGCGCAGTTGTGCTTTTGCGTGATCGCTGTTTGTGAGTGATCAGGGTTTGTTAGACTCCTCTAGACTCCTCAATCCGGAGGGAGTCACGCTGCCATTCAGCAAGGTTTTGTGCATGCTGCTCAGCTTGCAGTACAATCCGTGCGTGTGCATTCATCCTCATGAGTGTAGACAGGGTCAAGCGGTGAAGGCCAGCTGGGTGAGGGAGCAGGCTGCAGGCGTGTTGAGCACAAGCGTGCCAGGCCTGTGGCTCAAGGCAAGGCCCAGCAACAAGAGGGTAAGCTCATCCCATGTCTGGGCATCCGCTTGAACATTTGAGCAGCAATAAAAGGCCAATGAATCATACACTGCACATTTGGCTGCTGCCAAATGGTACACCTGTCATGATATCGTGAAAGAGCTTGCTGCAACTGCACCATTCCTGGAGCTTGGTGCCAGCATGTTTCTTGCAGGTAGAGCAGTGAGTGACCTAGTGTGTGCAGGAGCCAAACGCCCCAAGCCCCGGAGGAGGGAGGCTGAACTGCTAATGGATAGCTTTGCAGAAGGATTGTCTGATGGGCGGCCAAGAGGGCGAGGCCAGCGACGCCAACCCCAAGGGAAAGCCTTGTGTGCTCCTGCTCCATCACGCCAAGGACACACCGCACTTGCTTCTCAGGTTCGACCTCTCTGTCAACTCTGCAACAACCCAATTATGTGCAGAAAGTCAGTGCTGAAAATGAGCACAGAAGGAGAAAGTCACCACAAATGTTATCCAAGTTGCAAATGGGCATGTGTGCAAATGACCTAAAGTGCACAGACAGACCCACACAGAGGACCATATCAGAGGACAGTGCTGGCCAGGCTTTGCTGATTAGCGAATGTGTGGTGTAGGACGCTACATGTACAACCACGCATGCTGCTGTTGCACATGGTCATGGTGGTCAAGCTGCTGCTGCCATGGCTATTGATGCTTCTGAGCCTGATGATGCCAACAAGCCCATCCCTGTCGAGGATTTCTTGATCCCTAAAAGGTATGCTGTAGCGCATTGCAACCAGCCTGAATGTTGATTGGACATCCAGAGAGCGCTTGCTGACACATCTTTGTCTGCCCTATGGTCTCCATCTTGGCGTTGTTCTGGACTGCCAAACATGTTGCTGAGTTTTACCATCACCTACAATATATCTCCTGGACATGTCAATCTAAGGATCATCATCTTAACGCACAATGTGGTGTGACAGGTTGATCAGATCGCATAGTGACCAGAGGCTGGCCAGCTACCAGCGAAGAGGCTGGAACCAGGATGTTGAGCTTTGCGTTGAGGCTATTGTCGCTGAGAAGGATTCCAGACAGCGAAGCAGAGTCTACCTCATCAAGTGGAAAGTAGGACTGCTTTAACCTGCATCTGCACCTGTGGCCACTGTGTAGCGCCGCTTGCATTGGCTTTTTACCCTGTTACTGCTTGCGCTTGCATTGGCCAAGTAATGTAACCGCCAAGCTTGTGAGTGCATCACAGAAGACTGAAGGCCTTGCTGTTTTCAAGTCATAGTTCCAGGCTTGTCAGTGCCAAAATAGGTACTGAATATGTTTCAGCAGCATGTTTACTCTGTTTTGTGACACAGGGCTTTGAGCTGGATCCTGTTGGTTGGGAGCGTGCAAGTAAATATTCAGACTATGCGGTTCTGGACCACTGGCTGTGTGTGGGTAGAGCAGAGTTTTTCCGCAACAACCCAACTCGTGCCTGAGTATTCAACGCACAGCTAGCAAAGCAAAGGCATGTATAGTCCTGGCTGCCATGCTGTCAGTCATACTATGGACTTGCCATGATCCACTATAATGGCTGGCCTGCGCAAGAGCATTGGGAATTCCATCTGCTTGTAGGAGCTGTTGTGATAATGCTTCTCCTCATGGCATACTGAATCTGTTTCCTGGTTTCACAGCTCTGGTTTTGTACTGCCATTGTATTCTACAGAACAGCTCTTTTGATTGCTGATTGTTTTATGTACCTGGCCACATGTTCTATGTACCTGGCCACACAGACTTTGCCTTGTTGTTCATTTGAACAATGGATCCAGCACAAAATTCTACAATGCATGTTTAAACCTCAGAGCCTTGCTGATATGCCAATATGAACTTTGGTCTGGCAGCAGTGCACAGCACTGTCAGTTTGGAGAATGCAAAAAATGCATTGCCAAGCTAGTGTTCAGCCAGCAACAGGGCTTCTGACGCACAGTGTTGATGTGTGAAAGTCACTTATAGGCTTGCTGTGCCCTTTATGGATGTGGTGTTATCTAGATCTGCTGGTACTTTGGGTCTTGCACATGCGGATAGGGTTGCCTAGAAAAGAAGGGCAAGTCCATGGTGCATACCGACAGCCTAAACTTTTGCACCTGTCACGATCAAACATGATCATGACACAGATGCAGCGGGCTATCGCTCCTCGAGTTTTGGTGTGTCATTGCAGGGTAGCCAAATTGCAGAGTTTCAAACAACATTGACTCATGAGTGATCAGTGAGGTCCTAGTTGCAGTCCCAATCAATGCCCGACTTGCAGCCGCTGCTTTTTGATGCCAACTTGTCATCAGTTGACATGCATGTCAATGAGCTGCTCTTACACACGAATCCTCGATTCTCCCAAATCCCATGCATCACTGTGACAAAATGTTCTTGATCCACAGCTATGGACAACAACCTGCTAATCATTCAGCTGTTTGTGGGCAGAAGCATTCAGTGCATCCTGTTTTCGCCTCATTTCTGTGTAGCAAGTTGACTACCTTATCAGCATGTGCAGTCTTACTAAGCACGAGGCTGCACATGTCAATGGCCTTGGGACTGTTCTTGTAAGTTTGTTGCGACACCATGTCACCGTGATCTTCCGTTCAGATAGTGTCAGCACATAGCGTCGAAACTGTGCTTGAAGTATGCTTCTCCTCAGCCTTGCGCTTTCTGGGACCCTCCTGCTGAGCGTGATCGCAGTAGCGATCAGCGATGTCACGCGTCGGCGAACGGGACTTCGCAATATCGAGGTGCCCCATCAATCACGCTTGGCAGCGACTTTTTGCAAAAGCATGCCTCACCATCACACGCACTGTTGCCCAGGGCATTCCGGCACCAGCAGAACAGACCGAAAAACCTTTCGAGGACCAGGGTTCCTTTTGGTAAGACCTGTTGTATGGCAACGTGTATCAAGGGGAAGGACATACCATTGCTTGTCAGTGCTCTATGTACATCGCCGGGGTGCTGTAGGTCTTGAAAGAAGCCTTATTGGCTTGTAAAACGCTTTGCAGGAGTCCTCTGGTCCCTCTTTCCGCTGTCCTTGGAATTGTTACTGTCCTGCTGGTGGTCTTCACGAGCCTGCCATGGTTTCTTGGTAACAGGCCTGCAACCAGCTTTAGAAACAAAATCACAGCTCAGCAACCTTGTTAACGCATCAGGTTGTCACACAGGACAGGGCAAGCTCCTGCAAGCTGACTCTCAAGATCTGTGCAAAGCACGTGGAGGCCCTGATCATTTTCTACAGCTGGGAGACCTCAGTGGCTTTCAGCACCAGATATATACAGCTTCCAAGCTTGCACAACACCTCTTTAACGCGGTGTGTTGCTCTGCTGCTTATGTACAGCAGTGATGTAGCTTGCTGTGACAGACACGTGCAATGGCATGTCGACCCTTTCACTGACAGGCTGAAAGTTGACACAGGGATTGTTGTTAGAATGGAACTTCAATCAAGCAGAAGCTTTGCGAGCCTTCCAACTTGCATCAGAGGAGGATCCGTCTGCACCAATGCCACATTGGGGCATCACCTATGCTCTTGGCCCAGGTGCAAACAGGTGCATGCTCTTGCTGTGTGAGTGACATAGCAATGCAAAATTATCATAGCACCCAAGCTGACAGGGGCATGGTGCTAGCTTGACACCTTGGCTTGGTGGCAGCAGGGATGTGACACAAGATCGGCAACCTTACCCCTCCTTCTGCCCAGCAGACTTTGAGCTAGCTGCAAGTGCAGCCAAGACTGCCCTTCAATTGGCTCAGAAAGCTGCTGCTACTGATCCAACTTCTTTGGTAAGCACTTCAGCTACATATCATCTTGTTTGTTCGCTTTTGGTTCCACTGTGGACCAAGTCACTCGTATAAACAAGTGATCAGCTTCTTGCATCAGTTGGGAGGCAAGCAGCGTCTCTTTTGTACTTTCGGACATGCTCAATTGGCATCTCTACTCAGCTGTGTAGCCCTGCAATCCCTTTCCTTCTCAGAATAGACTGCTGGACGTGTTGCAGGCAAGTCAACAAGATTTGGCATTTGCAGAAGCAGCCTCCCAGAGATTTGCAGCTGGAAGCGCCTTGGGCCCTGCGCGCACTGCCGCTGAAGAAGAGTATGCAGAGGCCTTGCTTGATATTGGACGCACCTTCAACAATACAAAAGCATTGGCCATTGCAGCGGAAAGCTACATGAACCTATCACCATGGGACTACTATGCTCAGGTAGTTTAGTTTGGCTGCCTGTCATGATCTCATGTCTCCAAGGCTCAACAGAGCAGTGCAGAACCATTGCAGGGTACAGCAGTGATGCAGTGACCTAAGCAAGCTGACATTCTTTACAAAGACTCTCACCCTGATATTTGTGTTGCAGCCCGATGTGCTACGACCATCAGCAGCTAAGGCTGAAGCTTTGCTGACAGAAGTCCTACAAGAGGACCCTGACAACCCTTTGGCCTTGCATCTGCACATTCACATATCAGAGGCCTCCACCCCCTCCAGGTGCAACACCCCACTGTGATGTGCAGCCAAGTTCAAAGTGCATGCCTGCTGGAAATCGGCACTGTTTGAGGACCAATGTGTCGCACATCACCTGCCATGTGCACTGGTACTGAAAGAATTACTGACTGCGCAAAGATTTGCTGCATTGGTGCACTAATTCAGACTGATAAATTCTAACAGACTGTGACCACCATGCTGTGCTGTTGCAAATCTTCCCGGGATTACTGGGTGATGTTCGTGCCATTTCTGTGCCATCATTTCAGATTGGTTGCATGTTGCCTGGTCATGGAAACAGCAGACATGGCATGATGGGTGGTGAGCAGGTCTGTGAGCACAGCAGGACGAGGGGAACCCTCAGCTGACCGCCTGACAGGGCAGGGCCCTTGGAGCCACTCTCAGGGCCACTTGATGCACATGGCCTCTCACACCTTTGTGCGGCTGGGGCGATACCATGACGGCATCCAGTCCAATGTGCGTGCCTTTGCAGCTGATCTGGAAGATGTGAAGCAGTGCAGGGAGCCATACCTGCCAGAGCACAACCTGGAGATGCTCATCTACTCAGCCACCCTAGGCGGTGAGGTAATGCCTAACTTGCATAATGTCCCGCTGTCATCTCTAACTTACTCCTATACGTTTGCCACACAGCCAAGCATCAGGTGGCTTGTTGTTGCAATAACCTGCGTTTGATGGGTCAACAATGCATGTTGGTGAGGCGAAGCAAACAGCAGCTCTTGGCTGTGCTGCACCTGGCCATGAATCAGCAGCCACTTTGGGTCTGGCAATCACAGATGTGTCTTGGATGCAGGTTGGACAGGCGCTGAGGTATGCCAAGGCTATTCGTGGACAGCCTGATGACTCAAGCCTAGGTATGGCAGGCCTGGGAGGATGGACCCCACTGCTCCTTGTTCAGTCTGTTTATGGTCTCTGGGATGGCATACTGCAGAGTCCAGCCCCACCACCTGATGCTAGAGGGCCTTGCCCAGCTCAAGGCTATGAGTATGCCCTTACGGTCTTCCACTACACACGCACCCTTGCTCATGCAGCGAGCTGTGCCGCCATACCAGGCAGCCTTGCCTGCTCTCGAGCAGTTGAAGAGCTGCATCAGCTACAGGTCTGTCAACTGTTGTATCTTCAGCACAGCCACCTTCCTCAGCAAGCACAACCGCATGACATTGCTGAGTGTTGTTGCTCGCCTTGTGTGTGCCGCGCTAGCCGCGCTGTTCGATGCTTGCTGATGTGCAAGCATGTTTACATCAAGACATAGCTGGTAGTGTTTGCGTAATTGCAATGGCTAGCTTACTGCATTGCATGTACCCACATCACACTTGGTAAAATGCAAGACACGTTTCTGGCACAGGTAAGCTGGCCCTGAAGATGTGACTGTGATGCGCATGTATAGGTGGCTGAGGGCAAGTTGGAAAGGGAGGCGGCAACCCTGCCAGGTCATTGGCCAGGCATCTATGGCTGCGAATACAAAAACCTAAGCATCATCTATCTTCATACTGCCACAGCATGCCTGGCTGTCCTTCATGGCAACCTCACTCTTGCCGAGGTAACATTCTGGTGAAGTTGCAGTCTCAATCTGATGGCACACTTCTGCTTGATCTAGCTCGTGTTAGCAGCAGGCAGGCATGATGTGCATATAGACTGAGATGATTACTTTGCGGACTGCTGCCATGATGTGTGATCTGAACTTTTCGTGTGGACGACTTGCAGAGTGAGCTGAGGAAAGCTGCAGCTGTTGAAGACCTGATGGCTTATCAAGAGGTGTGTATTGTTACATCATGTGCATGACCACCTGAGTGGTGTATTCCTCAGAAAATATAATGCATGATAGATAGTGCGTACTAAGTATGCAGTGCATTGTACAGCTCTTTGCCAGATCAATATTGTTGTTTGTTGTCAATGCACATGTTGTGTGTGTCATCTAAGTGCTGTTCCACGTCGTGTGGGTCATCCAAGAGCTGTTCAATGCAGTTGGTGTAGCTCCAAGTTAGTCCAGGTACTGACAATGAGTGATACACATTGTGATTGCTTGGGCTGTCAACTCATGCATGGTACATTGGTTCATGCTGAGGGGATGTGTATGTGCAGCCGGCACGTTTACTGCAGCCAGTACGGCATGCCCTGGGCTATGTGTTGCTCAGCGCAGACACGAGTGCTGAAGCTGAGCGAGTATACTGGGAAAATCTAGCAGAGCACCCTGCCAATGGCTTTGGTCTGCTGGGGTTGAGCCAGAGCCTAGCTGCACAAGGCAAACTGGAAGAGTCCCAGCACATCCTGGACACGGAGTTAAAGCAGGCTTGGAAGTTTTCTGATGTATCCATTCACAGCAGCTCTCCATCTTTTTCTGACACGGTGTAAGCGTAGCAAGTATATAGCTTAATAGGCTCTGGTGCACATTGCACTAATTGTACGTCTATGTACAACATGCTATGTCCATGTAGAACAAGTTGTGGCCTATGCCAACTATGTTCAGTCATCCAATGTGTGGTTTATGCAACATTTGTAAGGTGTAAAGCTGACCTGAGTGGCGTCTAGTGTGATAGCAAAGCACATTGCACAATACCTTATTTGTTGCTGCAGACTGTGCTTCTCTGTTTGCGTTAACCAAAACCAATCAGCACCGCATGCAAAGCAGCACTGGCCAAGCAGTGTGCATTACTGCAGTGTGCATCTGAAGTCAGAGTAACACGAGTGACGACTAGGGTAGCTGCTAGCTAGTTGCTGACACCGCGTTATCGCAAATCCCACAGGAAATGAAATGGGAATCCCCAGGCATTTCAAAAACAGTTATACATTGTCACCGGCAATGCAAAGTTTCAAAGCACTTTAAGAGGTAAAACGCATAAGCCAACCTTGCTAGGACGCACAATTCCTCGCATTGCGCACAATCCATCGCATTGCTCTTTCGCCTTGGCTCGCACCCTGGACTCATAGACGCTCAGCGTGTGTAAGTGTGGCCGTCACTTAGCAAGACAACCAGTTCACAGAACCAGCAACTTTTCGCCGTGTCTCGGGGCTTTGAGGAGTGCCAGCTGCTTGGCTGAACGTATACGATAGTTTGGGGTAAGGCGTGGCTTGTTGCAGCTCCTATAATGGTGCCGGCAGCTGCAGTACAAGCTTTTACCGCCAGATAGTGCTGCAGGGTAGAGACGTCGGTCCAACCTCCAGCTTTCTTAAATCAACACTCCA
>JAABUY010003469.1_pt1 | contig 17396 bp, 18 predicted proteins | sample 5560271 | NCBI WGS metagenome assembly JAABUY01 (sample SAMN10711886, study PRJNA513374) | rock metagenome | isolation source: Antarctica rocks | place: Antarctica: Victoria Land, University Valley
GATTGATCTGCAACATATCCCATAGGCTCCACAGCCGATTAGGATGCCACGCCTGTCGTGGTCGGGACTCGACTAACCTCATGTTAGCATCTCCGATTTGTCTGGGTATGGGAAGTACAATAACGCCTTTCTGAAAGCCGCCGCTCGAGGCGATGTAGCCGCCGGTCGCGACGAGCACCGACGCCAGCACAGTCGTTGCCGTGAACGGCGTCAGCCCGGCTGCGGTCAGCAACAACGTTGACAGCACCGGAGTCGCGAATGCGAGGGTGCCGAGCAGGCGAGGATCGCCACGCTTCATGCCGACATCCCAAAGGACAAAGGCGACGCCGACCGGTCCAACACCCAGCGCGACTATGGCGAGCCAGGCTGCCGGGCTGGGCATGACCCATATGCCGGTTATGCCGTGCAGGACGGCGGCGAGCAGCGCCGTCACGCCGCAGAAGCCGGCGATCGCACCTGACGGCACTTTAGCGAAACGCCGGGCCAGCACGGAATAGGTCGCCCATACAACGGCGCTGGCGGCGGCGAGACTATAGCCGGCCATGGCGCCAGCCGGGAACGCCGCCTTGCCGCCAAGCAGTGCGGCGCACCCCGCCAACGCCAATGCCGTGCCCAGCGTATGCCGCCAAGTCAGCCGCATGCGCAGGATTGCCGCCGAGAGCAGTACCAGCAGCAGCGGCCAGGTATAGTTGATCAGGTTGGCCGTCGCAGCCGGAGCGCGGACGAGCGACGCGAAATACAGCGCGTGAAAGCCGAAGAGCCCGCCTACTCCATGCAGCCAAACCAACGGCGGTTGCCGAAGCTCAACAAGCCGCCGCCGCCCGGCCAGCCAAGCAATCCCCAGCATTGCCGAAACAGCAAAGCTGGTCGCGGTCAGTTGCAGCGGCGGCACCTCAGAGGCGGCGCGCGACAAGAGGGCCAGGAAGGCCCAGAGCCCGATCGCGCCGCATCCGGCCAGGGTCGCAGCCGGGGCTGCACCAAACGTTGCAGCCGGGGCTGCGCCCAAGCCTAGCGCTAGTACATGTGCTGCCCGCCGTTGATCGACAGCGTCGAGCCCGTGATGAAGTCGCCGTCGTCGGCCGTGAGGAATGCGACCCCGCGGGCGATATCCTCCGCGTGGCCCAGCCGGCCCATCGGGATGCGCGCGATGATCTTCGTCAGCACGTCCGGCGGCACCGCACGCACCATCTCGGTATCGACGTAGCCCGGCGCGATGGCGTTCACCGTGATGCCGAACCGCGCGCCCTCCTGGGCCAGCGCCTTGGTGAATCCGTGAATGCCCGACTTGGCGGCGGCATAGTTCACCTGGCCGTACTGGCCTGCCTGGCCGTTGATGCTGCCGATGTTCACCACCCGGCCGAACTTCGCCGCGCGCATGCCGTCGAACGTCAGCTTGCACAGGTTGAAGCAGCTGCCGAGGTTGGTGTCGATCACCGCATCCCACATGTCGCGGGTCATGCGGGCCATGGTGGTGTCGCGTGTGATGCCGGCGTTGTTGACCAGGATCTCGATCGGGCCATGCTCGCCCTGGATCTTGGCGACCGCCGCTTCGCACGCCGCGTAATCGCCGGCGTCGAACTTGATATGCGGGATGCCGGTCTCATTCGTGAACGCGGCGGCGGCGGCGTCATTGCCGGCGTAGCTCGCGACCACTGTCCGCCCGGCCGCTTTCAGCGCCGTGCTGATGGCCGCCCCAATCCCGCGCGTGCCGCCCGTAACGAGTGCTACTCGTGCCATTGCTTGTCCTCCCCTAGCTTAAGCGGCGCCATATTCGCCGCTTTGCCAGGGGAGTGCTAGACTAGGCCCTCAACGTTCCAGGCACATGGCAACGCCCATGCCGCCGCCGATGCAGAGCGTGGCCAAGCCTTTCTTCGCATCGCGCTTCTGCATTTCGTGCAGCAGCGTCACCAGCACGCGGGCGCCCGACGCGCCGATCGGATGGCCGATGGCGATGGCACCACCGTTCACATTCACTTTACCAGTGTCCCAGCCCATGTCCTTGTTCACGGCGCAGGCCTGGGCGGCGAAGGCCTCGTTGGCCTCGATCAGGTCGAGGTCGGCTGCGGTCCAGCCGGCGCGCTGCAGCGCCTTGCGACTGGAGGGGATCGGGCCGGTCCCCATCACGGCCGGGTCGACACCTGCGGTGGCGAAGCTCGCGATGCGGGCGAGCGGGGTAAGCCCACGGCGCGCTGCCTCGCTGGCGGACATCACCACCAGGGCGGCAGCGCCGTCATTGATGCCGCTGGCGTTGCCGGCCGTCACGGTGCCGTCCTTCGAGAACGCCGGGCGCAGCTTCGCCATCATCTCGGGCGTGCTGTCGTGCCGGATATACTCGTCATCGGCCACGATGGTGTCGCCCTTGCGGCCCTTGATCGTCACCGGCGCGATCTCGTCCTTGAACCGCCCGGACTTCTGCGCGGCGGAGGCCCTCTGCTGGCTCCCTGCCGCGAACTCATCCTGCTGCGGACGGGTAATCTGGAACGCGGTCGCCACGTTCTCCGCCGTGGTGCCCATGTGGTAGCCGTTGAAGGCGTCCCACAGGCCGTCCTTGATCATGGTGTCGATCAGGCCGAGGTCGCCCATCTTGGTCCCGGCCCGCAGATAGGCCGCGTGGGCGGACTGGCTCATGCTCTCCTGCCCGCCGGCCACGACGATGGCGCTCTCGCCGGTGCGGATCTGCTGCGCCGCGAGCGCCACGGTGCGCAGGCCCGAGCCGCAAACCTGGTTGATGCCGAACGCCGTCTTATCGTCCGGGATGCCGGCGGCGCGGGCGGCCTGTCGGGCGGGGTTCTGGCCCTGCGCGGCCGTGAGCACCTGGCCCAGGATCACCTCGTCCACATCGGCCGGGTCCATGCCGATCCGCTGCATCGCCGCCTGCAGCGCGACGGTGCCCAGCACATGGGCGGGAACCGAGGCGAAGGCCCCATTGAAGCTGCCCACCGGGGTGCGGGCGGCAGATACGATGACGACGTCTTCCATTATTTCTTACTCCCTTGGTTCGTATAAGGTAGGCGTTCACAAGCCGCGCAGCCAGTCCAGCAATGGCTCCCATAGGACCGGCCGAGCCCGAGGGCCGGCTGCCATCCCGATATGCCCGGCAGCCGGCTGGTGCAAGACGGCGTCTGGAATAAGCTGCGCGAGCGGCACGGCGCTTTCAGGCGGGACGATACGGTCGCGGCCTGGCGCGGCCACGAAGGTCGGCATCGCCAACGCTCGGGGGTCAACAACCGCGCCGGCGACCCGCCATGTCCCGCGGCCCGTGGAGTTGCCGCCGTACCATCCCGCCAGAGCTTCCCGCGCGACCGGGGCAACGAGCGGCACGCCGTCGTTCAGCCAGTCCTCCAGGGCCACGAACATCAGCGCGGCGGGGCTGGCCTGGTCCATGCGGCCAAACGCGCGATACTTTGCGGCGATGCTTCCAGGGTCCGGCAGGGCAAACAGCGCCTGCAGGATGTCGATGGGGAGGGTGCCGGTCGCGGCCAGCAGCGGTTCGAAGGCCGGCAGCGCTTCGGCGAGGCGCTTGGCCTGCGCGGCGTCAGCGGCATGGAAGTCCCACGGCGTCGCCAGCAGCGCCAGCGCATGCACCAGGTCCGGCCGGCGCAGCGCCGCCGCCAGCGTCAGCAGCCCGCCCATGCAATAACCGGCCAGTACGACCGGCTGTCCAACCGCGAGTATCGCCCGCTCCAGCCGTCCCGCGATGTAGTCTGTGAGGCTGAACCCACGCTCCAGCGATCCAGGCCAGCCCCAGTCGAGCAGCAGCGGGCGCACGCCCTGCCCGGCCAGCCAGCGCATCATCGATCGGCCCGGCGCGACGTCGAGCACATAGGCCCGGTTGACCAGGCTCGGCACGAACAGGACAGCCGGGTCTGCCGCATCGCCATAGTCGAGCAATGTCGATCCGCCCTCCTGCCAAAGGCTGGGCGGGTCCGGCATGTCACGCTGCCAGGGGTGCCGACGATAGGCGGCGATGCCGGCGATCAGGGAGGGGTCAAGGCCCGGTGGGATCGGTGGCAGATCCTGGGACGCGTCCGGCGACCTGGCCGTCGATCCTGGCATCAGGTGCATCAGCAGCGGCCGGGGTCCGCGGCGGCGATATGGGCCGGGCGCATCGGTCCGCCGCATCAGCCGCGAGCCGTATCAAGGCCGCCTGGGCCTGGGCGGCCCATTGCGCCGTCATACGCTGTGATATCTCGAGCACCTCCCGATCGATGGCGATGGCCGCCCGCTCGCTTTGCCAGATCGTGATCCAGTCGGCCGCCAGTGCCGGGTCGGTTGGTTCGACCGGGTGATTTGCCATCGGTGTTGTCCATGCTGAGGCCGTGATAAACGCAATCGCCAAATTCGCCGAATGCTGCAACCGCGTGATACACTGGGAGCAGCGCTGCAATCGAGGACTCCATGCCCCAATATGCCTTGCCGAACTACTCGCCTGCTGGTTCGGAGACGTCCAGTTTAGCGTCAACGCCCCAGCAGCCTCCGGTGGTGGTCAAAAAATACGCGAACCGACGACTGTATAACACCGAGACGTCCAGCTACATCACGCTTGACAATCTCGCCGACATGATACGCGCCGGCCGCGATTTCATTGTCTATGACGCGAAGTCGGGGGAAGACATCACACGGGGCGTGCTGACGCAGATCATCGTCGAGGAGGAAAGCAAAGGCACCTCGATGCTGCCGACGGCGTTCTTGCGCCAGTTGATCGGCTTTTACGGCGGCAGCCTGCAAGGCGTGGTGCCGCGATATCTCGAACAGGCGATGTCGACCTTCGCGCGCCAGCAGCAGCAATTGCGCCAAGTGGTGCAGCAGACATTCAGCCCGTTCATGCCGGCCGGCGTCGAGGAGATGAGTCGGCAGAACGTGGCGATGATCGAACGTGCGATGAGCATGTTCAATCCATTCCACCGCGGCAGCGAGCCATTGCCGCCCAGCCATGAGACGCAGCCAGCGGTTGACCCTGCGTCGCCGCGGGTGGAGCACGGCGCTGATCCGCACGAGGTCGAACGGCTGCAGCGCGAGATTGAAAGCCTTCGCACCCAGCTCGCGGTTGCCCGTGCCGAGACGGTGATGGCGCCTACGCCGGCTGTGCCCGATCCTGCGCCAGCAGCCGCGTCGCCGACGGAGTCAAGTGTCGCTGCGAAGTCGACGGCGGCCGCGCCGCTGCGGACGGTACGGCGCGAACGTATTGCGAAATCCAAGACCACGCCGGACAAGATGAATAATTGTTAACGTTCCGAACTATAACCGGGTAAAAAATCACGGTGTGTTGACGTTTTGCGTGATTATGGTGGTGCCGCTTTCGCCCGAATCGGTGTAAGTGTTAATTTATCAATGCGTGGGGCGAATTCGTGAGTGCCAAACAGAGTCCAGAGATGGTCGCGAGCGACGAAGAGTCGGCCCCCCAGAGCGTCGTGCCGGCCCGAGCAAGCATCGCGGACCACCATGCCGGAGCCCGTATCCGCGAACGCCGTGTGATGCTTGGGCTGTCGCAGCAACAGCTCGCCCAAATGATTGGCGTGACGTATCAACAGGCTCACAAATATGAGCGCGGCCTGAACCGGATTTCGGCCGGACGGCTTTATGAGATCGCGCTGGTGCTGAATGTTCCGGTAAGCTGGTTCTTCGAGGGGCTGGACACTGAAACGCCGGCAACTGAGCTTTCGCATCGGCAGCGCATGTGCCTGGAGTTGGCGCGCAACTTCGCCGCGATCGACAATCACAAGCATCAAGAGGCGCTGAGCCAGATGGCACGCGCCCTCGCTGCGCAGTCGACGGCCGAGTCTTCGGGGTCTGGCGAGCAGTAAGCTGACGCCGCCAGCCGCACGGCACGCTACCATCCAGAGTCAAGGCGGCGGGCTTGGGCCGGTCCACTCCAGTGCCGGAAGCCGCAGCAGCGCGAATGGACCGGCGTATAGGATACCGGCCTCGATCCGCACAGCCACATCGGCGCCTGCGTCCGGCGACGGAGCCGCGAGCAGATCGAGCACCGCTTTTGCTGCTTTCGCCGAGCGCGTCGGGATGCTGCCCGCTGCAACCAGGCCATCGACGCCCGCGGTATAGCCAATAGCATGCACGACCCCGTCCAGCCTTGGCTGCAGCGCGGCGTCGAGCCAGAACGCCGCCCGGCCGGACGCCGTCATCCCAGCTGTCGTCAGCCGAGACAGCGTCAGGCGCAGGGAACCGCCAGCGGCTTGCCATGCAGCGGCAGCAGAACGAGGGCTGTCAGCCAAGAAGATTGACGGCGTGGCATCCGCCCGCAGGTCGAGTTCGCCGATCGGCGGGCCCAGCGTCCCACGCCCTTCGAGCAGCTTGAGATGCCGGGCCGTGAGCGTTAGGGATGCTGGCCCGATCCTTGCCTGGAATGCCTCCGCCTCGAATGAGTGCGCGACGCGGATGCCTGCCCCTGTCAGGACGGCGCCGTCGCCCGACGTCTCGGTCAGCATCTCGCCGGTTACCACCTGGTATTCTGGGCCGCCGCCAAACCGGAGACTATGACCGGTGGAGCGCAAAATGAGCGGGCCCGGATGCACCAGCGTCGTTTCAGCGACCAGAGTCGCGGCTCGTAAGGTCATCCCGTTTGCCGCGATCGACATGGGCCCGACTGCTACGCCTACTCGCTGCGGCCAGCCCCAGTAACGTGTCGGTCCAAGTGCGATCTGCAAGCCAAGACGACGCAATATACTTGCTTGTTGCTCGACCATTGCGCTTAGGCGGCCGGCGGATTGCCACCAGGCCACGCCGTGCGAGGCGACGCAAGCCACTCCCACTAGGCAGAGCACGCGGGCAGTACGCCGTTGCAACAAACCCATTCCTGACATCTATTAACTCGGAGGGATTGACAATTCTACTCGGGTCGCGCGCTGACGACGGTTCATCCACAGCGGCGGGCGCTGGAACGTCAGCTAATACGACGTTCAATGGGTTTAGAAGCTAGCATGCATTATACGTCCTATGGCGAATTTCATTTCTTATATTATTATAATACGTTGTGGGAACAAGCTATCATTCGCGTTCCATCCAGCCGTTTGTGCCGGGATCGCTGAACTGTCATAAATGCTCGATAAATGAGTATGTTAAGCCGTCAAATGGGCTCAATCGAGTGATGCCGCTTTCACCTTATACACAGACTTATCCACAAGGCTGATTGCCATCTCGGCCTCCCGCCAGCGCTCCCGCAACGTCGCGATCAGAGCCGCCTGCGGCAATCCCGCTGGGATCGGCGGGCCGACCATGATGTGTATCATGCCGGGGGTCTTGCGAAATGCGCGCCTGCCCCAAAGTAGGCCAGAATCTGTCGCCACTGGGATGACCGGCAATCCGGTTCGCGCTGCCAATGCGGCGATGCCGGGCCGCAACTCGGCCTCGACGCCCGGCGCGACCCGAGTGCCCTCTGGAAAGATCACGATCTGGCGGCTATCCGCCTTGGCACGGTCCGCGCCACGCAGCAGGCTTCGAACTGCACTGAACGAGGCGCCACGATCGACGGGAATTTGCCCGGCGGGAACCAGAAGCGAGCCGAATAGCGGAACGCGCGCCAGTTCGGCCTTGAAGACATAGGCCGCCCGCGGCATCAGACGAAGCCAGATCAAAGTGTCGAAGGCCGATTGGTGCTGTGACGCGATCAGTGCCGCGCCTTGCGTCGGCAGGTGCTCCCGCCCCAGCACGACGACACGGATTCCGCAAAGCGCCGCCGCGCCAGCCAGCACCAGCCCGGCCCAGCTTTGCGCCACCCAGAGCGCATGCCGGCGTGCAAACCAGCGGACCGGCGCGCCGAGCAGCCCCATCGCGAGCGTCACGGCAAAGAACCAGATATTGAACAGCAGGGATCGCAGCCAGATCATGGCGCGTCGCCAGTGCGTGGCTCGTTACTTCGAAACATCCAGCCTAAGCCGAGCTGGACGACCAGCAGCTTGTTATACTCGACCGCCAGCGTGTGGGTCCGCGATGCCCCGCGCAGCGCCGCAGGCTGGACCGGAGCCGGCAGCAGCTGCACCTCTGGCAAAACGCGACGGAGTTCCAGGAGCGCTCGCGGCATATGATAGCCCGCCGTCACGACAATCAGCCGCCTTATATCGTGCGCCCGCGACCAGCGGGCGGTTTCAGCCGCATTGCCCGCCGTACTCTGGGCAACGCGGCCCAGTGTCACCCGGCCTGCCTGTTCCGCGTCGAGCGGCACCCGGCGATCGAGGGCGGCGAGGTCGGCCCCACGCGCCACGCCAGACACCAGCAGCAGCGGCGCGCGCCCATCCGCCAGCAGGCGCAGCGCCCGCTCGATGCGGTCCGCCCCGCCCGTCAGGACGACGATCCCGTCGGCGGCGTCGGGCGCCTCGCCCACTTGCCCTGCAGCGCCGTTGAACATGGTAAACCCCACTCCCCAAGCCGCGCCGCCGCCGATGAATACGACGCTGATCGCGGTTAAACCGAGTCGGAGCCATCGCCGCCACCATGGCTCCGTCATGGCAGCCGCCGGAGCCATCGGCGCACGGTGCCCTGCGCGGTCAGCCAACCAATCGCCGCCGCGGTGAGCGGCAAGGCTGGTAAAGATAGCCACAGCTCCGACGGCAGGTCCGCGGCAAGGTCCGCAGCGCCATTCCACTCGGACTGACCCGTAAACGGTGCCGCGAGCCCTGCCAAGCCGAGCAGCACCGGCAGCGCAGCGAACGCGCCAATGCCGGCGCCGGCCGTCGCCAGCAATGTAGCCCGGCGTGCGAATCGCCCGGCGATGTAGCTGTCGGTGGCACCCAAACCATGCACGATCTCGATTGCGTCACGCCGGGCAGATAATCCCGCACGGGTGGCGACGGCAATGACCGCGACGGCCACGAACGCCACCACCGCGAGCGCCAGGCCGGCACAAGCCTGCAGACTGCGGGCGAGCACCGCGAGGCGGCGGCTCCAAATGTCGTGACTCTCCAGCAGCGTGCCTGGGACCGCCGTTTCTATCCGTATCGCGAGCCGCCCGGTGTCGAGGCTGGGATCGGACAGCCGCACCTCGATCACGGCTGGCAAAGACAGCGCGATCCGGCCGGACCCGCTGCCGAGCCATGGGCGCAGCAGAGTGGCGAGTTCGTCGTCGCTGAGCGGACGCACCGAAGCGACGCCGGGCGTGCCGCGCAACAGGGCCAGCACCCGGTCCAGACGCACGCCGCCTTCCGCCGCGGCTGTCGTGGGTTGCGGCACTTGCACGGTCAGCACCGACCCGGCACCTGCCTGCCAGTGCCGCGCCAGGGCACTCGCAGCCACCGTACCCGCCAACGCGAGTGCCGCCAGGAACGCCATTGCCGCCACCAGCGACGGCAGCAGCCGATCGGACAAGGCGCGCCGCAGCCCGAGGTCGTCGAAGCGGGCCGGCCGCAGCAGAGCCGCCGTCCGCTTGTCCAGCCGCGCGGTCCTAGTCATCGCGGATCAGGTGCCCATCGGCGAGCCGGAGCGTATGGGCCGGGTGCCGGCCGACCAGCCCAGCATTATGCGTCGCGACCACGACGGTGGTGCCCAAACGGTTCATCTCGTCGAGCAGCTGCATCAAGCGTTCGGCCTGGAGCTCGTCCAGGTTGCCGGTGGGCTCGTCGGCCAGCAGCAGCAACGGCCGGGCGACGACGGCGCGGGCGATCGCAACCCGCTGCTGCTCGCCGCCGGACAGCTCGGCCGGACGCGACTGCAGCTTCTTCGACAGGCCAACCCAACTCAGCAACTCGACCGCATCGACGCGAATTTGCCCCTCGGGCCGGCCGGCGAGCCGTAGCGGCAGGGCGACGTTGTCGAATGCCGATAGATGCGGCAGCAGGCGGAAATCTTGGAAGACCATGCCGATGCGCCGGCGCAGCACCGGCAGTCGGATGCGCCCTACGGCGCCGATATCCTGGCCGAGCAGGGTCAGGCGACCCTGGGTGGGCCGTACCGCGAGATGCAGCAACCTGAGCAAGCTGGTCTTTCCCGCGCCGGAAGGGCCGAGCAGCCAGCGAAACCCACCTTCCGGGATGCTGAACGACAGGCCATGCAGCACCACATTGGTGTTGCGGACCGGACCGTATTCCAGGCCGACCCCATCCAGGCGTACCATCCGCCGCCCTCCTTTAACCTATCGCGTCGATCCGAGCCGCCTGCGTTCCGGCCGGCCTGTAGGCTCTGTTCGCATCCCTGGCCCGGGAGTATCACAATCCCATGAGGATAGTCTGCCCGTCCTGCTCAGCAGCTTTCGAGGTGCCCAAAACGCGGCTGGCGCCGGGGCAAGCCGTGCGCTGCGCCCGATGCGGCACGGGCTGGACGCCGCTCGCCGCGCCTGAACCGGCTAAGGTGGCCCAGTCTGGGGTGGCCCAATCTACGGTAGCACAGTCTGAGGTGGCGCAGTCCGAGCAGTCGCCCGAACGGCCCCTGCCCTCGCGCAACCCAGAACCCGTCATCTTAACCAAGTCGGCTGTGCTGGCAGCCCCGCGGCGCACCCTGCTAGCGCCGCTTCTCAACCGCCTCAACCTTACATTGATGGCTGAGCCGGCGCTTGTTGCCGGCTGGACGGTGAGCATCGCGGTCCTGCTCGCGTTGGTTTGGGCGGCAGTGATCTGGCGTAGCGATGTCATGCACGCCTGGCCACCGAGCGAGCGGCTCTACACTACGCTTGGCTTGGCTGCCGAGCGTTAAGCAACCTCAGGGTGGCGGCGGTGCCGACTGGGCGATTTCCGGACGCTGTTCCATGGCGGCATACCATTGCGCGAGCTTGCCGCGGCTGTCGCGCCATGCGTCGTCGGCGAAGCGAAGGTCTAAGTAGCCCAGGGCGCAGGCAACGGTTATGGAGCCGATGTCGAGGTGATTGGCCGGCGGTTCCGCCTGCAGGAGATCGAGCGCGCGGACAACCACCGCTTGTTGCCGGGCCATGGCGGCGTCTCGCGCAGCCTCGCGTGGCCGGGCCATGTCCTGGCGGCGCAGCACGGCTGCGTCCATGATGCCGTCGCCGATCGCCTGCAGCTTGAGGACGCGCCAGCGTGCCGGGCCGGGCGGCGGAAACAGCGAACCGCCGCCCACGGCGTCCAGGTACTCGCAGATGACCGGGCTGTCGAACAGCGCGAACCCGTCCTGGGTCACCAAGCAAGGCACCTTGGAGAGTGGGTTGTCCGCCAGCAGATCGGGCGGGGATACGTGCGGGTTGGTTTCGACCAGGGTGATCTGATCCCGATTGCCGCAGGCTATGGCGCAAGCGATGACCTTGCGGACATACGGGCTGGTAGCGGAGTAGTATAGTCTCAACGGAAGCTGTCCTTCTGTGAGCGCAGGCTGGCCAGAGCCGCGACGTCGGGGGCTCGCAGGAACGGATTTTCCGCGAGTTCGTCCGATAGACGGCTGGGAATGGTCGGCTGTCCGTCGGCGCGCAGGCGGTCCACTTGGGCGGCGCGGGCGCGCAGTGCGGCATTGCCGCCGTCGACATGGAGGGCGAAGCGCGCGTTGCTTTGGGTATATTCGTGGCCGCAGCAGACCAGCGTGTCCGCGGGCAGGTCAGCGAGCTTATGCAGGCTTGCGTGCATGTCGGCGGCGGTACCTTCCAGCAGACGGCCGCAGCCTAGGCTGAACAGCGTGTCGCCGCAGATCAGCACGTGGTTATCGCCACCAAAGAACGCGATATGGCCCAGCGTATGGCCGGGCGTGTCAATGACCCTCAAGGTGCTGTCGCCCAGCGCCACCTCGTCCCCCTCGGCCACCGCGCGGTCCAGCCGCGGCAGGCGGCGCGCGTCGGCTGCCGCGCCGACCACCGGACAGCCATAGCGGGCACGGACGGCATCGGTCCCGGCCACGTGGTCGCCATGATGGTGAGTGAGCAGAATCATGTCCAAACGACCGCCGGCCGCGTCGATGGCCGCGATGCAGGCGTCTGCGTCGGCGGGATCGACGAAGGCGGTCATGCCCGTGGCCTCGTCGCGCAGCAACCACGCATAGTTGTCGGACAGGATAGGGACGGTTTGGGCGGATAGGGTCATTTGCGGCTCCGCTGCGGATGGGCGCACCGTGTCGCACCTCAGGTTCCAGATCAAGCCAGCGGGCGATGAGCAAGTAGGAAAGCGCGTGGCGGGCACTGTGCTATACAGCCGCAATGACGGCAGACGCGCATACTGCGGCGGAGTTCTATGCGACGGCGCGCGGCGCGGTCGCATCCCGCCTGATTCGGAACCGGCTTGCGGTGGTTTGGCCGGATCTGTCCGGCTGCGCCGTGCTGGGCGTGGGCTACGCTGCGCCCTATCTACGGCATTGGCGCGACAGCGCGACGCGATGCATCGCCGCCACCCCGGCGCAGATCGGCGTGGCGCGCTGGCCTGCCGGCAGCCCCAATCTCACCTGCACGATCGAGGAGGACAGCCTGCCGTTTCCCGATCTTTGCTTCGATCGTATTTTGCTGGTCCATGGCTTGGAGGCTGCCGAGAACGCGCGCCGCATGCTGCGGGAGATTTGGCGTGTGCTGAAGGATGATGGCCGCCTGCTGGTGGTGGCGCCGAATCGTGTGGGCTTGTGGGCGCATGTCGAGAGCACGCCGTTCGGCCATGGTCAGCCGTACTCACCGGGCCAGATTGGCCGCCTGCTGGCCGCCAGCCTATTCCGCATCGAACAGCGCGACACCGCACTTTATCTTCCGCCCGCCAGCCTGCGGATTATGCTCCGCAGCGCGCGGATTTGGGAGCATGGCGGACGGCGTGTCATGCCCAAGCTGGCGGGCGTCACCATCACTGAGGCGGTAAAGGACGTTTATGCCGCGCTGCCGGTTCAGCGCGCCCGGCGACGGCGGCTCGTGTTCAGCCAAACTGCTTAGGTTATCGGCATTCATGATAACCTAAGGCGTGTTAGGCGCTTCTATTGGCGCCGGGCACGCCCCAGACGCCCAGTCGTCCGCCAGCTGGACGGTGTTTCGCCCGGCACGCTTCGCATCATAGAGCGCCGCATCAGCCGCCTCGACCAATGCCGCCGGGCCCTGCGCGGCAGCCTCTGGAAGCATGACTGCGACTCCCATGCTGACCGTCGCAAATCCGAAGTCGGACCCGGCGTGCGGGATCTCGAGGCTGCGCACGGTGGCGCAGATCCGCTCCGCCAGAGCAAGCGCGCCGTCGGCGTCGGTATCCGGCAGTAGGATGACGAACTCCTCCCCACCATAGCGGGCCGACAGGTCCGCGGGACGACGCGCTAGGCCGCTAATCGCCCCGCCAATGCCTTCAGGCAGGCATCGCCGCTGGGGTGGCCATAGGTGTCGTTGAACGATTTGAACCAATCCACGTCGAGCATGATGACCGCAAGCGGCGAGCCCGTCCGCGTCGCCCGGCGATACTCCTCTCCCAAGGCCTCGTCGAAGCGGCGGCGGTTTGGCAACCCCGTCAGCGCATCCTCCCGCGCCAGAGCGCGAAGCCGGTGGTTCGCGTGCTCGAGCTGCACCTCCAGCGCCTTGCGCTCGGTTACGTCGCGCGTCACGGCGACGAAGCCGCTGCCATCTTCCAGCCGGCGGCCGCTCGTCTCGAGCCATACATACCGGCCATCCCTGCGTCGCGCGCGATAGCTGGCGCGCGCCGTCGTTTGACCGGCCAGCAACCGCCGATCGAGCGCCTCATGGAGTGCGCGCCGGTCCTCTGGATGCGTGATGCCGCCCGGGCTGATCCCGACCATCTCGTGGGGTTCGTAACCCAATAGGTCGCGGCAGGCTGGCGAGACATACAGGCGCAGGAACTCAGATGAGAACAGGGTGATCATGTCATTGGCGTTCTCGCTCAAAAGCCGATGGTGGCCCTCGCTGATGGCGATCTCCTGCTGCATCGCGGCGATCCGGTCGTCGCGCGCCTGCAGCTTGGTAGTCATGCGGGTGAATGCGGCGCCGAGCACCAGCAACTCGCCCGCGGCGCCGCGGCCCATGGTTGCCCGGGCAGTCAGATCGCCCGATCCAACTGACGCGGCTGCTGCCATCAGCGCGCCAACCGGGCGCAGCACGGTCAATGTGGCGATCAGCCAGCCGGTCAGCACCGCGAGCCCCGCCGCCAGCAGAGCAATCGCGATCGACACCCAAAACCGCTGATCCGCCTCCGCTCGAACATCGGCCTCCCGTAGGCCGATGGCGATCACCAATCCGGCCGAACGTCCTGGCAATGGAGCGAAACCGAAGATGCGGCTTACCCCATCGAGGTCTGTCGCCTACACGGACCCGCCAGTGGGCGCTGCCCTGAACGCCGCGATGACCGGATGGTCGGAGAACCGGCGGCCGACTTGGCGGCTGGTATCCGGCGCCTGCGCCAGCAATCCGCCGTCCCGGCTGTCCAGCAACTGCGCCAGTTGCTCAGCGACGCCCGTGGTTCGATTGGAAAGGCGTGCAAACCAATCGAGATCGAGCCCGGCGATGATCACCCCAAGCGGCACGTCGCTGCTGGGGGAGCGTTCCAAGGCGCTCGCGAAGAATACTGCCGGCTTCCCCGTTATCCGGCTGGTCGTCATGGCGCTCATTACGGCTGCCGCTGCCGGCTGCGATGCCAATGCCTCTTGGAAATAGCCGCGGTCGGCCACGCTCATGCCCTTCGCAGCTGGATTCGTGCTGCAGGCGATCACGCCATCCACGCCCGCAACCGCAAGGCCGTTAACCCGAACGTGGTCGGAGATCACCGCGCTCAAGAAGTCATCGCACTCCGCGCCGCTCAGCAGCCTGACCTCCGGCACCCGCGCCAGCACACGCAGCAATCCTGACGCCTCCTGCACCATGTCGTCCTGCTGTTCGGCCGCGAGTCGGGCAAGCTGCAGGGCTTGGTCGCGCGCCGTGTCCAGCACACGCCGACCATCTGCTATGGCCGACATCACCAGCAACGCCAGCAGCGGCCCGATAGCGGCCAGCATCAACAAGGAAAGGCGCAGCCAGAGCCGCCGCGGCAGCATGACGTTCAGCGACGCTTGTATCCAGCGTGATGCGTGACCCAATGCGGTCTCCCTTCGGCACTGGGCGAAAGCAGCCCTGGGCTTCGGGCATTATAGCGGCGGGAAGGTTACGGACGGCCTAACGGCGTCGGCGCGATTTCATGCGCTAAGATGCAGCTTGCGCGTCGCTCATCAGCCGGTCGATCGTGCTGATGACACGGTCGACGTCATAGGGCTTTGGCATGAATGCGAATGGTTGACCGACCGCCTCGGCACGGCGCGCATTGTCCGGACGCCCGGACACGAATACGACGGGAAGATGGGGATGCACCTCCCGCGCATGCTCGACCAAGCCGATGCCGTCGATCAGGCCCGGCATGGTGACGTCCGTGAGCAGCACGTCGAACCGGTCGCTATCGGCAATCAGGATAGCGGCCTCGTCGGCCGTGCAGGTCGCGGTCACCTCGAACCCGGCGTTGCCCAGCGTGTCAGCCATGATCTCGCGGATGACGGGTTCGTCCTCGACAAGCAGGATATGGCGTGCGGGCATAGGCGGCTCCAGTCATCGAGAGATAGCATAACGAACGACATCGGGCGAAGGCTGGGGGAAAGCCGGGGGAGCAAAGGCTGAAGTCGAAGCGAAAGCTGGGTTATCTGGGGCGCATGCTGGCGTCGCGAGCGGTTTCGGGCATGGTGCCTCGATGTCGCACGAAATGAGCCTTGTTGTCCTGTTTGTTGCGTCGCTGCTCGCCGGTGCGCAAAATGCGCTGGCAGGCGGCGGCTCGTTCGTCACCCTTCCGGCGCTGCTGCTGGCCGGGCTCGATCCGCGGGCGGCCAACGTCACCTCCACGGTCGCATTGTTCCCCGGACAGGTGCTGTCGGGATGGGCCGGGCGCCGCTTGGTGAAGGGCACGTCCGGCCTGTCATTCCAGGCGCTATGCCTCGTAAGTCTGGCGGGTGGCGCAATAGGGGCAGCACTGCTGCTGGCCACGCCAGCGACTTTTTTCGCCCGCTTGATGCCCTGGCTCGTGCTGTTTGCGACCGGCGTGTTCACGTGGGGAAGCTTCCTTCGGCGCTCAGCCAGCAGCGCACGTCGGTTGGGTGCGGTTCCCGCTGGTGTCGTGCAGTTTCTGATCGCCATCTATGGCGGCTATTTTGGTGGCGGGATTGGCTTCTTGATGCTCGCTGCGCTAACCGCGGCGGGGCTTGCGGTCCGATCAGCGGGAGCCACGAAGAACGTGCTAGCCGCGGTCATGAACCTTTCCGCGCTGCTTATATTCCTATGGTCGCCTGACGTGCATTGGGGGCCGGCCGTCGTCGTCTGCGTGGCGGCGATCATCGGTGGCCTGATAGGCGCCTGGCTGCTGCAACTCGTGCCCGAGCGGGTGCTGCGCGGCGGGATCATCGTCGTGGGCGCCGCCTTGACCATTGGCCTCTTCCTTCGCCCAGTTTGAGCCTTTCCCAGTCCGAGGCCAGCCACCTCCGGCTTGGAACCGTAACACGCGCGTGATTGCTCACCGGCCCCGGGAGCCGCATCCTCCTGCAATGTCCACTTCGAGTCACGAGACCCTGAACCTTTCCACCGGACCTACCCAGGTGCTCTGGCGCCGCAGCACCCGTGCCCGCAAGATCAGCCTGCGCATCGACGCCAGGGCCGGCAGCGTGATCATCACTTTGCCGCCTCGCGCCGCGCAGGCTGCGGGCTTGGCACTGCTGCGGGACAACACCGCCTGGGTCGCCGAACGCCTGGCCCGACTGCCGGACCCGGTCCTGCTCGCCAACGGCGTCGTTGTGCCCATCGATGGCGTGCCGCATTGTATCCGCCACGTACCTGGCGGCTGCGGCGGCGCTTGGCTCGGGCCGGGTGAACTGCTGGTATCGGGCGCCGCAGAATTCCTAGCCCGACGTGCGGCCGACTTCCTGCGCGCCGAGGCCCGGCGCCGCCTTTCGGCGCTCGCCATCGCCAAGGCCGCCGCCGCGGGCCTTTCGCCACGGCGTGTGATTGTCAAGGACACGCGCACCCGCTGGGGAAGCTGCGCCGCGGATGGCACCCTGATGTTCTGCTGGCGCCTGGTCATGGCGCCGCCGCACGTGCAGGACTACGTGGCGGCGCATGAGGTCGCGCACCTTCGCCATATGGATCACGGCCGCGGGTTCTGGGCGCTGGTGGCCCAACTCACCCCAAATAAGCGCGTGGCGGTGCATTGGCTCGACGCCCAGGGATCCGGCCTGATGCGGGTGGGGTTGCCTACGAAATAGTTTGACGGCCGGCCAAGCCAGCGGCGAGGAACTCTATTTCTCGGCCTTGATCCGGTCTAACAGGGTCTTGGCCGCGCTTCGGCCCTCGAACTCGGCGGCGTCATTCAGGATGGGCTCCAACGTTCGCGTCGCCTCGTCCCGCTTGCCCGTGGCATCTATACCCCGTTCACGCGATAATCCGGAACTCCGTTGGGGTTATGACACGGAAATTGTCAGTAATCTCGTCGCAGTAATCGTGCCAGTTCTTTGGCACGTCCTCACGCAGGAAGGTCAGCATCGCG
>JAABUY010003471.1_pt1 | contig 17392 bp, 17 predicted proteins | sample 5560271 | NCBI WGS metagenome assembly JAABUY01 (sample SAMN10711886, study PRJNA513374) | rock metagenome | isolation source: Antarctica rocks | place: Antarctica: Victoria Land, University Valley
AATTTTAGGCTGGCTATAATGCTTTTTGCTGAATTTGAAAAGTTTATTTGCCGGCTAATTTGATAAAAACCAATCAATAACTATGGTTGGAAATAATCCAACTTCACCAAAAAATCCAATGCTTCTTTTAGCAAAAAAAATTAATGTTTGTATCTTGCACAATTAAAAAAATAAAGCAGCTTGATGATTTTTATGTGATAAAAGAAGCATCATTAAAACTATTGGAAATTGGAATAAATATCAAAAGTAAAATTTAAAAAACATTAAATAACTTTAGAAAATAATTTTTAAATTTATCAGATCAACTCCAATTTAAAACATGATTTATTCAAAATTATCCTTTTTGATATTTGTGTTTTGGATGCTTCTTTTATGGCATAAAAATTAGGTTTGATCAGTTCTGCCCGTTTGCAATCTTAACCAAAGCTTTTACAATATTACAATCAGTTTGCTCCGTTAAAAATTTATCATTATAATTACCGGTTTTCACATTTGTAAAAAGCATTTTACTTTTGACAATACTTTTTGCTGAAGTATGATATTCGCTTGCGCCGGTTAGTTGCATCAATTGTTTCAAATTATCCGGACGAATGCCTGCGCCCGGCATAATTATAATCCGATTATTTGCCTGTTTAATTAATTTTGAAATCAGAGATGCTCCTTTTATGGCACTAATTTCAAGGCCGGAAGTGAGGATGCGTTCAAAACCCATTTCAATAATTTCTTCTAAAGCCTGGAAAGGATCGCGGCAACGGTCAAACGCACGGTGAAAAGTGGTGCCCAGATTCCCGGCTGCCTGTTTTAATTCCCGGCACCGCTCTTTATCAACCTGGCCATCTTTTTTCAAAATACCAAAAACAACACCATCACAACCTAAATGCCGGCATTGTTCTATATCTGTTTTCATGATTTCTATTTCCAAATCAGAATAAAGAAAATCACCGCCGCGCGGCCGAATAATCGGATATAATTTAATCGTGAGATATTTACGGGCCAGGGCAATGTGTGCAAAAGAAGGTGTGGTCCCGCCTTCTTTCAAATTGTCGCACAGCTCCACGCGGTATGCCCCACCATTTTGGGCTGCCAAAGCGGAGGTCAAAGAATTGGCACATATTTCCAACCGGATCATTTCTTCAAAACCTTAAAAAATGCTTTTGCCTTTGATCAGCAAATCTTGCTTTTCAGCATTACAAACCGCAAACGAAAAGCCTTTTTGGATGGCATAAGCACCATACTCACCTTTTTTATTGATGGCTAAAAACCCGACCTGCAATGTTTTTGCCAGGTCTGGTTTCTTTCTGACGATGCGGTTTACGGCTTCTTTGCAGGCGTCTTCCGGTTTGTAGCCCTGGCGCATTAATTCAACTACCAAAAAGCTTCCCACGTTCCGGATCACTTCTTCGCCTACACCGGTTGAGGTTGCGCCGCCAACTTCGTTATCTACAAAAAGTCCGGCGCCAATAATCGGACTATCGCCTACCCGGCCATGCAGTTTAAAAGCCATGCCGCTGGTGGTGCAAGCGCCCGAAATATTTCCGGCTGCATCCAAAGCCAGCATGCCAATAGTATCATGATTGTACTGGTTGCCCGGAAGTTTTTGAGGAGTGTACAATTTGTTTTCGATGTTGACTTCCGGTTTGTATTTGGATGTTTTGAGCCATTCTTTCCAGGCTTTTTCAGAATCTGCATTTAGCAAAATCTTTTTCTTGAAACCATTTTCCAACGCAAATTGCGTAGCCCCTTCGCCAACCAGTAAAACGTGCGGCGTTTTTTCCATCACCATACGCGCAACAGCAATCGGGTGATCAATATATTCCATCGCGGCCACGCCGCCGCAGTTTCCTTTTTCGTCCATGATACAGGCATCTAAAGTAACATGCCCATCGCGGTCGGGATAACCGGCCGCTCCAACGCTGTGGTTATTGGGATCGGCTTCCGGGATTTTTACGCCCGCTTCCACGGCATCCAAAGCTTTGCCGCCGGCGGAAAGGATTTTCCAGGCTTCCTGATTGGCCGGAACCCCAAAATCCCAGGTGGAAATCACGATGGGAAAATTGGCAACAACATTCTTTTCGGAAGAAATCCCCGCAAAAACTTTAGGGCCTAACACGATCCCAGAAGCACCCAATGTGCCCGTTAACAAAAACTTACGACGGTTGAGCATAATTAGAATTTCATTTTAATACAAAAGCTTAAAAGAAGCTGGAAGATAGCATTTTTTGCAGAGGAAACTTACCTTTTAAGTTTTGTTTAACTGATTTTGAATGCTTCTTTTACCACCTAAATTTTATAGGCATAAAAGAAGCATCATGGATTTTTAGAGCTTTTTTACTTTGATATTTTTAAGCCATACCTTTTGCCCGTGGTGCTGAAACATCAAATGGCCGCTGGTGGATTTAGCAAAATTGGGGTTATCTTTATACTTGCTGCTGCGGATCAACGCATTCATTTTTTCCGATCCTGCTTCGTATTCCACTACTTTTTTCCCGTTCAGCCATTGCTCTACATGCCCGTTATTTACCAAAAGCCTTCCCGTATTATAGGTTCCAACAGGCTTTAAATATTTATGCTGAGGGGCAATCAGATCGTACAGGGAACCTGCCGAGCGTTTAGGCTCTTTGTCGTTAAAATCTATATCGTCCAATAATTGCATTTCAAAATTATCCAGCCAATTAGGGCTATTTCCATTGCCGGATTCGTGGTTTGAATTTTCCTGTACATTATAAAAAACGCCGCTATTGCCCGCTTTGGATACTTTCCACTCAAACCTCAAATCAAAATTGGTATAAGTGTCTTTCGTTACGAGGTCAACATTGGGAACATCCGGCTGGGCGACTAAAGCACCCTGTTCCACTTTCCATGCCTGGGCAGGAAAACTGTCCATTTTGTAGCCCCGTAAATCTGCTGTTGATCTTCCGTCAAACAGGTAAACCCATTTACCGGCACTTTGGGCGTTGGCAATTTTGCTGAAACAAACCATGAGCACCAACAAAGAATAAATAATTTTTTTCATAAGATTATTATGTAATAGGAAACAAGGTAGAAATTAAAAACCAATAGTTGATTTTTTTGCCTGTTGATTTTGCAAAATAAACTCAACCTGATCCGTTATTTAAAAAGGCACCCAACTGGAAACCCTTTTTTGATTACAAGCTGTTTTAGGCGGTTTAAAACTATTCCCGTCTTGATATTAAAAATAGCTTGATATTTTTCATGCTTCTTTTATCACCCAAAAAACTTAAAATACACAGCTTTTTGTATCATTACAGCGTATAAACAAAATTTACAGGCATAAAAGAAGCATGATAAACCTTCTGTTATAATTGGACCCACCACTATTATTTTAATTCATTATGAAAAAAGCACTTTTCTTTTTAACGGCTGCACTGTTATGGATGCTTCAATTCACTTTTGCCCAAAGTCCTCCCGGAGACAAAGTAGTTGGCGTGTGGCTTACTGCTGAAAAAGACGGCAAGATTGAAATTTATAAATCGGACAGTAAATACAACGGTAAAATTATTTGGGGGAAAAATCTTTATGAAGCGAACGGAAAGACGTTAGTGAAGGATAGTAAAAATCCTGACCCCAAATACAAAAACAGGCCTTTGTTAAATGCCGAAATATTGACTGGCTTTGTTTACGGTAATGAGGAATGGACAGACGGCAAAATTTATGACCCTAAAAGCGGTAAAACCTATAGTGCCGTGATGAAACTAAAAGGCAATACTTTGTACTTGCGCGGTTATGTCGGTATTTCAATGTTTGGCAGAACAACTATCTGGGAACGGGCAAAGTAAAATGAATTTAATTTTATGAGCCAGATAAAAGCATTTTTACAGTTTCTGTAGTTTATTTTAAAAAAAACAATTACTTCCCGATACAAAACTTGCTAAAAATATTCTCCGGCAAATCATCCGTGGTTACCGCTCCTGTAATTTCGCCCAGATAATACAAAGCCTGTTTAATGTCCATCGCCAAAAAATCAGAAGTAACCGGGTTTTCCATGCCGTATAAAACCCGTTCTAAAGATTCGCTGGTTTTTTGCAAGGCTTCCAAATGCCGGATGTTGGTGAACACGGTTTCTTCCCCAGTCAAACGGTGTTGAATTGCGGTATCGCAGATCAGTTGTTTCAGTACCTGGATATGTTGTTTTTTGCTGACTGAGACTTCTAATTATTTCTTGCTTCTATAAAAGAAAAACTGATGCTTTTTTTATCCCATTAAAAACAAAATAATTTCCCTGCTTCTTGTATTTCTTTATTATCCAAAAAATACAGGGCTAAAAGAAGCATTGTTAGCAACTATTTTTATTGCTGTTTCAACATTGCAAAATAAACTTTGTCAGGTAAACAGAAATTGCTTGCCTTGTTTTAAACGTTCGTCATCTAACACAAAGCCTTTTGTCAAAAATCCCCTAAGCGTTTTGGTTGCCAAATGCGGAATTGTGTAGCCTCAAAACTGTTTACCCGATAACCTACGGCAATAACCGCATCAAGATTGTAGAAATCTAATTCCCGGTTTACATCTCTGTTACCTTCTCTTTGAACTACTCGAATTTTTCGAGTAGTTGCATTTTCATGCAATTCGCCTGTTTTAAATATTTCCTTGAGATGACAGGTTATGGTATTGCTTTCTACCCCAAAAAGTTCTGCCATACGCTTTTGAGTAAGCCAAAATGTTTCTTCATTAAAGATAACTTCTATTTTTACATCGCCCGTTGGCGTGTTGTAAAAGATAATATCGTTAGGTTGGGGGAAATTGCTCATCCTATGATCTATTCATCGTACTGTTAGTTGTGTTACCATTGTAGTAAAGTGCCCGGACAAACTAATAATAATTTTGCTGTCTCAATTTAGCTATCTCAATTTAGACTGGTAACGAATTTTGGTTGTGTTTCTAAATGTATGATGTATTTATGTTACGTTCATAGATGGCCGTTTTCATAATTGAATAATGGTAAATCAGTTTTTTTGAGAAGCAGACCGTCCGTCTTACCAGTCTTCTTAACCTTGTCCTGAACCAAGTGTTTATCCCTTCTATCTTCTTTGTGTACTTCTTGCCTATTATATGTTTTTCTTTTGGAAGCACTTGGGCAAATGCATTCCAGTGATCGGTACAATAAAAGTTAATTTCCAGCCCCTGAAGCTTTTTCAGCAAAGCTTTTATGTTCCGCTTGTCCCTTTTGCCCCAGCTTGCTGCCAGGATTTCCCCGCTTTCTTTGCAAACAGCATACAGCAACCATACCTTCTTTTGCTTGTTCCCTACATATGACCACTGTTCATCTATTTGTACCTGCTGATACGAATTATACTTTGGTTTCAGCTCCGAAGCTTTACCCATCCTCAAAATACTTCTGAGCACACAGCCTATACTAATGCCTAATACCATTGCGCAATCCCTCACACCGCTGCCCCTTAAAAGCATCCGCTTTAACAAATCCTTATTTTTATGGTCTGCCCCCCAGTAAAGATATTCGCCCTGGAACTGCAACCCGCACCCTTTGCAAAGTATATTTTGTGCGCCTGTCTTTTTCTTCCCGTTTTTTACTACCTTAACGCCACGGCAGCGAGGGCATTCGGCCTCTTTGTTTAATCTCACAATTAACAAAATCCGAAAAATTCGCTGCTGTTTTTATCCCATCATACATTTGAAATCACAACCCGAATTTTTTTTACCACGCTATTAATGTAACTATTTAAACCACGTCCTTGTATGGCCAATGCCTTCATTTGTTCAACAACAACAGCACCTGGTATCCTATAGGTGTACAAATAGGTTGCACCCGTATCAAATTTAACTGTTATGCTGTCGGCTTCTATTTCATAGGAAAAAACCGCAGAGTTACCGCCTAAATTTTTATATCTGATCATTTAACTGGATATTAATCTATTTTGACAACACCTTAACAAGCAACAGCCACTACGCCTCCGAGTGAAATGCAACATTTAGCAAACCTGCGGTTGTCTGGCTATACGTTCTTTTGTCTTGATACAAAAGAACCAAAAGATCAAGAATGCCGGATCGCCTCCGGGCGACATTCTGCCCTGCGCGCCTGGGTGCTATTTTGCAAACTCTTATCCTTTCAACTACTTCTTTTATCACCTATTTTTGCTAACTATACTGTCATCCCGAACGCAGAGAGGGATGTTCTTTCAATTTGATGATTTACCACCCAAACGATAGCCACAGTACTTCCACTCTTCGAGAGGGGTTAGGGGTGTGTTCTTTAGCAAACCAGCAGGCAACTTCTATACAGCATTGCTTTTCTCAATACAAGACATACTGTTTTTACCGGTGTTTTTTGGATGGAGGTGATTGTTGTTTAATTATGCAAAGGATTAAAAAATCCAAAGCTCTTAGGACAGGGATTGCAAATCCCGACTAGTAAAGAGTACACAATTTAAATTTGATCGGCAAAAGAAGCCTGCTGTTTAATTTGTAGAATTGGAAATTCCAAGTTCAAAGGACGGGATTGCAAATCCCGACCAGCAGGATTACAAATCTGGAGCTCCAAGGTCGGGACTGCAAGTCCCGACCAATAGGAACAGGGATTGCAAATCCCGACCAGAAGAAGAAAGATTTCCTTAATATCAGTCAAATTAAAATCACTTAAATGTAAAATATCAGTTTACCGGATAAGTACGTCGTTACGAAACCGTCAAAACAGATATTGTTTATCCCGTTCTTTTTTCAACAGGAACGTTTTGCTTCCCGAAATCATCTTCACCTGCTTTAGGAGAGAGTCAAAGATAAATTCTATATCATAATGATCATAAGTAAAAGAATCGGGTCCGGTGGCGTCTAAATATAACGGTTCATGCTCATCAGAAAACTCTGCGACCAGTTTATCATTTACGTTCCTGAATTTCAACTTAAACGTAACGTCTTCGCTGGAATAGCTGCCTGTAAATTTGTTCAGTTCTTCAGGCGCAACAGTTATGGAATTGACAACGGGCAGTTTGTAAGCTTGATTAAAGTAGATACTTAATACGCCTTGCATCATCTTTTTTAAAGAAACATTAACCCCGTTAGCGATATAAGCCGTGGCGAGCTTTTCTTTTGGATAGTAAACCACCTGTGATTCAAATCCATCAATGCCTCCATTATGGCCATATCCTATTTTATCATCAAAGTTATAAGCAACTAAATCCATACCATAGCCGCCGTTAATGGTTGTCATTTGTGTTAAACTGTGGTTACTGATTAGTTTGCCGGCGAAAAGAGCGGTGATAAAATGGGTAAGTTCTCCAGGAGTGGATACCAGTGCACCAGCGCCTGCAGGTATGCTCGTATCTGTTTCGGTATCAGGCAGCCATTCATTTTGCCATTTATAGGATCTTGCCTCACCCGCGGCTGGATTGATCTTAGCACCATAATAGGTTTGCGTTAACCCTATCTTTTTCAAGATGCGATCGCTTAGCGACTGTGCGTAAGTTCGATGATCTAATTTCTCGATTATATATCCCAATAAAATAAAATTCGTGTTACTATATTGATGCTTGCTTCCGGGTATGAAGTCAGCTTTTTGTATTGCAAATTTGTTAAGCATTTCAGCCTCGGTTACTTTATGGCATAACATAGTAACATAGCTGGAGTCACTGGTGAAATTATGCAGCCCGCTACTATGGTTGAGTAGCTGGGCTATCGTTATTTCACTGGCGTTTGGCAAATCAGGAAAATAGCTGGACAGCATTTCGTTTAAACTAAGCTTGCCCTCATCAATCAGCTGGAAAATCATTACTGAAGTAAAAACCTTAGTAACGGAGCCTATTCGGTAGCGGGTAAGTGTTGTAGCGCGGGTTTTATGATTGGCTTCTGTGCTCCTGTATCCGATAGCGTTGCTGTATATTATTTTTCCGTTCTGGCATAAAGCTATACTGAGCATTACCTTATTCTTTGCATCCATGATAGCCATCAAACTATCCATTTTCACCCTATTGAACGTCTGAGCAAAACTGTCTTCTGCAAGTGCCCCTGTGAACAGCAGTAAAAAGAAAAATTTAAATTTCATAAAAAAGGAACCAATTGTTAAGCTAATGTGATTACACCAAGGATCGAACTGTTTTATTTTAGTTCAATGTCTAATATGGCCTGTCCCTTTTCAGCTAAATAGGCTTTAATGAGATCAATATAAAGTTTGGTTCCATTCTCCGAATTGGTAAAGATGATAATGCCCTGACCTAATTTGGGTAAAAGAAAGCAGATGGAATGAGCGCCTGGATCATCGCCACCATGTGAGATAGCATATTCTCCGCCACCAAGCGGATCATAAATAAACCAGCCCAGGCCTATGTAACGCCCGTCTTTTGTCTTAGTATTATGACTTAACATCTCTTTGGCAATATCTTCTGACATTCCTTCATGATTCATCACCGATACCATGAATTTTCCGTAATCAGCTATAGTAGTTTTAAGTTGATCGGCTCCGTTTGATATTTTGTTTTTTTCGATTGGCAAGGGGTTTCCATTGCTATCGTGCTGAACAGCAAACCGGGATTCGTCCATACTGGCATCCCATGTCAAATGGCTGTCAGTCATGCCCAGAGGTCTAAAGATAATTTCATCAGCCAACTCATTCAGTGATTTATGAAACTTCATTTCCAATGCTCTGCTTAGATACTTAAAGCCCTCGCCTGAGTATTCGTATTTAGTTCCGGGGTCAAACTGAAAGGCCAGTTTTTTATCTTTGAGTTCCTGGCACCAATTGGGGAAACCACTTTTCTGGGTAAGTATATGCCTGGTTGTTAGCATTTTACTTCTTGGGTCGGCTTGTACGTCAGGGTCTGTCCAATATTTATAAAGAGGTTCATCCAGGCTCCATTTACCTTCGCTCACCAGTCTTAAAGTTATCATGGTGGTAACCGTTTTAGTTAATGAGGCTACATTGAAGATAGAATTGTAAGCTGCCGGTCGGCCTTTATCCAGTTCACCATATACCTTTATCTGCTGTAATTTACCATGATCGATCAGGCCAACCGCCAGTGCCGGTACTTTGTTTTGCTTTAGCCAGGCTTCAACGCTGCTCACATCTTCTAGGTTCGGTGGTCCGGCTTCTGTATCCTGGTGGTTATAACTCAGGCTTCGAAACAGTCTCCATTCGCCGTTTTCCAGTTTCCATACATTGCTGAATTTTGCACGGCTGGTAAAGTACAAAGGTTTACCAGGTTCTAATGCATAGAAGCGGTGAATACCTGTTTCTATGGCACCGTACAATACTCCGTTCTTTTCAAACGGGTAAACCTGCATGCTGCCCGGCTCCAGCACCCTGCTTGCTTTATAATTCAGGCTGCATACATTGTTTTTCACACTATTGATAAAGGCAGTCTTTGACAGCATCATCCCGGCTTGGTCATGATAGAATTCGAAGTTATCACTGACCAGCGTTTCAAACGCCGGAATATTGCAAGTATTGAAACCGACGTCGAATAAAAGACTGTCCTGCTTTTTTAAAGTTTGATATAAAGATGAGGATGTGCTGACCTGGGCCTTTGAAGTATGGCAGGTGATAACTGCGATGATCGTCAGAGCAGCACAAGCAATTTTTTTTAACTGGTTAAAATTAAGTTTACTTACTGATTTCCTAATGCGGAAACTTGATACTTTCATATTTGGATAAGATTATGTTACTATCTGATTTTAATATTTTTGAACTAAACAACACGAGTGCCAATCATTAATTATTTGACAATCAGAAACATAATAGAAGTGTATCAATTATTAGTGTCCGTTTATGTTCCACCATTGTTCGAAAACGTTACATAGTTGGAAATTTATTTCAAACATTGACCTGTCCTGAAAATAGCTATACTTCTTGTCCTTCATAGTAGCGGCTATAATTTAAAATATCTTACCGGTATTATTTTTCAACAGATGAAAACACAGTAAAACTTAGCCAAAGTGTTGTACCCATGTTGTACCTAAAGAAAAAATCTTTATGAATTTATTTCATAAGAGCCTGTTTAAATTTCTATCATAAAAATTTATAGTGCTTCTTTTATGCCTATAAATTCCGTTTTTGGATGGTATATTGATACAAAAGGTACAATAGAATAATGATTTTTATGTGGTAAAAGAAGCATAGAAAATAAGTTGAATAGAATTTAAACAGGCTCTAAGAATTTGATAATCAAATAGGGATGAGAAGATTCGAACTTCCGACCTCCAGCACCCCACGTATAATAGAAATAAAAAAAATTGACGTTCATTCATCCTTCTAATACTTTTTTTGTTTCAGTGCGCTTTAAAAACTAAAAAAACTTATTAATAAGACCTTGCAGTCCTAAAAAATTTGAAAAAACCGATTGAAGGTGTTAGACTAATGTTGGACTAAAATAAATCAGGCTTTCAGAAATTACTCTAAAATCCTGATTATCAGGTGGAGAATATCGGAGTCGAACCGATGACCTCTTGCATTGCCATTCAAATCCAAAATATAAACTTTATCAAAACTTTCCAATAAATGCTTACGCATCTGCCTGTGAATTATACCATCAATAAAACTGTTGTTAGAAATATATGCTAATATCCCTTCGCCATTCTTATCTATAAAATACTGCGCGAAACGAATAAACTTAATGTAATCATCAGAAAGAGGCTGAATATTACGCTCTTTCATATCCTTTTTATAGTCGGCTGTTAGTTTTTCAATCCAAAGAGACTTATTACTACTACTTACACTATATGGCGGGTTCCCCATTACCACCATTACTGGAGTATCTCTTTTAACATTGTTTGCTTGATTGGCTTCATCGCTTAGCCAGCTACTAAATAAGGTGCTGGTATCAGGATGGGCTTCTTCTAAACTATTAGTCAGGAAAATGCGGATACGCTGGTCTGTTGTTGCTTTGTAGCCAGTTTCGGTCAGCAGCATGTCCATTTTTAAATGCGCCATAGCATAACTTGCCATCAGCAACTCAAAACCATTTAAGCGTGGCAATAAATGCTGGCTTACGTAATTGCTCCAGATACCTTGTTGCCCTTCGAACTTTTTATGGATTAAACGGACTACTTCTGCCAGAAAAGTTCCCGTTCCTGTCGCCGGGTCCAGGATTTGCACTTTATGTACGTCCTGCTCGTACTCGCGCAAACCGGCAGCAAAACGTTTATCATGCGTAGGCACTTTCAGTTTTACTTTCGTTTTACTGGTATCGGCCAAACCTTGCGGCAGGTTAAATTCTGTTTTTAAGAGATCGTCAACTGCACGCACAATAAAATTGACAACCGGCTGCGGCGTGTACCAAACACCGCGTGCTTTGCGCAATGCCGGATTATAAGCGGCCAGAAAGGTTTCGTAAAAATGTACCACCGGATCTTCCTGTTTGGTGCTTTTACCAAAGTTTCGCATAATATCGGCTACATCTGTCGCCAGAAAGATGTTTACTAACTCATCCACAATCCAAACCAAACGGTCGTCCAAATCAAAACCGGCAATATCCTGGAACAACTTGCGCAAAAAAGGATTGCTTTTGGGGATAAGCGTTGCCGCTTCTTGCCGGGAAAAGGTGGCTAACGTTGGGTCATGGTAGCGCGCTGCAAACATGCCGTAAGCAATGGTTTGCGAATAGATGTCGGCAAAAGCAGTATTGGTAATATCATGGATCAGCATTTGCTGAAACGACAACATCTGCGATTTTAAGGCCGAACGGGTTTCGTTTTCATCATCGGCTTTCAGCGATTTTTCGATCACATCCGCCATCAGTTTTGCTTTACCGGCCATCATTTCAGCCAGCTTAGTAGGCGATTTAATGGTTTGGGTAATGGTGGTGGTAAAGTTTTGAATAAGCGAGGTAAAACGATCAAAGTTTTCTGGTTGTGTAACCAGTTTGCCGTGAACGATAGCCGCAATAGCAACACTGGTAACCAATGCGCCATCTTTATAAAAATGGAAATCGAGGTAATCGGTAAAAATCAGGTTGCTTAAACCGGCTTTGTAACGGTCAAACTGTTCTTTTAAATGTTTACCGTTCAGGTCAACACCAATATCTTTTGCTTCAATATAACCAACCGGTACATCTTTTCGGGTTAAAACATAATCGGGCGCACCGCAGGCAATGCGTGCCGGTTCATTGGTAACTTGTACACCAACGGCAATGGTTTCTAATAACGCCTGCAAATCTCCGCGGTACGTATGTTCTCTGGAAATGCCGGTTATAAAGCGACGGTTGATATTTTGTAAATATTCTGGAATAGTCATGTTAGTATCAGGTAAAAAAGTTCAAGATAGTGAAAACATTAATTTCTTACCTCAAAATAATCTTTCCTTCTTCCCGCAACCCTTCCTTTTACATATATTTTACCATCTGTAAAAGTTACCTCTTCTAAAAGTTGTGTTAGCTTGTTCCATCCGGCACTTTCCAATGCCGGCGTAATATATTTTGTACAAATATCTCTTTCGGTAAGGCTTTTTTTATCAGGCATTGGATAAAGCTAAGCTATAAAAATTATAGCTGAGCAAATTAAGATACAATTCATTACAATCTAAATTATTTTACCTGCTTTTTCATCCCATATCAAGCTATAACAAATTTTAGCTTCTTCAGGCAAAAATCAAAACATTGCAACTTTACTTGCCGATACAAAAAGTAACTTATATCGATTTTGATGATATATAAACGCTGTCCGCAATTACTTTACGTGTAATCAAAAGACCTAAAAAATGGGTCTTATCGTTACATTAAAGGTAACTATACAATTATATTTTTTGTAGACACTATAGGTCAATATAGTTGAACAGTATCCATTTATCTACTACAAAATATCACTTCCCGATACAAAACTTACTGAAAATATTTTCCAGCAAATCATCCGTGGTTATCGCTCCTGTAATTTCGCCCAGATAATACAAAGCCTGTTTGATATCCATGGCCAGAAAATCAGAAGTTACCGGGTTTTCCATGCCGTATAAAACCCGTTCTAAAGCTTCGTTGGTTTTTTGTAGTTTCAAACCTAATCCGTTAGCTCACCAAAGAATACTGCTTGATACCAAAAAACTCATCCTGCTTTGCTGCTAATTCAACACGTACATCATAATCATCCTGAATGCCCATCCAAAACTTAACAGAATTGCCAAAGAAATGACTTAATCGAATTGCCGTATCAGCAGTAATACGCCGGCGGCCTTTCAATATTTGTGATACCCTGGTTTGCGGAATGCCTGTTGCTTTAGCCAAACGATAGGCAGAAACCTCAAGCGGTTTTAAAAATTCTTCTAAAAGTATTTCTCCGGGCGGTATGTTTGGTAGTTTTTCCATCGATAATCGTTTTAATGATAATCCACAATTTCAACATCAGTAGCATGATCATCAACCCACTTAAAAATAATACGCCACTGGTTATTAATCCGAATACTGTAATAATCTTTTAAGTTACCTTTTAATTTTTCGAGTTTATTAGAAGGTGGGACCAATAAATCTTTCAGGTTCTGAGAATAGTCCAGCATAATTAATTTCCTTAAACCTATCTTTTGAATTTCTAAAGGAAGTTTTGCTACACGCTCACCCTGATATATCTTTTCAGTTTTTTTACTTCCAAAAGATTTGATCATGCCATCCTGCAAATTTACTAACGCTAAAGGTAAGCATTAAGTTTACATTTCACCTTACTTGCCGATACAAAACTTACTGAAAATATTTTCCAGCAAATCATCCGTAGTAACAGCACCGGTAATCTCACCCAGGTAATACAAAGCTTGTTTAATATCCATGGCCAGAAAATCAGAGGTTACCGGGTTTTCCATGCCATAAAGAACCCTTTCTAACGATTCCTGAGTTCTTTGCAGTGCTTCTATGTGGCGAATGTTGGTAATTACAATTTCTTCGCCGGTTAAACGGCCTTGGATTGCGGTATCATAAATCAGTTGTTTCAGTTCGTCAATATGCTGCTTTTCTTTTGCAGAGATTTCCAGGTATTTCACGGCTTCCGGCAAAGAAAACCCAATGCTTCTTTTACCGGCTAAATCTATTTTATTGGCTATGGCCAGTACCGGCATTCCCGGCCGCTGCAGGTTGGCTACGTCTTGTTTTAGTTCTGCTGCTGATAGTTCGTTTACATCAAAAACATAAATCAGCAAAGCTGATGTACTTATTTTATCCATGGTTTTTTGTACGCCGATGGCTTCAATGGCATCAGTTGCTTCGCGGATGCCGGCCGTATCTATCAACCTGAAATTAACGCCGCTGATGTTTAAAACTTCTTCAATTGTGTCGCGTGTTGTTCCGGGAATTTCACTGATGATCGCTCGGTCTTCATTCAGCAAAGCGTTTAACAACGTAGATTTCCCGGCATTTGGCCGACCGGCTATGACCGTGTTTACGCCTTGTTTGATCACGTTGCCCAATTCAAAAGAACGGATCAATTCAAAAACCACTTTGTTGATTTGCAGGATCAATTGCTTTAACTGGTCACGGTTGGCAAACTCCACATCTTCTTCGGCAAAATCCAGTTCCAGTTCTATCAGCGAAGCAAAATTAATCAGTTGTTCGCGCAAAACCTGTAACTGGCTGCTAAAACCGCCGCGCAATTGCTGCATCGCAATCTGGTGGGAAGCTTTAGAATCGGAAGCAATCAAATCGGCAACCGCTTCAGCCTGGGAAAGATCCAATTGTCCGTTTAAAAAAGCGCGCAAAGTAAATTCGCCGGGTTTTGCGGCGCGTGCACCTTTTGCCAGCAATAATTTGATAATGGATTGGATGATGTACGGCGAACCATGACAGGAAATCTCCACCACGTTTTCTTTAGTGTACGATTTTGGGGCGATAAAAAGCGAAACCACTACTTCATCCAAAACCACGTCGCCATCTACAATTGCCCCAAACTGAAGCGTATGCGAAGCCTGCTTCAACAAATTTTTGCCCTTAAAAACAGCATTGGCAATTTGGATAGCCTGCGGTCCGGAAAGCCGTATTACTGCAATTGCGCCTAAGCCGTTGGCCGTAGCCAAAGCCACAATGGTATCTTCTGTTTGGTTTTGTGTTGAAGCAGGATCGGTTGTCATCGGCACAAATTTGGCGAAATGATTTGGTTTGCTGGTTTGAGGATCAGTTAAGATTACAATACGAGGGCAAACGCAGCTTTTTACACCAATTTTATACCGGTAAAAACAGTATGTGCAATTTGCTTTTGCAGGATGGCAGTTAGAAGAATTGTGGCGAATAAAAGCGTAGTTTTTGGCTAAAGCCAATCCTGAACTTTGCATGTCCACCGCCTAAAGGCCGTGGCAATTGACCTGCTTTTTTTACGCTTGGTTTTTTATTATAATTTAAAGGATTTTTAATTTCAATTGCCATGGCCTTCAGGCCGTGGACAAAGCATAAAAGGTAAATGGCAAATTAACTTCCTAATTTTACAAATTTTATTGATTTCAATTGCCACGGCCTTTAGGCCGCGGATAAAGTATAAAAGGCACTGGCTTTAGCCAAAAGCACGCATGGTTTAGATTTTTATGGCATAAAAGAAGCATGAAAACAGAACAGACAAAATTTAAACAGCTTTAAATTTTATTTATTAAAAAAAGACATATGTAATTTTCTTACATATACTTTTTTCTTTTATATTTGAAGTATGAACGCCAATCCTTTGTTAAAAGGCACATTGCAAACCATCATCCTAAAACTATTGGAAGATAATGACCGGATGTATGGTTATGAAATTACGCAAAAAGTGAAAGAAGTTACCAAAGGCGAAATTGTACTCACACAAGGTGCTTTGTATCCGGCATTGCACAAATTAGAAGCGGATGGTTTGCTGGAAACTTCTACCGAAACGGTAGACAACCGTGTGCGAAAATATTACCAATTAACCGAGGAAGGAGAAAAAGATGTGGTTGATAAAATGGTTGAAGCACAAAACTTTATAAATAACTTGCAATCAATTTTAAATTTAAAACCTCAATTTTTATGAAACCAACGTCACAACAGGAAGAAAATTTAAGGACATACTTGCGAAATGAATTGCTTTACCGGGAAACTTATGAAGAAGTTTACGATCATATTCTAACTGCGTTGGAACAAAAACCTCAAGATATTTCTTTCCAAGATTCGGTAAACCAAATTATAAAAGATGATTTTGGCGGAGGCCAAGATTTGGTAGAAATGGAAAAGAAATGTTATAAATTAGCAAGCGATGAAGCCATTAGCCAGCAATGGAATTACTTCAAATCCAATTTCAAATTTCCAAAACTGATTTATACTTTGATTTTGTTTTTAACAATTTATTTAATTGTTTCCAAAATTGCACATGCTTCTTTTATCATATCTTTTTTAGTTTTTACCGGATTTGTAGTTCCAGGAATTTTAATACTATTAAGATATTTTAATGTTGGCTATTATACTTTGGATACTAAAAAATCAATTAAGGATAACATTATGAGAAAGATAGCATATTTATTTTATCAGGTTATCCTTTTCCCTTTGATGCTTCTTTTAAACCATAAAAAATATATTGATTCCTTTATAATTGATCATACTATTATTATTGATTTAGGTATAACCGTACTTATCTTGTATATTCTTTCTTTTATAAAATTAAGCAGAGACGAATTTAAAGTTTACATCACAAGATAAATCCAAGTACAATTACATTTTCCCTTTCATCTCCCGCAACATTTCCCCATAGTTCAAACCTTTACTGGCTGCATTTAAAGTTGCAGCAATCCGTTTGGTTCGGGTTGCTTCTGTTTTGGCTTCGTTTATCCATTTAAAATAATAATGCCGGTGCGATTTGGGCAATCGGTTAAAATTGTGCAAAGCTTTCGGTTCGTCGGCAAAACATTCGGCCAAATCTGCTGGCATTTCTATTTTAAAATCCAAGTCTATCGCTAATTGTATTTTCACCATCGCGCCTTTGCGTTTGCCCAAAGCTTTTTGCAATGCTGCTTTTACCGGCAAAATAAAATCGCCTTCGCCCATGGGCACTAATGCTATTCCGCTGATCGTTGTTCCGTCTAAAAAACCTTTTACCCGGAAACTCAATTTGTTGTTTGGTTTGATTTCACAAGCCACAACTGCGGGAATAGGCAGGTAAGTCCAGCCGGTTTTTTCGCCTTTTTCTGCAAATTGAAGTAAGGTTCCTGTTAATTCAACCATAAACAATCCTTAAAATTAAAATACTCTTTCCTTTTACAATGCTTCTTTTAGCACCTGATTTTATACAAAGAGCTATTCTTTAACCTATTATTAAAATTATTATATAAACATCAGAAAAAAATTGTAATTTTTAACACGAAGAGATCAAACTAAATCAACTCAAAAGATGAAAAAAACGATACTTAATTTATTGCTGCTTTTAGCGGTTTTTAGCGCAAAAGCACAGGACGCCATTAATTACCAGATGCCGCCAAAAGCCATGGCCGATCTACTCCTGGCCAAACCAACACCAAGCGTTAGCGTGGACAGCA
>JAABUY010003476.1_pt1 | contig 17375 bp, 19 predicted proteins | sample 5560271 | NCBI WGS metagenome assembly JAABUY01 (sample SAMN10711886, study PRJNA513374) | rock metagenome | isolation source: Antarctica rocks | place: Antarctica: Victoria Land, University Valley
TGGGGGTGTGGGGATGATATTCAGGTATTTGCTCTATTTGCTACCAAATTTGAGGCTGATTTGTGTGTTTTCCCCGCCAAATTCGCTAAAACCCGAAAACTGAACCAGACTTTTGCATACAACGATACGTTTCGGCTCACGGGCGTGGAAAAGCTGGCCAATCGCTCTGGTAGTGGAGAGTCAGGACTCCGGGCTTTATGGTAGCTGTCCCTGCGGTGGGAACCATTTCTACATCACTCGTCCTTCAGCGCAATCATGGCATATACCATCGTGGATGGAAATTAGTTCGACTAGTGAATCGGGATATAGCATACATATGTAATATGCAGGGGTGGGGAAAGAGGTGCACCTGGGTAAGGCCAGGAAGAGACTCGAGGTACTTATCTACTCCCTCTTACCACCTTCATAGCAATCTGAGCATACCCCTGTCAAGCTGCAACATTGCACTTGGCGATATGATGTTATTCAACCCGCACCAAGATCTAAGGCCATAGACCTTCCATCTTGCAAAGTTGCAAAGGTCTCTCTTTGTCACCCGATTTCTTCTTCTTACGACAATCACACAACACCTCATTCATCATATCCGCTACTTTCATGTGCCATAACTGGACTAGGAGTAACTCACTGGTCGAGGAACAAGCGGTCCTACGGGGGACTTAGAGGAGATGATGGAGGAGGAGAATTAGCCTGGTCCCTGTGTTTTTCTTGTTTTTCTTCTTCTGTCCCCCCCGTCCCCGCCAGGCGCTGGGGCTGGGGCTTTTTTTTGTTATGAAAAGGGAGTTGTAGATCGGTCTCTTGTTCCTTCGGTCGCCTAGTCAGCTCCACACCGCCCCAGGACTATTTAATTCCGTAGAGCTTCGACTCTACACTTAGAAATTCCACTCCTGATGCTACCCACAGAACCTTTGGTCTCGCCGGATCAATGCGGAGATTACTAACCACAGGGGTAACAGTACTGTTCCCTATTCCCAACATTCAGCGAGCTGGGTCGATACTACAGTATCACCTGGACGACTTTGAACAACGTCCTAATTCCTGTTTCTTTTCGAATAGCTCAAAGAGTCCTAAAAGCCCAAAGAGTCCTAAAAGCCCTCCTACATCCCCAATACTTACACCCAATACGCCCGTTACGCCTGTCAATATGACGTATCATCAGAGTGGCCCTATCTTCGCCTTTTGTGGCACCTTTTCAGGTACTTGGAATGTATCTGCTGCCCACTGGCTTAAGCGTTTGGAGCATGAGCTATCAGGATACAATGTCAATGGCGTCATTAACCTCAGTACCTACCTTGACTCCCTCAGTATATTGTTATATGAGGGTCAGAGCGAATAGGTTCATGTGAATATCTTGAGTGTATAGTAGAGTCATATATCTAATAGATTGATTCTTCCTAAGAAAGATAGAAGGAAGAAGGTGATCTATACCTCTAGGGTCGAAGCGGAAATACCTAACCACCGAGGTATGTACGCGGAATGTAAACATACCTTCGTAGGTATGTATGACGTACGAACATTCCTACGTACATACCTCATTTCCAACACAGTATGTTGTCATGGATGACGCTGCCGAGTGGGCTGAGTCCCATCCAGATGCCATACGCCTTCTAGCAATTGAGGAGCCTACGGCCCAGGACCTAGCAAGCTTCAGGTCCCTACTATGTGCCTACTAAAGCAGTCGAAATATCCTCGATCTCCTTTGATGCTGAGCTGTCAGAACTACGCACGAGAGTGGGATGTAGGGTGGCTTCTCAACGGTCAACTTCTTTTAAGTCCCTCAGAACGAAGTGATTGGCTGAATTTTGTCCCCGACTATTTGCACTTTGGCGCCACAACTTCGAATCGTGTGGAAGATGTGCTAGCTAAGATTTTCAGTGCGTAGCTGCCGCTACATCACGCGATTATTGCAACCGGCGATACTAAGAGGTGAACAAGAAGCGAAGCATCGTTGCACAGGTCTGTACAAAGACTTCACAGAATCACATATGAACAGGATGAAAGGTCTGAAGAGAGAGGGGAGGATCAGGTGATGATGAAGAATCGAGGGCCCGCATCAACAGTACCTTTCTACTAGTACAATCATTGCATGTGCTCGTTGTTTGCTCACCCTGTTGCTTCTATTCCGTAATGTCATACTACAGTATCAACTAAGCTACGGAATACCGCAGGCATTCCAATGAAGAAAGACATCTGCCAGAGGCTTTCAAAAAACAGGCATGCGACCAGACCCCGCTACGACGGCGCTCAACCGCTGCTAAATCATGTGCGGAAAAATGATCTAGTCAGTGATGGACACTGCACCATGTTACTATGCCGAGATTCTGCATAAAACCTCTTAACATCTATGTTCCTTCGCAGTTGGGGAGTGGGCCGACGGGGAGAGCGCCTAGGGGACGTGGCGTGGAACTTTGCGACGAATCATGGTCAGTCAGACAGAGACCACTATTAGCTGCAAGGTGTGAAAAGAGAAGAGGGAGTATGTCAAGGGATCACAGTGTGCGGAGGAGATGGGGCCGCGGGCAGAGGACCAGAATTGGCTTATGGGTAAGCGCCCTGGGGCAACCCCGGGTACTCAGGAATCCTTTTGGCGTCGGAATCTTTTATCTTGGTGTGTGTGCACTCAGCCGACCATGAACCTCCACCCACCACGGAAGAGCATCCCCAAGATGTGAATGATGCTTGGTTGACGTTGGCAAATAGGGAGTTGCGGTAAATTCCCTCATAAGTTTCTCCTTAGAGTAGTATACTACTCTTCAACGCTGGCTTCAGATCCTTGGGAGTCGTTGATGTTTACGTTGTCAAGTCGTCTTCTGAAATTGCTAGTGAACGAGTGCCTCAAATTTGGCATGCGTCTTTTCTGACCAGGTTAACTTTGAGATTCTGCGGCTTGCTGAAGTTCTGCCAGCGATGCGGGCGCTTTGCACGGACAAAGTTTTAGCAATTGGGCTATCGTCTTCTTCAGAATTGGATGAAGCTTTAAGACACCGTAAGTATGCAGTATATTGTATACAATACTATTTGCCTGAGCTCTTGAGTAATCCCCTCTAAGACGACCGAGTTCGTCAAACTGAAATCCAATAGGATATTCCTTGTTAAAGCATTGTTCGTGGTGAAGCTTGACTGGCCAGTGAACTCGAATTGAGAGACCCTCGGTGGATGCTACTGCTGAGAAAATCCGGACCTCCTTAAAAAAGGTTTCCAGATCTTCCGTTCTCTTCATGCAATAGTATATGTTGTATAGAGCTTGAGAAGCTGTGTTCAGATTTTGAAATTGAGCCTTTTGATTGTCAAGGCTTCCGCGTTTTCCTTTGACCTCCATCAAGAAGAAATGAAAAGCGCGCTCGTCTTGGAATTCTTGACACCCTTCTGGGAAGATATGGGATTTGAATTCTTTCAAGCGTTCCCAATCCGCATGAAAGCCGTCACTTGGCAGTAGCGTTTCCGCTTTAAAAGAAAACGCTGTATCTGGCTTTGCTTGAGGAAGCTTGCATAATTTTGGAGTGCAGTCCTTGCATGGAAAACGCTCCGAGATCCATAGTGCCTCGCAGATAAATTCCAATTTCTCGTCAAGTTCTTGACGATCGACGATTGCCATCATTATAGTCCTCTGGAATCTTGCCTCATTCGAACGTAAACATTTGGCCATGTCTAGATCCCAAAGCGCATCTTCCCTGCGCTTAATTTCCCTTTCTAGGGAGTTGCTGGAATTAGCTGAATCCAAGTTGCCAGTGAAGATTATGCTTTTGTAGTGTGCTATGTTCGGGTCCTTGCTAGCAAAATAAGAAATTTTGTGCTCCTGCAAAGTGGTTGTAAATGCTGCACTATCATAACTGACCGCATAGTCTTTAGGTTTTTTGGGTTTTCGGCTGGACGCTTTTGAAGATTTGACTGTAGAGGCCATCGATATTTCTCTCGGTACCTCGTATCCAAGACTATGGTAAAATTTCACAGTTTCTGAATCGACGTTGTCAAGTCTCTCGCTAGGCTCAGCAGATGAGTGATCCGAAATATAACACGGTGGAAAATCGTCGGCCCTAGTTTGAGTACCAACAGACTGCTTAAATTTAGTTTCCGATACAGGAATAAGATGTCAAATGGTTTACCTTGAGAGGTCTGATTGGTGCTCCAGGAACTGTTACTGCTATAGGAGCTGCTTTATTGGCCTTCTTTGTAGACTTGGTATTTGGAGCCTGAGCACTAGGATCGTTCTTTCTCTGCCGAGTGATTCGTTGATGGGGATTTGGCACTCTGGTCTTTTTTTGAACTCTTCCTCCACCAGTTTGCGCTTGATTTTTTGGTGGCATGAAGGCTGCGTGTGTTTCAAAATCTAATTCTGGAGAGTGATCCGGTGAAGGCACAGCCTCGTCTTATTACAATCGACTGACACACCAAGCCCAATGCCTTCAGGAATGGCACGAACTTTGAATGCTAATATCCGAAAAGTGGAAGGGAAAAAACGAGCATGCTATGTTAGGTTCGATTCCTCACAGCGCTGGTACAATGGTGTTGTGGTTTTCTTTCTCTTTGTCGTTCAGTTAGTCATTGGGCAACTTGCATTAGCGTGGCTGTCGGTCGGACAAATCGGAAATCCGACCAGTGATCGGCATGAGGTCATGCATGATTGGCATGTCTTGGAATTCCATGCATTCCATTACCAATCCGCGTATATCCGGTTCGATTGGCTAAAGGAGGTTTGTTTTTGTGCTCTGTGATATACTTCCTTTCATTAAACTCTGTTTCAATTTTTGAACGAGCATGAGTGGTCTTTCGTTGGCGGATGTTCAAGCGCCCATCTCTATCGTAGACTCGGCCTCACCACGCATATGACTCAGAATTTCGATCAAGTCAAACGACTGCAGCTGCCAACTGCACAATGGGATTCTACCATATGCCAGTATCTAAAAGCCACAGGACAGGGGGTTCCAAGGGTTTAATGCAGATTTGGAAACACTCATTTTCTAGCCCACTGTCTCTGAGTAATCACTATTCGTCGCTGTCTTAGTGGTGTAGAGATGTCTGCCAGATTGAATGAACGTAAGCAGAGTCATCTGAACCTGTGCAATACATATCAGACGAGAGTCACCAATCGACCTCCACCTCACGCTTCAGCTCAGAGTACCCTCGATGCTCAGATTAGACCTCTAAGTGCTGCTGTGGTTGAAGCACTACATCGAACGGCGGCAATGGCGGTTTACATGTCAAATCTAACCTTCATTCACTACGAAAACTAATACGTTCGAGCTCATGAGCAAACCTTTCATTCAAACTACATACCACCATCACACACGGCTATGTCCGGACCGTTATTGGAGGAGGCTTATCAAAACATCCTTTGCTAACAGCTCATTATCTGAACTTCTTCAGCGATGAGACGAGTAATATACGGAAAGAAAGAGTTATAAATCTATGTGTACACGTACCAAAATCCTCTACATCTACAGGAGGTGGATCTTACCTGAAGGCCGAAGCGGGGGTAGCAGATATCATGAATGCAAAAACATAATATTGACGACGTGCTGAAAGGAAAATTTTGGCGTATGAGCTGCTTCGCAACTGATACATGTGCTACTATGAGAGCTTTGTGGAGCGAGCTTGAAGCTTTTGACCAGTTGAAGCACGTCTTCTTCGTTCCGTGTGATAGTCATGGATTTCAGCTATTGCTTGGTGATATTCTGAAACTTCCGTGGTTTATAGAAGTACTAGAAGGTGCTCAGTGGATTGCCAGATCTTTCCTCGCTGCCCCCAAAGAGCTGACAATACTGTGGAGGTTCCAACGGTCTACGGTCATAGACGTTCGCTTATCCTCAACGTTCCTACACGCTGGGGTACTACCGTAGGACTCATGAACTCAGTACTGAAGAACGAGGAGGCGATAATGAGATACGCCAGACAGCCCAAACCGGGAATCGATAGCAATAAAGGCAGGAATACCGCTAAAATTCTACCTCATCTCAAGAATCCGAACTTCTGGACCTCCTTGGAGCTCGTGATATCTTGGAGCCTCTACATCAAACCCAGTATCTTTCTGAGGTGGAGGATTATTCGCTGTCACGAGTTCTTCACAATTGGAACAAGATACGAGCTGATCTATACTCCAAAGCGAAAAAATACCCTCATATTGAGTGTTTAAAAGATATGGCAGATGATATTTGGGAGCTTCGACTTCTTCAGCAATCTACATCTTTACATGTAGTCGCCGCCCCACTACTACCTTAAAGTCATGATATCAAAGTAGTAGGTCTTACAGCCAGCCCGGCATTCAGTTCTATCATGCTGGCCTTCTTCGATAGATATACTTTCTGTCGCTCAGATGCGGCTTCAGCCATGAAGCAATGGCTTGCATTTCGAACTCAAACAGACGAATTCCGCCCCCAAGCCGAATGCTGAAGATGGATTGACTATCTGGAGCTTTTTTGGCCCTGCTGCGAGCCATTTGCTCCTCAGGTAGCAAAGCTTTGTCTACGAGTCAATAAAATACCTGGAAACTCCGTATATCTACATCAACGAGCGTACGCTCAATCGACCCCGTGAGCTGAAGAAGAGACTCCGCTATACACAGGGCGTTGAAATCGATGAGGAGGAGCTATGTGAAATGGAGGATAGACTATTGCAGGAGGAAATTGCTATGGCCAGGCTAAATCCTTCGAGCGAGAACACCCTCAACGAGTATTTGAATAGCGTTATCGATGGCCAGGTGCTTTTGAAGCTTCCTTCACATGGTGAAGGGGTCAACCTGCAGGCAAATTAACCCCCTATAATTTGCTACTATAAATATAAACCACCCCTGTGTTTAAAACCTCCGTCAAAAAGCGTGTATAAAACATGCTTTGAGTTAGCCTAAAGATGGTAGTTAAAAAACATGTTTTATTCAATTCGTTCTCATATACAGTCTTGAGTCATCTAATAAACAAATCTTCATGCAAACGCAATGTTTTTTACTGTATGTATAATACGCATGTTAATAAGAAATCTAGGCACAAGATAACAGCAAAATAATATGCTAATATTAAAGTAATACTCCGAAGGGTACACCGGAATGCAGGGAGTTAAATTCATATTTTAAATTTATTTGCATGCTGCAAGTCTTCTTGCCCAAATCTTGTCCAGATCTCGCTCAGATCTATTTGCACTGCCAACACTTGTCAGCTTGAGAATCTTCTTGCCCAGATCTTGCCCAAGTCACGACTCATGCTGTGAAAGATGTGACCATATCTTATTCTCTTGGTATACGAGGATACGAGGGTAGAGAGGCATGTAGATATATTGACTGAACTATTTAGTAGATAGAAACTATGGAGGAAGGAAGAAGTGGGCGAATCCACTAGCGCCGGATCAATGCGGAGACTAATCACCAAAATCGCCGTCTTTTTGTTAGGATATTTTTTCGCATACGAAGCCTCGCGCTCCAAACGTTCTCGTAATTCACGTCGCCTACGACTTGCGCATGCATGCCAGGTTGCAACGACTGATGAAACTGCTGGCGATGGAACGAATAGTGATGTCGGTGTGCATGATTTCTGATGAAATGGGGCGGCTGGGCTAATAGTTTCCCGGCAAACGCTCTCCAAATCCGAACACGCCAGACGTTCATCTTTGCCCGCGAATACTGACGTACCTGCCGATGATGTGACTATGTCGGCTCGAGAGAGGTATTGCATTTGACTGTCCTCGTTGTTGCTAGACTCGTATGCAGGAACTTGCCCTACACGATTGATCAATGCATCAAAGCTTCAAGACGACGGCGATGGACCGGAGGGGACGAACAAAGGCATGTTCTTAAACCAACTACTATCTATAATATTGGAATCTAGTGGAGGAGGCCTTGGGCCCAAAGAGCTCATGAGGCTGGACGGTAGCAACTCACTGTCTGTCAAGATTCTGCATCCACCCCAACGAACTTCCGATGGAATAGACCTACCGCCAGGAGGAATGATAAGTGGCGACGAGGTTTTGCTGCTGAGAGGCGAGTCCGCTTCGTGCGGCACCTTTCGACGGCGAGAGATGGGTGATAGACGGCTTCGGCTTCCAATGCCATTGGAAGCCTGCTTGGGCGTTAAACGAAGCGTTGTGCAATCTGTAGATGTGACGAAGGTGGCTGTTCTATTGCGCTCACCAGCCGGGGGTGTGGTCTGAGTAGCTGCATCCACGTAAAGGAACTTTAGGCTGGTGAATTTCGGTCTGGAATGAAATCCAGAGCATTGAGATCCCCCATCAGATGCACTTGGAGACGCGTTGAATCGCTCGCCATCAGGGGTACTTGAGGGCGACTGAGACGAGCGAATCTGCATCGTCTTGCGCCAACGCGGTGTCTTCGGCATAATGTCACCAGAGACAAGGGAAAACATCAGGCAATTATAGATTCAATGGTGAAAAGTGATGCAGAAGATACAAATTTGAATTGAACGCGTCTAGTGGATCGACGACCCAGGAACAATGTTCTTGCTCAGATCTTGCCTATATATTCTTGCCCAGATCTTGCCTAGATCTTCTTGCTCTGCCAACTTAAGTAAACAAAAATTAAATATATGAATATGGTAACACAAGAAACTAAAGGGACTGAATTTTTGAACTCTCTCTACATCATTTCACCTTCCCTTCTTTAAGTAACATGAAAATAAGAACTCTGGATGCAATTCTTGAATGCATCATGTAAACCTCAAGTAGATTAGATATGCTGAGCTTTTAGACCCTAGTCTTGCCTAAATATCGCGTAGATTTGTGCTATCATAACACACTGTAACTAATTGTCTCGTCTACATTACATCTACTATCTTATCGCCGACCTTGAACTGATCTCCTTTCTGAACCCATCATCGTTCATTATCATGGCTCCAACCTCCTTTAGCATCGTTTTCGTACAGTCAGGATCCAGAGAGAGGCAGCTGGACCTCGACATATGTGAAAGCTGCTACTTACCACCCCACCATCACACGCCTCTTCAAGCGAGCTTCCGAGCTTGTTGTCGCCCATAGCCTTACCTCAACAGAATTTAAGGGCCATCCTAAACCTAGAGATATGCTGAGCATCAAACGATCACAGTATGCCGACCGGCTTGTGGCTGAATTCCGTGACGATATTCAAGTTGAAGGATACCCCACGTTCGGCTGACCTATCAAGCGGGCCCTGGGGCGTCAAAAAAAATCAAGAGAGAGGCTACCAGCATGCCGCCCCCTGACTCACCGAGTCAGAAGACAGCAGCAGCAAGCTCGACCCTCTCCGAAACCATTCCTTCCACAATAATCACTTCTAACACTCTGTCTTGTTGGCCTCTTGAAGATTTCGAAATCAATTGTAGACCTAAACAGATTGCCTCACGAAGACTGGCATGCAAGATTAGAGTTACGCAGATTGCACAACCTTAACTAAAGAAAGAGCTCGAACTAGCTGACCTACGGGTTGAGATGCTTTAGGACTTTCTCCAAACCCGTCACCTTGCCAGCGACCAGGAGTATGAGCAGCTTGCATATAGTTCCAAAGATGAGGGGCCATTCGGCATACTTAACGACGAAGATCTACAAAACGCGGTTCATCACTATCGCGCTCAAGGCTTGCGCTCAATGACGATCGTAGTGATGGCTCCCGATGATTTTGGCTAGCTCAATTCCCCAATCCCAATTGCTTGATCTGACCTGCGAGATAGTATTCACCTTGTTATCTTCATCAGCATCCCTTCTGCACTCATTCTCTTCTTTTGTTCGTCCGGAACCTTCACTTGATAATAAAGACATTGGAAGTCTGTCAAATCGCTCGATGCATGGCACACAAGCTCACAGCGTGCACTATGTTCATCCCTTATTACCCGCACCAGCTCACAGCGCGCACTGTGTTCATACCTTATTATCCACAATCAGCTTTTAGATTTCGAAGACGACATAAACGACACAGACCTGCATCTCTCATCGCTCGAGGGGCAGCATGAGAAACGGCAATCAATAGACAAGTCTTCGTTCAAGGCTTTTAAGTCTGGCACTTCTTTTCAATTTGACTGGCCGATGCGGAAGACGCGGCAGAAGGCTTGTTGCTCGACGCTGCTGTTCCACCACTGGTCGACGCAGATGACGCAGGAGGCCATGGTGAGGTTGAGCCCGACGCCGCCACATTTGAGGGAGGCGATCATGATCTTCGCGGTCCGGTCGTCGCGGAACGTGGTGATGGCGTTGTCGCGGGCTTCGTGGGTCATTTCGTGGTAGTTGACAAAGGCCCAGCCGCGCTGTTGGAAGAGCTGGCCCAGCACTTTCATGCTTTTTTGCAATTGACATGTCCTCAAGTCAGAGAACTCAGGACACGGTGAGAGCTTACAGCATGTGGAACTGGGTGAAGACGATGATCTTCTTGTCCGGCTCCTCCGTCAACCACAGCTCAATCTGCGCCTGCACCGCCGCCATTTTCGAGGATGGAAGAATCGAGCCGTTGAAATTGATTCATTTGAGGTCTTGTTCGGGATCTTTGCGAGTGCGTGGAGAAGTTCTCCCGCTGCCTTCGACATCCATCTGCAATTCTTTTAACCCGTCACACGGCCGGGACTCGGTGTAAGTGCTGCCGCAATCTAAACATGCAGTTTGCTCTTCGTCGCGCTTGGCGGCTTCGTAGGCGAGAGCGTTGAGGCACTCTCTGCAGTAGACATGAAGGCAGCTGGTAGCCCAGGGTTCATCGGGAGGATCGCGGCATTTGTGGCAGAGGCTCCTATTCTTGAGACCATCCCATTTCGAGCTCTCTGCGAGGTCACGAAGGAAGCGACGGAATTTGAATATTAAAAACCGGGATTCGTTGGTCGAGGAATCGTCAATTGGGTCATCGGCCGGAGCAGGACCGGTGAACTCAGTTTGACTCTGAGCGGGCTCGGCCGGCTTGTCTTTTTCGGTAATCATCTTCTTCATGATAATGAGCATATTCGGAGCAGGGTTCTCATCTGCGCTAACTTCTTGGGCGGTCAGCGTTCATTTGTCGACATCTTCCAAGTTCGAAAAGGTCTTCGATGGTTTGTTGGAGCATAAAGGGGTGAGCTGTCAGTTGACGAAGGCGCAGAAGCATGGCCAAGACATTGCTGTAGAACTTTTCCAGCACACCATCACAGAAGTTCCTAGGTTAAGAGATTAGTCAGATTGTGGGTAGGAACAGCAATTTTTGTCTCACCTGTTGATTTTCTGAATATAGCGAGCCTTGACGGCTTCGCAAATAGCCCGCTCAACCTCGTTGAATTCAATTTCAATCGTACGTTGTGTATTCTTCGGCATTTCGACGAGTGCCGACCCGAAAAGAGAGTCTCGATGTGTTCGACGTATGTTCTTTCCTCCTTCCAGTGGTATGCTTACTGCTAACCCTTCCCTGTCGTAGTATATCCGGAAGAATAGCGAGCTCAAGCATCATACTCGCATGTACTTTGGGAATGCTAAAAGAAGGAAGAACGCTGAGTACGCATTTATGCGATAGATCGATGGAGACGATTGTCTTGTAGTAGACGACAAAGCCAGACTGTTTGATCGGATGCATCGGCATTATGAATACCGGAACGAACCTGAATCGTGCGATCATGATAACTCTTTACGAGCCCGCTTACGACCCCGAATTATACAAGCAAGCGCTCAAGAGAGTTCATCGCCTTGAACAGAAAGAGAAGATCTCTGTCTATGTTTCATTTTCCGATACGACTATTGAGAAATATGTCGAGTTTCAAAGTCGACGCGTTCAAGACTGTAGATGCGACGTAAGATCTGGGCAAGGAGGTTCCGACAAGTATTGGCAGAGCAAGTAGATATAGGCAAGAAGATTCTCGATAGATTTGATGAAGAACCATGAAGAAAATCATGAAGAACGTTCGGTGGGAAACCATGAAGAGAATCATGAAGAGAACCATGAAGGGGTGTTCGGTAGAGAACCATGAAGAGTGTTCGATAGGGAATCATGAAGGAAGCCATGAAGAGAGCCGTGGATGGAGCTTTCTACTGAGTTAGCATGTGCTATGAAGCACGTATCATGATGTATGAAGAAGCATACTATAGAGTAGACCGTCGCATGAAGCATGTTTTGATAGATAGCTAAGATGGTAGCTGAACATGTAGCTAGGCGGATAGCAAAGAGAAAAGATTACCACAACACCATTGCACCAGCGCTGTTAGGACATCGAACCTAATATAATATAACTACTCAAAGCAACTGATAGGTAGGCGAGTAAGGGTGATGGTGAGTAGAGTGGTGAGTAGGGTGGTAGGGTGGTGAGTGGGGAGTAGGGGAGTAAGGTAGTCATCCAGAGGGTCCCTAGCCCAAAGAGGCTTAGGGGAAGAGGTTAGCCCGAAGGGGCTTAGCCACGGAAACACGTCTGAGCAAAGAGAAAAGATAACCGCAACACTATTGTACCAGCGATGTTAGGAATCTACCCAAAGGAACTCTGAGAACTAAGGTAACATTAACGTCTAACCAGTAGAGCGTGCGTGGGTAGAATGTTTGATGGCAGGCACGACTCAATAGAAGAGAACGACCCCCTTCGCGCCCTCACGCCTACTCAACCCGGGCCAGCCCCACGGCGCAAGAGACCTGCCGCCGAAGACTACTTTGACGAAGATAATAGAAAGAGAGTCGCTCAAGGACGTCGAAGGTCAACGACCAACCTGGAACATTCACATCATCCGATCCTCCAGTGACTGACGATTGGGGCCAGTTTTCTCCGTCGTCGGCGGCAAATGTAAATAATCGGCCCGAACCTGATATCAACACATTCACTAAATTAGAGCCACGGGTTTTGCAGACCTGAATTCAACCTGACGTCAGTGAAAAACCCGCGGTAAACGAAGAACCCTTCAACATTCATCCCAACCGCTTCCGGGCCGATTACCGGAGCATGGAGAGTAATGTACAGATCAGAGATGTGCAATTGAGCCCAAGCAGCAGCTCTCCCCCCTTCATGAAAACCTCTACGTGGATTTCAGACGACACCAGGGGTAAGGTTCTCAATTGCTGTCAATTCTTTCTTTCGATCCCTCACACAGCAGTTGTCATGCTTTTGAATGTTGACGACCAGCATAGGTTCTCGGCCTCGCCCTCACTTCAAATCGAAACATGGCTCCCCCAGCTGAAGGTCGTCGCAGTAGCACAACCAACCCAATGCTCATGAGCGTTCAGGTACCTCGACACCTAAGAGCCCGATGACTTCTGTACCGCAATCGTGTAAGCATCAGGGTTAGGGTCCCTGAGCCTAACTTATCGAATCATTCAGTTAACTAAGTGTCAACTGGCTTCCGGACGCATGCGCGATACGCACATCGGAGTTTCCAGTTGAACCGCTCGGCCAGCTGTACGATAAAAGATAGCAATTACGCTAAGCAATGCTCAGCGTACCCCTGATACCCTCTATAAGAAACGAGCAACTGGAACGCACTAGGTGAGCAGCACCTAGAAGCCGCACCTACAGGTGCAGGTCCTGACAATTCGTCTGTTAGTTCGAGCCGCTTCAAGGCAGTTGCCAAAATCTTTAGCCTATACACTCACGCCGTCGTGAAGAACGCGACTCGAACGGTTCATCGTGATACAGTCAAGGCGAGACTCGAGAGGCAAAGTCTTGAGAAAGATCGATGGCAAAAACACTACCATGACTTTGTGATCATGGCTGAAGAACAGTTCAGGCAGTTGAGAAAGTTTCAAGTCTCATCAGAGCGTTTAGAAGAGGCAATTAGGAAACTGGAAGAGATTAAAGAGAAAGCGATTGAAGGAATGACATCGTGTATGATGGCTGCTAGTCATGGCAAATTACCGCCCTTACTCGAGGAAGATACTCGCTTCAGGCACTTGAAGAAAGAGGTAAAAAAAAGATAAAATTTGTGACATCATAAGAAGACTCGACGATACGGTGCAGAATGTTGCTTATGATAGATGTGCCCTTTCTACCCTTGCTGCTGCTGCTGCCGCCGTGATTGTGACCTCCTCGCCGTCGTCGTCGCCGCCGCCGCCCCCCCATCTGGGCGACTCCGACAGTTCTACCGTAGTGTGCGAGCGCCACATGACGAGACTCAGGCTCCTGGTGTAATTCATCGCTGGTATCAGTTGCATCCAAAGACTTCGTCAGTCAAAGGGGTTGATCCGGATACTTCGTCAGATAGTGAGATTTCATCGCTCACTTCGTCAGTCCCTCCGTCAGTTCCTCGGCCAGTCCCTCAGCCAGTTCAGAAGCCGAAGAAGAAACGAGAAAGCAAAGCTTTCAAAGCTGCCGTCGCCGTCGCCGCCGTTGTATCCTCAGAGTCTTCTGTCTTAGAGCTTGCTGCCCCAGAGCCTTCTGCCCCAGAGCCTTCTGCCCCAGAGCCTTCTGCCCCAGAGCCTTCTGTTCCAGAGACGATTCCATACTCGGTGAACTGTCAGCTTCTTTACGAGACCTCAAGCGTACACGGTGAAGTCTTGCAGTGTGTCAACGACGATCTCACCAGCGGTTTAGATCTTGAGCTCTTAAGCTTCAGGCAGAAGACACGTGCAAAGAGCTGGGCAGACGGCAAAGGCCTGGCTTGCTTCAGAGTCTCTGTCACCGCCTCTGTTACCTGGGCCAACATGAAGGAGGAGGAGAGATTTGTGACTTACCTCACTCTGTCGGATACGTGGCAAGAAGTAGCTTCCACCGTTCGTGCCAAATTCAATGCGGGCAAGAAGAATCTGGGCGTACATCTAGTATATCAATATGGAAGAGCTCAGAACGGTGAGATTCCTGTAGAGCCAGCTCCTGCTGTCGCCGCAAAGGCGCCAGCGACTCAGACGGCTAGACTAGAGAAGGAGAGAGTTGAAAGGGAAGGCTTACGGGGTTCTGAACACAACCGGGCCAAGATGCTCATGAAGGAGCTTCTATGTCATGATAGAACGTGTAAGAACAAGGGAAATCAGTGCTGAATCACTGCTACCAATCAGCATGTGCCTCTAAACTCTGCTCAGGTCTGCAGCCATAGATCAAAACGATGGCACGGCCACTACTGACACACCTCCAAAGAACATAATTGAGAGAGCTCAATCGACTGCTGCAAAGAGCAAAAAGACGGCTGCAAAGGCAATGACTGAGCTCTCTCCTTTGAAGACTTCAGCTTCTTCCAGCTCTGAATTCGATCGTCTGATAAATTTGACGGCATTAGGAGAATTAAAACAACAGCAGAAGCAACAGCGACGAGAGCAGGAAATAGAGGAGCAAGAGGAGGAGAAGGAAATGAATAAGATCAACCAAAAAACGGAGCTGGGGAAGCCGAACAAGCTGGGGAAGCCGCCTTCATCTGAACAATCACTGGCTATGCGGCCCAGCAGTCCTGTTGAAGGTGACGATCTACTGGAGTATATTCAATGGCATTTTTACAGAAGGAGAAGAGAAGAGGGGCGTTTATGACTGCATACACCGAGCTGGATGCTCGAGGCTACGATCTGCAAACACTGCAATCCTGGAAGAACAAGCCTGAAGCTCATTGGGAGAACATGCACATACAGCATGGCATTGATATACAATTAGCTCGTGATGTTAGCAGATATGATACCTGGAGGCTGTAAAGATCTCTACGTGTCGAATCAACAACCAAAACTATGCCTGTGCCACAGTCACAGATAAAGGCTCAGAAGCAGAAGCAGAAATATGAGCAGGAACAGGAACAACAGGAGCAGGAGCGGAGCAGGAATGGGAGCAGCAGCAGGAGTACTCTGAAGGCTCTGATTTAGAATATGACAATGATGTTTACCGGGAAGTCTCCAATGACTACTACTTCTGAGCTTGAATGCCTGTTTCCCTACTTTCCCCATGCCATATATCCCTCTATCGTGTATGCCGGCAGTATGCTCCATCTTAGGAGACCAGTCATACTTCCGATCGCCTAATCAGTGAACCAGAATAAAGAGAAGCTTCAAGCGTTGATCTAGATCTATATCTTTACCTATTCGCTCGCATGCAGCACTTGTCGTCCAGAAACACCAGCTGATCTGCTGTCCAGCCAGCCAGGCGAAGCCACTTCGCTGAGCTGCGGTGCGTTTGGCAGTTTCTTGCTCCATTTCGCGTGGCCAGCAGTCTGGATACAGTGCTTTGATCGATGACTATGCTGAACTCGTCAAACAGGAACCAGACCATCTCGTCTTAATAGGCATGGGGCGTTGACGCAGATATTCAATGAGCTGCTCTGCATAATAGTCGCTCAGCTTGGAAGGTCTTCCGCCTAGGGAAGCAGTGAATAGGGAACCATGAAGGGTATTCGGTAGGGAACCATGGAGGGAACCATGAAGGAAGCCATGTAGCCTGTAGGAAGCATTGTTTGAAGCACTGTTTGGCCTGAATTATGCGCTCGACCGATGTGTATTTTGAAGCATGTAGGGTGTTCGATGGGGAGCTTGATGAGGAGTTTGGTATCGAGCCATGGAGGGTGCTTTCTATTGAGCTAATTAGCATGTGCTATGGAGCATGTATGGAGCATACTATGGAGCATACTATGGAGTAGGCCATGGAGCGAATGACGCGTGTTCGAACCCGTCGCATTTGGAGCGAGTAGGTAGGCGAGTAGATAGCTGAGCAGGTAGCTGAGTAGGTTGCTGAGCATGTAGGGTGGCGAGTAGGTAGGAAGCCATGTAGGAAGCATTGTTTGAAGCACTGTTTGGCCTGTGTTATGCGCCCGACCGACGTTGTCGAGAGATAGGGTACAGGTGCGGTATGTGTTGGAATACAAGGCCATATAGGGGCAGCCACCAGTCATATTCTGCTGTTCACAGCAACTAAAACCCATCAACCACCTCCAACTCGTCCACCTCTTCCGCCCCACATCCAATAGACGGTGCAACAAGTTCGTCCCCAATCTTCGTAGGTTGCACCGTCTATTGGATGTGGGGGCGGAAGATGTGGACGAGTTGGAGGTGGGTCACCGTTGGTGGGTTTAGTTGCTGTGAATAGCTCATCGGAAGAGGAGTATATATCACAAATTCACCTAGGCCAAGCTCATTGCTTGCAACGCGTCGACTAGCTTCTCAACAATGGTGGAGTACTTTTTCCTAAGTCATACATCCCTGTGGAAGAGTCGTGCGTCCTTGTCCTACAGTGGTACTGCATATGCTGCTTGAGCTGTGATCAATAACGCAGGCTCGATTGGGTCTGATACTCCTGGTATCGTGTACAAGTCCCAAGATGCATGGATCCTACCCTTACGGATCGGACCAAACGGCCAAAGTCGACGCGTGAAAGCGAGCACAGGACCATGTTCAAAGGTATGCATGCAATATCCAATAAAGTTAGTTCACTGTCCTTCCCATACCGACTCGGCAACTCTAGGAGTATTCCCGGCCCGATGCACGTTCCGGTCCCGTGCACACCCCACTTTACTACTTTCATCTTTCTTCAAAAATCAATTACAAATTCAATATGGCTTCAATTGCGGCAGCGCTTGCAGATCTAG
>JAABUY010003478.1_pt1 | contig 17374 bp, 19 predicted proteins | sample 5560271 | NCBI WGS metagenome assembly JAABUY01 (sample SAMN10711886, study PRJNA513374) | rock metagenome | isolation source: Antarctica rocks | place: Antarctica: Victoria Land, University Valley
ATTAGCCGGGCGCACACCGGACGAGGCATACGGTGCAAGCGTGACGGAGAGACTGGCGGCCTGACGACAACCAGAACCAAGCTTAACTCGGCCGCTAAACTGTCCAACCGGACGGGACCACCTCACACGTCCAACTGGCGCTGCCCGTGCGCGGCGTTGCCGACCCGGACCGGGGCGGAGCCTTCGTAGCCGGCGAGCCACGGCACCTCGTACTCGGTCAGGCGGCGCTCGCCTGCAACGCCATACATGATTTGCAGCTTATCCGGGCTGCCTGCGACCGCACGCAACAGCCACGTTCGCCAGGCTGCGGCCTCCTCCAGGAAGCCGGACTGCATCAGGGCGTAGAGCGTGAGCGTCGCGTCCCGCAGCCAGCAGTAGCGGTAGTCCCAGTTGCGGGGGCCACCGATCTGCTCCGGCAGCGAGGTGGTGGGGGCCGCGACGATCCCGCCGGTCTCGAGATGTGCCAAGGCCTTGAGCGTCAGCAGAGAGCGCAGCACGACACCATCGTATTCGCCCCTGGGCTTGAACCGCGCCCTCCAGCCGCGCCAGAATAACTCGGTCTCACGCAGGGCGGCGTGCGGGTCCAATGCAGCCGAGCGGGGACGGAAGGATGGCGTCCAGGTCAGGATGAAGCTGACCTCCTCGCCCTCGCTCACCTCGAACCTTCCCACGGTCCGCATGTCCTCGCCACGCAGCGGAACCTTGGTGTCGAGGACAAAGCGGTCCGGCCCCGCGGTCAATTCGAGCGATTGCCCCGGGCGCCGCGACACCCAGGGCACGACAGAGCCGTAATCGAACCGCACGATCAGCTCCGTGCACATCGCAACCGACCCCCGGACACCCTGGACCAGGCGCACGACATCGGATGCGCCGTCCCGCCGCGCCATGAAGTCCAGGATGCGGACGGCGCCGGTCCCAGACTTGAACGTCGTCTCCAGAACCATCGTATCGCCCCTGTACTGCCGCGAAGACCGGGCCGAGCCGTCCACGGGAGAGATCAGCCAGCGGCCGTTCTCGGGCGACTCCAGCAGGGCGGCGAAACAGGCCGGGCTGTCGAACCGGGGCAGCCCCAACCAGTCCATGGAACCGCGGCGGCTGACCAGGGCCGCAGTCTCGCAGTTCCCGATCAGTGCGTAATCCTCGATCAGCGGGGCCATAGGCGTTCCATGGTCAGCCAACGCGGCAAGAGGCTGGACCGGGCACGGGGTCGTGGCGAAATGAGCGTGCCCTGACCTGGTCCGGCGGGCTCACGGGCTGGCTTTGTCCCCAATGAGCAGGCGGTTGCCGCGCTCATGCGTCAGGTAGGCGAATGCCCACTGCGCACTGACCAGCACCCGGTGGCGGAAGCCGATCAGGAAGAAGATGTGCGCAACGGCCCAGGTGATCCAGGCAGGGAAGCCGGTCACGTGCACGGACCCGAACTCTGCGACCGCCTTGTTCCGCCCGATCGTCGCAAGCGTGCCGTAGTCCCGGTACTTGAACGCGCCCGGCGCGCGCCGCCCGTGCAGGCGGCGCAGGATCGTGCGCGCCACGAACCCGCCCTGCTGCTTGGCGACGGGCGCCAGGCCGGGCAACGGCTTGCCGCCGCCGTCCAGCGCCAAGGCGGCGTCACCGATGACCGCCACCTCGGGATGTCCCGGGACGCGCAGGTCGGAGCCGACCGCGACCCTGCCGCCGTGCGCCGGTGTGACGCCCAGCCACTTGGCGACCGGGGTGGCCTCGGTGCCCGCCGTCCAGATCACGGTGCCGGTGGCAATTTCTTGATCGCCCAGGTGCACCGTGCCGGGTTCGATCCCGGTAACGCTGACGCCAGTCCTGACCTGGACACCCATCCCCTGCAGCGCCGCGGCGGCATAGTCCGACAGGTCGGGCGTAAAGGCTGAAAGGATGCGCTCCCCGGCTTCCACCAGGATGACCGCTGCCTGCGCGCCCGGCAGGCCGAAGTCGCGCGGCAGCGTGTCGCGGGCCAGCTCGGCAATGGAACCTGCCATTTCGACCCCAGTCGGCCCGCCGCCGATCAGCACGAAGGTCAGCAGGCGCGTCCGGTCCGCAGGGCTGGCGACCGATGCCTGCTCGAACACATCGAGGATGTGCTGGCGGAGGCCGAGCGCATCATCGAGCGTCTTGAGGCCAGGGGCGAGGCCGGCCCAGCCGGCATGGCCGAAATAGCTGGGCTGCGATCCTGTGGCGATGATCAGTTCGTCATACGGCACGCCCTGGCCGCCGCACAGGACAAGCTGTGCGTCCGTGTCCACGCCGGTGACCCGGTCCATCAAGACCCTCACGCTGGGCGATTCGGGAAATATGCTGCGGACGGACGAGGCGATGTCGCCGGGCGACAGGGCTGCAGTGGCGACCTGGTAGAGCAGCGGTTGGAACAGGTGGTGGTTGTGGACGTCGATCACGGTGAGGTGGATGCCCGGCCGGCCTGCCAGCCGGGACGCAACCGCCAAGCCGCCGAACCCGGCGCCGACCACGACAACGTGGCAGTCAGGCCCGCGGCTGCGCCTTACCCGGCTCCTTGCTGGCCTCGGCCTGGCCTGCGGCGCCCCTCGGCTGGCCAGCAGCCCGGCCGTCGCCGCCCCGGCCAAGGCGAACAGCAGCGGCCTCACAGCGGAATGGGTCATCCTACTCTCCGGTCCTGGGTGGCGGTTGGGTGCCGCTCTCCGGTTGCGGCAGCCGGTTCGTCCCACGCGTGTTGGTATACACTGCAAACAGCGTGTGGGAGGCGCAGATGAACAGCCGCGCCAGGTTGCGTCCGCCGAACTCCAGGTTGGATACCCGGAACGGCACCTTGATGCGGCCCAGCAGGCGCCCGTCCGGGGCGATGCAGTGGACGCCGTCCCCGGCGCTGGTCCAGATTCGCCCGTCCACGTCGCAGCGGAACCCGTCCGCGAAACCCGGCGACACCACGTGGAACACCCGGCCTCCGGACAGCCGGTCACCGCCGTCCAGCACGTCGAACACGTGGATATGCTGCACCGGGTGCTCGGCGAACTGTTGTCCGGTTTCGGCGACATACAGCAGCCGCTCGTCGGGGGAGAAGCACAACCCGTTCGGCCCCTCGAAGTCGTCCGCCATCGCCTGCAAGCTGCCGCTGCAGGGATCAAGGCGGTACAGCGCCGGCGGCAGCTCGCAGGTGTGCTTGCCGCCCTCGTAGTCCGTGCCGCCGGCATAGTGCGGGTCGGTGAACCAGACCGTGCCGTCGGACCGGCAGACGACGTCGTTGGGGCCGTTCAGCGGACGTCCCTCGTAGCTGCCGGCCAGCACGGTGACGCTGCCGTTCAGCTCGGTGCGGGTAACGCAGCGGTGCCGGTGCGAGCAGCCGAGCAGCCGTCCTTGACGGTCCCGCGTATGCCCGTTGGCGAAGCCCGAGGGCTGGCGGAACACCGAGATGCCACCACCCTCGCTCCAGCGCAGGATGCGGTCGTTCGGCAGGTCGCTGACCAGCAGGCAGTCCTGGTCGGCGAGCCACACTGGTCCTTCCAGCCAGGCGAAGCCGTCTCCCAGCTTCACCACCGGCGCGTTCGGTAGCACCAGAAAGCGGAACTCCGGGTCGTGGATGTCGAAGCCGTCCATGCCAGGTCGCCGTTCCGTTACATCGCGTGGCAGGGTGTGCGCTGCGGCGGGACGTGGAGCTGCACGGTCATCAGCACCGCCGGCTCGTCGCCCACTGTGCCGGAGCGGTGGCCCTTCTTGCCGTCCGTCTCTGTGCAGCCCTGATCCTCGCCAAGCGAGAACTCGCCCGGCCCCTGCTCGATGCGGGTCCCGTCCATGCTTTCGATCCACCAGCACCCGGACAGGACGACAATCCACTGCGGCGCCGGGTTCTCGTGCCACTCGCCGACCCAGCGGACGGGCTGGACGGTCACGACCACCGTGGCCTCGCTGCGCGGGTGCTTGTTGTTCCACTGCGGAGCGGCGTCGCCAACACCCTTCAGTTCAAACTCCGACAGCCAGCACTGCCGCTGGTGGCTGACCCCGGACGTGTCGGTCCAAAGGTGCCAGTAGGGGGTTCGCGGCTTCGGGCCTGATGCGTCGTCCATGCACGCTAAACCAATGGCCCGCACGGCTGTTGCATGTCGGCTGAAACACGGTTGCTTTACGCCCGGAGGACCGACGCATGGCGCTGGTCAACGACTACGTGCCGCTGCTGCTGCGGATTTGCCTGGTCGTGCTGTTCCCGTTCAGCGCGCTGGACAAGGTCGTGAACTGGGGGGCAGCCATGAAGCAGGCCGGGAACGGCGCCCTTGCCCCGGCCATGTTGGTCGCGGCCATCGCCGTGGAGGCCTTTTGCCCGGCCTGCATCGTGCTTGGCTGGCACGACCGGCTGGCGGCCTTCGTGCTGGCCGGGTTCTGCGCGGTGACGGCCGTGCTCTACCACCAGTTCTGGCGCTACCCGGACTTCTGGCGCTTCCGGGAGGGCGAGGGCCTGCAGTACTTCTGGGAGTTCCTCAAAAACTTCGGCCTGGTGGGCGGGCTGGGTCTGGTGATGCTGGCGCCGCGCACCCTGCCGCTGAGCACCATCGCCCAGCACCCGCTTGCCTCCACCTACGTCAGCGGCCCCGAGGCCGGCGCACCTGCTCCATAACTGATGCCCGTCAGCAGGAGGCGGTGGCCGTCCGGGTCCTGCACCAGCCGGGGCGACGGTAGGCCCGGGCACAGCAGCGTCACCCAGTCCACCCAGGCCGCATCAGCCCCGTGCGCCGGCATCGGGCGGCCCGGCGGGTGGTAGGCCAGCAGTTCCAGGCCGGGACCGCTGCTGCCCGGCAGGCGCAGACCCGTCACGCGCAGGCGGGCACCCGGCAGCCCATCCAGCCCTGCCTGGGCCGGGCCGCGGTTCCAGGAACGCGACGCCGGACGGAAACCGAGGCGGCGGTAGAAGGGTAAGCTGCGCGCCGTGCCCGACACCGACAGCGTGCTATGGTCAATGCCCAGGAACGGCCCGGCCTGGCCGCCGTGCCGGGCCACCTGCCAGACCGCACGCCCTTGGCACGGCGGGAAGTGGATCAGCTCCAACGGATGGCCGTCCGGGTCGCGGAACTTGAACGCGGACACGCCGCCGTTGCGCGGCGGCAGGCGCTCCGGCCCGTTGAAGGAGATTACGGCAGGATGCAGTGCCGATATCCGCTGGTAGGCCGCCGCCATGTCGCCCACGACCACCGCCAGGTGCTGGAACCACAGGTCGCTGCTGCGGCTGCCGGCGGGATAGGCCGGGCCGGGCGGGTCGAATCGCACCAGGGCGACGTCCTCGGCACCGAGCCGCAGGACCCGTTGCGTGACAGTTGTGCCGGGCAGGCCCGGCAGCGCGGGCAGGTCCGGTCCGCGCGGCGCCTCCGGCACGGGACGGAATCCCAGCCCCTCGCAGTAGAACGCCTCCGCCCGGCCGAGGTCCGCGACCACGCGGCTCATGCGGGCGATGCCGGTGGCCACGGGGCCGCGGCGGATCATGCTCCCAACCGTGCCTTGATCCCATCCGCCACCCGCAGCGCATTGGCAATGATCGTGAGCGTCGGGTTCACCGCGCCGATAGACGGAAAGAAGCTGGCGTCGGCGACATACAAATTGTCCAGCTCGTGCGCCTTGCAGTCAAGGTCGAGCACGGAGCTGGCCGGGTCCGTGCCGAAGCGCATGGTGCCGGCCTGGTGCGCCGTGCCGTTGATCGGGATGTCCTTGCCAAGGTAAAGGCGGCGCTCCAGTAGCGCCGGCCAGGCGCGCATGGGCGCCAGCATGTCCCGCAGCTTGTCCTTCAGCCGCCCGGCCGCCTCCAGGTTGCTGTCCTTCACCTCCAGCACGACCCGGCCCCCGTCGTAGCGGATGCGGTTTCCGGGGTTGGGCAGGTCCTCGGTTTGCAGCCAGAAGTCTATGGAGTGCTCGGCCATCTTCTCAAACGGCAACTCGGGCACCAGCGACATCAGGTGAGGCAACGGCGCCTCGCCCCGTATCTGCTCCCCGTGCGAGGCGGCGCACATCTGGATCAGGCCCAGCGGGTACTCCCAGTCCGGCGCCCCGAAGTAGTAGTCGCTGAGCGCCAGGGTTTTCTGGAACACCGTGCGGTTGGGTTCGCGCAGCAGCGCCATCACCACCAACATGGTGTGCCGCATGTAGTTGCGGCCCACCTGGTCCGACCCGTTGGCCAGGCCCCGCGGGTGCGCGTCGCTGGCCGAGCGCAGCATCAGCAGGGCGGAGCTGAGCGCGCCGCAGGCCACCACCACGATGTCGGCAGAGTACTGCTCGGGCTGGCCGTCCCGGACCACGTGGACCCGGCTGACGGTGCGCCCGGACGGGCCGGTTTCCAGCCGGTCCACGCATGCTCCGGTCAGCAGAGTGAAGTTCGGGTGCGCCGCCCGCGCCGGGTCCACGCAGATTACCTGCGCGTCGGCTTTGGCGTTGATGGCGCAGGGAAAGCCGTCGAACGCGTCGCAACGGATGCAGGGGCTGTACGTGGTGGCCGACCCGTCAGGGTTCTGATCGAGCTTGATGCCAAGCGGCAGGTGGAAGGGGTGCAGGCCTTCCCGTATCAGGATGTCGCTCAGCTCTTGGATGCGCGGCTCGTGCAGCACCGGCGGGTAGGCGTAGGGGGCGCTGGACCAGGGTTCGGTCGGATCCTTCCCGCGCTGCCCGTGGACGTGGTACAGCGCCTCGGCCTGGGTGTAGTACGGCTCGAACACGTCGTAGCCGAGCGGCCAGGCTGGGGAGATGCCGTCCTTGTGGCGCAACTCGCCGAAGTCGCGCTCGCGCAGGCGGAACAGGGCGGCGCCATACACCTTGGAGTTGCCGCCGACCCAGTAGTGCAGTCCCGGGTGGAACGTGCTGCCGTCCGCGGCGTGCCAGGTTTCGGGCGCCTGGTAGGCGCCGTCCACGAACACGGTCTTCGCGTCCCAGTTGGCGCGCGACCGCGGCAGGTAGCCGCCGCGCTCCAGCATAAGGATGCGCTTGCCCGTGGGCGCCAGGCGGTGCGCCAGGGACGCGCCGCCCGGGCCGCTGCCGATAACGATGATGTCGTAGTGGTCGGTGCTCATGGATGCTCCCAACGTGTGGTGCCGATGAAGGCGGCCTGCCGCATCGGCCTGTCCGCGCGTGCATCGTGGCGGCCATCATGCGGCGCTCCCGCCCGCTTGAGCCAGGCGTGTGCGGCGAGTCCGGGGTACAGCATCGTCAACTGCCACACCGCCTCCATGATGCCCATGCGCCGACGCCGGCCGAGCAGGAGGATGTCGGCCAGCGGGGCCGATGCACCCGCGATCGACGGCGGAACGCAGGCCGCAGCCAGGGTGTCCAGCCAGGCAGGCGGCATCGGGGCGCTCCTTCGCAGCCACTCTTCATCGGCTGAGGCCAGGTTTGGTTCGCTGGCGGCGCCCGCATTAAGCCGGCGCACGGATCACAAGTGCCGGCATGACCCTGGTGCGCCGTCCTGAAATCCCCCAAACCTGGGCTGCCCGGCTCAGCCGGGCCCCGCCGCAGGACCGGGCAGCATCCCTGCACGAGGCGATGCACATCCGACGAGGTATGCCGTGGGTAGCCTTGACCACCTCCGCAGCATTGACCGTACCCTGCGCGCGACGGCGGTGTCGTCGGCGCTCCTGCTTGCGGCTTGGCTGCTGCGGGACGTCCTGCTCCTGGTGTTCGCGTCGGTCCTGCTGGCCTGCGCGCTCCGCCTCGCCAGCGACTGGTTCAGCCGGGTGGCCGGGACCGGTCCCCGGCTGTCCCTGCTCGTCGTCGTCGCATTCACCACGGCCGTCACCGGCTGCCTTGCTTGGTGGCGCGGCCCGGTCGTGGCGGGCGAAGCGGCCAACCTTGCCATCCAGCTCAGGGCGTCGCTGCAGCGCATCTGGGGCCAGCTCGGCGACGCCAGTTGGTGGCCGCAGGCGCGCGGCGCGCTGCGGAACGCAGTGCCGTCGTCGCTCGGCGACCTCGGCGGATACGTCAGCAGCATAACGGCCTCAACGCTCGGCGTCGGCGGGAGCCTTGTGCTGATCGTTGCTACCGCGCTGTTCCTTGCCGCGTCACCCGCCACCTACCGAGACGGGACGGTACGCCTGATGCCGCCGCGCTGGCGGGAGCGGGCGCGCACCATCCTGGACGCTATCGGGACCACCCTGCAGTACTGGTTCCTGGGGCAGCTTGTGGACATGCTGGTCGTGGCGGTCCTGATCGGCGCCGGGTTGGCGGCGCTTGGCGTGCCGCTGGCCCTTACGCTGGCGCTGTTCGCGGGATTGCTGAACTTCGTCCCATTCATCGGCGCCCTGGCCGGCGCGGTGCCTGCCGTCCTGGTCGCGTCCGGGCAGTCGCCCACCCAGGCACTGTGGGTCGCGACACTGTTCGCGGCGGTGCAGACGCTGGAAGGCAACGTCATCGCGCCGTTGATCCAGAAGCGGACCGTCGCGCTACCGCCCGCGCTGACCATCTTCTCCCAGACGATCCTCGGCACCTTGTTCGGCGTGCTGGGCCTGATCCTGGCGACACCCGTCATGGCCGCGTTGCTGGTGCTCGTGCGCATGGCCTACGTGGAGGACGTGCTGGAACGGGGTCCGGGACACGACGCCACGGACCCGCCCTGCCCGTAATGGGCAGGCGGGCGATACCAGCCCTGGATGGCGGCAACCGGCCCGGTCCGGCCACCCCCCTGGCATGCCGCCGCGCTGCGCGTTAAGGAACCTTGATGCCAAGCCCTCTCCGGTTCCCGGTCAGCGCGCGCCACAGGCGGCTGCTGTCGCTGCGCTGGCAGCGCCGGGCGCTATTCGTCCTGGGCGGCATCGCGGTGGGCCTAGCAGCCGTCGGGCTGGCCCTTGCCGCAGACCGCGCGGGCACGCTGTTCCAAGCGGTGCTGGCGTGGCAGCCGCTGGCGGCCCTCGTGCTGACCCCCGCGGGCTTCTCGGCGTCGAGCTGGCTGGCCCGGCGCTACTTCCCGAACTCCGGCGGCAGCGGCATCCCGCAGGCCATCGCCGCGCGCCAACTCAAGGGCACGGCGGCACGGGCGCACCTGGTGGCGATCAGGTCCGCGCTGGGGAAGGTGGCGCTGCTGCTGCTCGGGCTGCTGTGCGGCGCCTCCATCGGGCGCGAAGGCCCGACGGTGCAGGTGGGGGCCGCGATCATGTTCGCGCTCGGGCGCCTGTCGCCGCGCTGGCAGCCCGGGCTGATCCTGGCTGGCGCGAGCGCCGGGGTCGCCGCGGCGTTCAACACGCCGCTCGCCGGCATCGTATTCGGCATCGAGGAAATGAGCCGGTCGTTCGAGGCGCGGACCAACGGCATCGTCCTGGGCGCCGTCATCGCGGCCGGCGTGACCTCCCTCGCGCTGCAAGGCGACTACACCTACTTCGGGACGACCCACGCCGTGCTCTACGGGGTCCAGGGCTGGCTTGCGGTGCCGATCCTCGGCGTGTTCGGCGGGCTTCTGGGCGGGGGCTTCAGCCGCGTGCTGATCCTGTTCGGCCGCGGGCTGCCGGGACAGGCGGGCGCGTGGATCAAGCGGCACCATGTCCTGTTCGCCGCCCTGTGTGGGCTGGTGGCCGCTGTCTGTGGGCTGCTGTCGGGTGGCGCGGCATTCGGCACGGGATACGCGCAGGCTGAGGCCCTAGTGCAGGACGACACTGGAATGCCCGCCGCGTTCGGGGCGTTGAAGCTGCTGGCCACCATGGCGTCCTCGGTCAGCGGCATCCCGGGCGGCATCTTCGCGCCCTCGCTCGCAGTGGGCGCCGGGCTGGGCGCGAATGTGGCTGCGCTCCTGCCGGGCGCGCCAGCGCCGGCCCTGGTGCTGCTCGGCATGGTCGCCTACTTCGCCGGCGTGGTGCAGGCACCGGTCACGGCGTTCGTCATCGTCACCGAGATGACCAACGACCACGCGCTGGTCCTGCCGCTCATGCTGACGTCGGTGATCGCCTACGCGGCGTCCCGGCTGGTGTGCCCGGAAGGGATCTATCACGCCTTGGCGCGCAACTTCATGGCGGCGGCGCTTGCTGACGGCACGCCAGCCCCCGGGAAGGCCCCGGCCACGGTATGAGGCATCGCCCGGGTGCATGGCTGTGCGGCAGCTTGGCCGTATGCGGGGTGCTGGCCGCTTGACCGGCACCCCTGCGGGCGGCACGGCATGGGCAGAGGAGGACCGGCATGGGAGCAAGCGCGGCAGGGCGCGCCTGTGACCGAAGTGTCCGGGCGGGAGGGCCGTATGGCCTTGGGCCAGCCTTGCCGTTCACGCCCGCCGCATCGTCCTTGAAGCCAGCGGCAGGATAAGGGTGCTCCAGTGCTGACCGTTGCGATCAAGCAGTTCACGCTTTGGCTGGCGACCGGCACGGAAGCCATCGCCGGCGCGCTGATCGCCATTGCGGTGATCGAGGCCACGATCCGCACGGTGCCCATCGCGCTCCGCTCGTTCCGGGCTGCAAACCCCGCCTGGTCGCACGAGGCGAAAGAGGAGGTCCGGCTTCGCCTGGGCCGTTGGCTGGCGCTCGCCCTGGAGTTCGAGCTGGGCGCAGACATCCTGCGGACGGCCATCGCCCCCACATGGTCCGAAATCGGTCAGCTTGCCGCCATCGCGGCCGTGCGGACGGCCCTCAACTACTTCCTGCAGCAGGAGATCGACAAGGCGGCCGTCCGCAGGGGCGGCAGCAGCCAGCCTGACAGCGGGCCTTCATCGTTCTCAATCGCGCCACCGCCCGAAGTAGGCGCGCCGAACGGGGACGTTCAGCGTCAGGCGTAGAAGTAGGCTATACCGAGCACGGCATAGACGCCGATCAGCATCATGCCCTCAAACCAGGTCGTCTCCCCGTCGCCGGTGATCGCGTTGACGATCAGGGCCGTGCCCGCGATGGCGAACAGGTCTAGCGGGTTCTTGAACACCAGGGTCATCGGGCTGCCGATCAGCCAAGATAGGATCACGAGCAACGGCGCCACCACCAGCGCGACCTGGATGGCGGAGCCGATGCAGATGTTCATCACCAGGCCCATGCGGTCCTGCCTGGCAAACCAGACTGCCGCGAACAGATCGGCGACGGTACCCACCAAGGCCAGGACGATCACGCCGAGAAAGGTCGTTGACAGGTTCAGGGTGTCGGCTGTTGATGTCAGCGCCCCTGAGATCAACTCGCTTTCCAGCGCCGCGGCGGCTGTTGCCGCAGCAAGTACGGCGAGGCTGACCCAGGCGGACCACGGCGCCCGGCCATCGTCCCCCTCTTTTTCCTCGCCGCTGGCGAACACGTCGCGGTGCGTGACCAGGGTGTAGACCAAGTTGCCGCCGTAGAGCAGGAGCAGGACGCCAGATACCGCCAAGCTCAATGCCTCGTCCGACACCGCGAGTTGGTTCGAGTGCGTCACGCTCCGTGCGGTGAAGTCGAACACTGCCGGCAGCAGCAGCGCGATCACGGAGAGGATCAGCAGGCTCGAGAGCAGGCCGGCGCGCTCCCGCTTGAAGGTCTGACGCTCCCGCCCGGCGCCTCCCACCACGATGGCCAGGCCGAGGCCCAGCAGGCTGGTGCCGAGGATGGAGCCGGTGATCTGCGCGTGGACCACCTCTATCTCGCCGCCTGCCAGCACGAACAAGGCCAGGATCAGCTCCGCCAGGCTGCCCAGGCTGATGGTCAGCAGGCCGCCGATGGCCGGACCTGTGCGCAGCGCGAGCTGATCCGTCGCGACCCTGATCCACTCGGCCAGCACCCCCACTCCAAAGATGCCGGCGGCGAACACCCAGAGTGCCGGCAGGCCGAACCCGTAGTGCAGGACCGGCGCCACTGGCACCAGCGCGAGCAGGGCGTAGCGGATCACTTGCGATCCCGCGGCCGGACGCCGCCCCCAGCGCTCATTGCTGCGACAGCAGCCGGTCTATGGTCGCAAGCGCGCCTGCGCTGTCGTTGCCATCAAGCTGGTCCAGGGCCTGCTCGATCTCCGTGACGCCCGGGTGGCGAAGGGGGCGGTTCGGCCCGGCTGCCAGGGAGGCCCGGTTCAGCAACCGCGTTTCCGCGCGCTCTAGCGACGCCTGCGCCTCGCCGGCATTCCCGCCCTGGATGGCCTGACGGGCCGCCACGAGGTAGTCCTGCGCGGTCGCGTCCACGGGAAGGCCGGGCAGCGGAAGCGCGGGGGACGCCCCGGCGGCGGTTTCTGCGGCAAGCGGGGCGGCGGGCGGGCTGGGTACGACGGCTCCGCCCGGCGGCCGCCGGTCCGCGGTTCGTGCGGCAAGCTCCAGCGCATCCACCCTGGCCTGCGCTTCGGCCCGGCCGCGCTCGGCCTCCGCCGCCGCCTTCTCGGATGCCGTGGCGCGCGCTTCCGCAGCGTCCAACCCCACTGCCTTAGCTTGCGCCTGCGCCAGTTCAGACGCGGCTGTTGCAGCTTGGCCCTGCAACGTCTGCTCGCGCTCCTTGCTGGATGCAAGCTCTCGCTGGAGCGCGGTCACTTGCTGCTGAAGCCCTGTCGCCTGTGCTGCGGCCGCCTGTACCGCGGCCGCCTTCGAGGCCTGCTGGTCAGCGCGCGTGATGGCCGTGTCCCAGCCGAGCATGGCAACGACGGCCACGATCACAGCCACGGCAAGCAGGCCCAGCAGCAGCCAAGGCATGCGCCGGGCGGCGCGGCGCGGCGGATCCTGTGGTGCGGAGCCAGCCAGACCGGGATCGAGCGGCTCAGCCGAGGGGATCTGCGATGTCCTGCGCCGAATGGTTGGGCAAGCCCTTCGCCATGCTGAACACGATGCTGCCCGTGACCGCCTTGGACATCGCATCCCGCATCTGGCCCAGCGTTTGCGGGTCCGCTGCCAACACGAGGGTGGCGTCTGCGACGACAGCCAGCTCGTTGTCCGAAATGGTTTGGGACATCATGGACCTCCTACGATGCGTTCAACGGCCAAAGCATTAAGGCGTTCAACGGTGAAAGCGGCGTTGTGTTCAGCGAGCGCGGGCGGCCGCAAAGGCCATAACGCCGCACCTGCCAAAACCTTATCCAGCTTTCTCCGGTGCAACCGTCTGGTCCGCATCCGACTGGTAGCGTTCGCGGAAGCCTGGCGACACCCCGCGGCCGAACGCATGGGTCAACGGCGTGCCGCTCACCCCGTGCGCGAGCACGGAGGCGGCGACGGCCAGGCTCACCGCCGGCCACACCTCGGTGATCCCCGTGTCGTTCTGGATGCTGAGCGCGTAGAACACGGCCGCAGCGCCGACCGGGCCGAACCACCCGGCGAACAGCGCCGCGGACGCCGCGCGCGTCCAGGGCATGAACCGGCCCAGGAGCAGCCAGGCCGGCGGGCGGCGCAGCACCAGGACCGCCGCTGCGAACAGCACGCCCCGCCATCCCAACCCGGCCCACGCCGCCCAGGGCAGCGCAGCCCCGAACAGGATCATCACGGGAAGGTCGAAGAACCGGCCCAGCGCCTCGCTGAACCGCTCGTGGTGCTCCTCGACGTTGTCGTCCCGGTGGCTGTTGTTCAGCACCGCGCCCGCGACGAAGGCAGCCAGGATCCCATCGCCGCCTAGCACCCGCACGCCGGCCAGCGACGCCACCGCCAGGGCTAGGGTCACCGTCAGCAGCGACGCCTTGTCCGCCTCCGGCCGGCGCCGCGCCCAGCGCAGCCCATGGCCGACGAACCATCCCGCGGCGAGGCCGGCCAGCACAGCGCCGCCGACTTCCCACAGCAGGACGTGGACGAACCACTCCATCCACGCCTCAGCCGGCGGGTGCTGGAGCAGCAGGACCGGCAGCATGACCAGGGGCAGCGCCAGGCCGTCGTTGATCCCGCTTTCCGCCGTCAGGGCGTGGCGCAGGCCGTCCGGCACGGCGGCCCGGGCCAGGCGTCCAGTCAGGATGGGCGCGGACAGCACGGGGTCGGTGGGTGCAACGGCGGCGCCGACCAAAAGGCATGCCAACAGCGGCAAGCCAAGCGTGGCCCCGGCGACCGCGGCGCCGGCGGCCCACATCAGGATCATGCCGGGGCCGAGCGCGACGGCTAGGCCCGTCCAGTTCGCCCGCAGCCAGCGGGCCGGCAGCCGCATGGCGGCCCCGGTCACGGCGATGGCCAGCGTTACCCGGGCTGCCTCACGCAGCACCGTGGCGTGCCAGGCGTCGGCGCCGGGATCGAGGTTGAGCAACCCGAGGGCTGCCGGCCCAAGGGCGATGCCGGCGAGCGTGCACGCCAGCGGCTCGGACACCCAGAGCCGCTCATTGACGAAGCCTGTCGTCGCCCCAAGCGCGGCCAGCAGCACGAAGACGCAGAACACCAGCAGCCAGGGGTCGGGGATCATCGGCCGGCCCCGGCCGGGGGCATGGGCGCGTCGGCGGCGCCGTCCGCCGCTGGGTGGGCTATGCAACGTTTGCGGGCCATCAGGAGCGACCTCGGAGCCGGCATGGAACGCAAGGCGTGAGCTCCGGCTTGAAGTGTGTTGCAACGGGACGAGGAAGCCGGGACATGCTGTTTGATACTTGGGCTGGGCTGGGCCGCATCCTGCTCGTCGGTCCGCTCGCCTATGGCGCCTTGATGGTGCTTCTGCGGGTGTCCGGCAAGCGGACGCTGACCAAGCTGAACGCTTTCGACCTGGTCATCACGGTGGCGCTCGGCTCGACGCTGGCCACCGTCGTGCTCAGCAAGGATGTCGCCTTGGCGGAAGGCGTGCTGGCTCTGGGCGTGCTGGCCGGCCTGCAATATGCGATCACCTGGTCGTCGGTCCGCTTCCGTCGCGTCGAGGACGCCGTGAAGTCCGAGCCGACCTTGCTGCTGCACCAGGGGCGGTTCCTGGACGGCGCCATGACGGCGCAGCGGGTGACGCGCACGGAGCTGCTTGCGGTCCTGCGCGGCAGCAACGTGGCCAGTCCCGAGGACGCCGCGGCGATCGTGCTGGAAACTGACGGTTCGTTCAGCGTCCTGAAGGACACGGTGCCGCAAGGGTTCGGACCACCCGGCGCCGTTCCGCCCGGAACCGCTCCGGACCGGGCCTGACGGGACCGGGCAGCCGTTGCCAAGGGCGTACCCTGTGCCGTCCCTGGGCGGCATCCCAGGGGTACCCAGGGCCGGCAGGGTCGTGCCCGGCATCACCTTTCCCCTCCGGCGGAGCGGGCCATGCCCTTCTGGACCGCCGCCTGTGCGGCTGCGAGGTCGCCGGGGCGGAGCTTGGGCGCTGCCCGGCCGGACGCGCCCGCCGGGTCCAGGCAAAGCTCGGCCAGGTAGGGCTGGTGGTCGGACCCGAACCCCGGCAGCACACGCAGGGACAGCAACCTGAACTCCGGCCCAGCCAGGATGTGGTCCAGCGGCCACCGCAGCACGGGTTTGCCCGCCTTCCAGATCGTGTAAAGGCCCCGACCCTCGCGCGGGTCCAGCACGCGGGCGACGCGGTGGAGCAGCCGGGTCACGGTTTCCCAGGGGACGGCGTTCAGGTCGCCCAGGATGATGTGCGGCGCGGCGTCGTCCCGCGCCGCCAGTGCCGCCGCCATGAGCTGCGCGTCACGCTCCGCCGTGCTTTGGCCGACCTGCGGCGGACGGGGATGGATGGCATATAGGTTTACGGCCTGCCCTGATGGCATGACGGTGCCCGTGAACACCGCCGGGTTGTGCGAGCCGGTCAGGTCCCGCACCCGCGGGCCGTCCAGCCGCAGCTTGGACAGCAGCAGCACACCATAGTAGTTGGATTGCGGCTGCGCTGCCTTGAACGGCATTGACTGCGACAGCGGCGCAAGCTCCTGCTCCTACCAGCGGTCGGTTTCCTGGAACCACGCCAGGTCGGGATCCTCCTCCTGCACCATCCTGAGCAGCCGGCCGTCGCGCCGGTTGGTCATCTGCACATTGGCCTCCAGCACGCGCAGGCGGGCGTCCGCTGGGCAGGCCGCCGGAACCTGCCCGCCTTCCACCGGAGGGGCATAGCGGGCCAGCACGCTTGCGTCATAGGCGCAGGCTGCAGATAGGGCCGCCAGCAGCGCCCACTCCGTCCACGCCTTGCCCGGCAGGAACAGCAGCAGCAACGCGGCGGCCAGCATCGCAAGGAGGAACTGCAGGCGGGGGAAGTCCAGGGCGCGTATCCACCAAGTGTCCCCGGACAGCGCGGGCATGACCGTGACCGCCACCCCTGCCAGGGCGGTTGCCAAAAGAAGGCAACGGAGAAGCATCCGGAGGATAGGCCCGGTCACGGCATCCGCCGGCACGGCACCGTGGGGCGGACGGGCGGGCTAGGCATCCGGCGCCGAGGCCTCCTCGCGGCGTCGCTGCAAAGCGCCAGCGATGGAGCGCGGCCCCGGCACCTTGCTCTTGCCGGCCGGCCATCCCTCGCGCTGCGCCGCACGGTCGCCATCCGTCGTTTCGGTCTGGTCGTGGAACAGCACGTGCCGGGTCGGGAACGGCAGGTCAATGCCCTCCGCCACCAGCGCCTCCTTGATGACGTGCAAGGCCTCGTCCATGCTGGACACCACGTCGGTGCGGAGCGGCGGGTCGATCCACCAGCGCGCCCGGATGTTCACCGAGCTGCCGGCCAGGTCCACAACCAGCGCCTCCGGCACAGGGTCCCGGACGACGCCGTGGACGCGGCGGAGCGCGCCCAGGATCACCTCCTTCGCCTTGCCGATATCGTCGCCGTAGCCGATGCCGATATCGTATTGCAGGCGCCGCACCGAGAAGGCGGTGTTCACCGTGACCGACTGCGTGAACAGGTCCGAGTTCGGGATCACGACCCGGCGGCCATCATAGGTGCGGATCGAGGTCGCGCGCGTCTGGATCTCCTCCACTGTCCCCTCGAAGCTGCCGACGACGATCTGGTCGCCAAGGCGGAACGGCTCGGTCAGCAGCAGCAGGATGCCGGCCAGGAAGTTCTGCAGGATGTCGCGGAAGGCGAAGCCGATCGCGACGCTGCTGATGCCCAGGATCTGGATCAACTGAGCCGGCTGGAACGATGGCACGGCGATGACGAGCGCAACCAGCACGCCGACCAGCAGCAGCGCGCCCTCGGCCAGCCGGCCGAGCACGAGGCCGACGTTGCGGTGCTTGCGCCGCCTCTCGGTGAAGTGGCGGATCACCCTGCGGGTCAGGCGGGCGCCCATGTAGAACACCGCGAAGACCAGAAGCGCGATGGCGATGTACGGTAGCTGCCAAACGAAGCCGAGCGCCATGCCCTGCAACGACGCCAGGGCTGCCGACATATCAAAGTTCATGGGCGCAGACCGGGAGCTTGCGCGGGCGGCCGGCGCCGCGTTGCAGTCCCGGTACCGCTTATGGGTGTGCTGCCCGCGTCCGGACGAAAAAACGACTCATGCAACGCCAAGAAAAGCACTCCTCAATGTTGAGCCCGTGCAAACCGGGCTACGGGATTCACACATTTGACTGGGCGGCTGACTGGGCCGCGAGGGCGAAGCCGGCGGCCATGGCGGCGAATTGCGCCCATCCGGCACGCATGGTTTTGGGTCCGGGTGGTTTGTAATAGCA
>JAABUY010003479.1_pt1 | contig 17372 bp, 23 predicted proteins | sample 5560271 | NCBI WGS metagenome assembly JAABUY01 (sample SAMN10711886, study PRJNA513374) | rock metagenome | isolation source: Antarctica rocks | place: Antarctica: Victoria Land, University Valley
CAAATGAAGCAGCAGCACCAGAAGTAGCAGTCGCAACTACAGGTGAAGCTGCAGCACCAGAAGCAGCGGCAGCAGCTACAGATGAAGCTGCAGCACCAGAAGCAGCGGCAGCAGCTACAAACAAAGCTGCAGCTCCAGAAGCAGCAGCACCAGAACTAGCGGTCGCAGCTACAGGTGAAGCTGCAGCACCAGAAGCAGGGCCAGCAGCTGCAAATGAAGCTGCAACACCAGAAGCAGCATCAACAGTAGCAGGAGTAGGTGTAGCAACATCTCAAATAGTGCCTGACACAGATGATGAGGTACGCAGCGTCGCAGAGCAGACTAGCAGCGAGAGCCAAAGGGCTAGTCCCTCAAGTCTTGTTCAGTTGACACCAGTTGTAAGCCGTGCATCAGTTTCCGGAATAGAAGTCGGCACTCATGTGGAGCGTATCCCAGGCCTTCACGCCCTTCAGGTGCACTATGCTTCATCATCATGGCTCAGTGTATTGAGTTATACATACATACATTTGCGTCATACATACAGGCATCACCTTCATGCAGGTCCAGGCTCACCTAGTTACATGTGTGCAAGCACAAAGGTGAATGGTCATTTAGTGTATTATGTATATTATATTATATTATTTATTATTATTAATATTGTTATTGTTATTATTACTCATATGTTGTGCTATGCATTAGCACGCATTGCACACAGTGCTCCTTTGGTGTGTCAATGCTGACCCATCCACCTTGTCCATCATGAATGCTGAAGCTGCATATGGCATGCAGCTGTCTACTGTGCAGGCTGTTCCCTTCGTTTGCAGTGCGGTAAGCTTTTGGATAAACCCTAATGCCAGGTCTGCATTTGTGTGCAGGGGTGTACGCCAGACACACAAGCAGCAGCTGTGTCGCAAGAGGCAGCCTATGGTAGCTTGGCACCAACTGGGCCTGACAGCACCTCTACAACGCCTTCAAGCGCTGATGATCCAGTCCTTGACACACCTGCTTGCAGCCAATCAGACGCATCTGTGAGCATTCCGCCTGATGGACGGGCTGTTTGTGTTGGCCCCAGCACCACAGCCACATGTGTGGGTGTGGAACGTGAGCAAGATGGTGATGGTGCCAATTCAAGCTCTCCAAGTGTGGAACCTCAAACAGATGATGCTGCTGCTGGACACAGTAGTGTTGGTGCCACTGTGGGCATGACACCTGAATTTGATGGTGTTGGCCCTAGTGGCTTGGATGCTGCTGCAGACTCTGAGGTCACTGACCTGACTGATCACTCAGAGGCTTTTGCTAAGGTAAGATTGCATATGCTTGCTTGTAGTGCTTCATCCTGTTGGCTGTAGGACTCACAGCTAGAGAGTTTGCATTGTCTGCCATGTTGCTGCTTGTATCAGTGTATACATCCTTGGGCACGGGCATGCACGTAGTCGGTACAGTCTATTGTAGAGTTGCTTGTCTGTTTGCTTGTACACTGCCTTCACCCTGAGTTGCCTTAAATCCTCTTGCCATGTATGCCGCCTGCCTCTTGGCATGTGTGCTTGCATGTCTGTCCATCTGTGCCTATCTGTTTGTTCATCCATCTGGCTGTGCCTATCTGTACATCTGTCTGCCTGTCTGCCTGCTACTTTTTGTCACTGTTTTGGGATAACTGTACAGACGTTCATGTCTGAATTCAGGTGGATGACCCTTTGCGGGAGGTATTTTGGAGTCTTGGATGCTTTCTAGTTGACCCAGGCATTGGACCACTCACCATGGACGACATTGACGCAATGAAGGCGATTCAAGATCAAGCTTTTGGTGATGAGGCGGCTGACAAAGACATCAGGCTGGTCTATCACACCAAGGCAAATGTGGCAGTGTTTAGAAGGGACATTTTGTGTATGAAGATTGGCGGCTGGATGAAAGACGAGATCGTGAACTTCTACATGGCCTTGCTCCAGGTGACTTTGCCAAGTGATCCAGATCATCTCTTGTTGCAGTAGCACTGTCTCCAACGCCATGTTTCAGTTCGTACTACATGTACTTGTTGTAGTACTGAATTTGGCTGCACAGCATAGCCTTGCCTGCAAGTTGGGCCCTGGCCCCTTGTGACTTGCCGTGTACACACCCATGTGTCCATCCCATCCCTGCACTGTCCAATCATGTTTGTCTGTGTCTTACTGCCATGCTTTGCCCTGCCCTGTCTTGCTCTGTCTTGACTGCCCTGCCCTGCCCTGCCTTCCTGCAGCTGTCCTGCCCTGCAATTAGTTGCGCTTCCTGCCCTGCCCTATCATTATTCATGATGAGTCCATATTTGCCTTGTTGAAGCACCATGCAATGGAGTCATGCTGTGTCACAATGGCAGGTCCTGTGTTTGCTTGTGTCAACCTCTGTTGTCTTATCCTGAGCAAGTCCCAGGTGCTCACAAGCGCCAGCTGGCACTGAGCAGCTGAGATGTGCTTTGTGGCCTCTGCAGCAATGTGTTGCCTATGATGATGCAGGACAGGGACACGTTGATGCGCTGCAAGAAGCTCAACTTCCCCAGATGTTACTTCTTCAATTCTTTCTTCATGAAGAAGTTGTTCAGGTGTGGTTGGACCCATCGGACCCAACTCATTGCCGCTTGGCTGCATGCACGTTGCTGGCATTGAGACATGGCTTCCTGTGCTTGCATACCAATCAGCTAAACAGCTAGTGTGTGTGTGGCGTTCATTGCCAAGCTGCTTGACCATAGCTATCTTTTGTATATGCATGAGTCTAGCATGCGCATGCCATCTACAACGTGACTAACCTGCCAAATGTGGTGCAGTGATGCCAAGGCATACAGCTTTGACAATGTACGGAGTCATGTGAATGCACAGATGCTGGAGTGTGATAAGCTCATCTGTCCTGTGCATCTGGGAAAGCATTGGACATGTGCAGTGGCAGACTATCAGCAGCAGACTGTCACCTACTATGACTCCTTGTGGGTATGTGTCAGTTTGTTGCAACGTCTGAGTGCAAGTGTAGGATCGTACCACTTTGGCAATGCACCTATGCAACAACAGATGACGTATTGAAATGCATGCATTGAGTCGTACTGTCGCCTCTCTTGAATGCGTTATGCCAGCAGTTGACGAGACATAATCTGCCGCTTGTTATATGGTCAGTCACTCATGTCATGCCATTGTTTCTGCGTGTTGATGGGATGCTCCCTTTTCTGATTGGTTTCCAAGTAGGGGGGTACCTGCTGTTGTGCAGAGTTGTACCAATGCAGAGGCCATCATGCATGCTCTTTTGAGATTTGTGGATGACATAAGTCAAGCTCAGGGCAAGAGCATTGACATCTCTGCGTGGCGCGTGAGGTATCACCACTTTGTCTTGCAATGCATTCCAGCAGTCTTTACGCACACTACGCCATGTGTGCTTGGACGCATCAATGCGTTTAATTGCAATGCAAGGAGCTGTCAGGTCACTGTCAGTGGAATGCTTGTGACATCATCATACGCTTGAAATGCAGGTGTCCTGAGAAAGATGAAACCCCAAAACAAAACAATGGATGTGATTGTGGCGTATTTGCACTGCTCTTTGCTGAGTATGCGTCACGCAATGCACAGTTCAATTTCTCACAGAGACACATCAATGCGTATCGGACCAAGATTGTGGCCGATGTTGCCACAATGAGGATTGGAATTCCCCCCTCAAGCTAGTGCAAGCGTTCATGTTATTGTATGATTGGGTCATTGGTTTACAGAAAACCCACTCGCATTCATTCTTGCAGGTTTTCGACATCTAATGCTTTGCATGCGCTTTGTCCAGTTCATGCGTCTTCCTTGTTTGTCGCATGGGATCCCAGATATCAATGACATATTATGGTGGTGCACTTAAGCATCAACCTTTGTATTCTTACAGCCAAGTTGTGACTGAGAAGTGCTTGCCATGTCTTACATGCATCCAAGTCGCTTAAGAGTGCTGCCCGACATCCATGCTATGTACCAATTTTATGGCTTCTGAAGCCTCTTATTTTGTACACTGTACACTGTGGCACATCAGCAGCTTTAGCCAAGGAGGTTATGCACATAACATCACGAGTATCAATTGTGCGAGGTCGATGAGCACAGATGCATCATCGTCATGACATCATTCAACTGTGATGCCCAACTGTCCTGGTTCAGGGGCTGCAGCTCTGAATGATCATGCACAATCACTGATAGGCACCAAAACACTGTAAGTTGGTGCAGACCAATGACAGCGAAGTGTAATATGATTCTGCAGCATGTGGCGCAACACAAAATTGAAGTATGGTTACGTACCCACAGTGCGTGTGTGTGATTGGTGCAGCTCAGAAACCATATTTTGCCACAACGTTGGTGAACCATGGGATGTCGTGCAGCTCTGTACAACATTGCATTGGATGTATATAATTTCAGACAGACCCGCTGTAGCACAGTGTTGTGAATTAGCTCGTCCTTGCATCTCTGTGTGTTGCCGAGCTGTGTAGCTTCAGGCAGAAAGGAGACCGCATGAGTTCCTGCTGTGCAAGAACACGCACATCTACACGTATGTATGTACGCATACTTCTTCTTGGTGTAAGTCTGTGTTTATGTGCTAAAGTAGTGGTTCCATTAGCATGACAGATTAAGATGTAGCTTCTCATGTCTTCTCGGCTCACAGCACAGACAGGCTGGTGTAAAGTGAACAGGCAAACAAGCAAGGGTGTAGCGGCGTGTACGCCATTACAGTCACGGAGTGATCTCGTACAGCTTGAGTCATAAGTTGTGATCCGTGGCTTGAGGTATTCAGACTTGCGACAGAACTGTGAGCGGAGCGCTGAACCGATGCCCCGGTGCGAACAGGCACAGCAAGCCAACAGGCACACCTTTCTGTTTGCGGGCTCACCGCCGCGGAAAACAACTGTAGCGCTCGTGGCTGATCGGTGAAGACGACTGCACTGTACAAGCAAAACAGGGTTGCAGTCACAGTTTTGACTTGGCAGCTGTGCGGCACGCAAGAGACCGATGCCTTCTGTTGGTCAACGTTCGTGGCAAAACAAGACAGCTGTCATCTGTAGTATCCAGTTTGTGCAGCAGCACAGTATGCTATCAGCAAGAGCCAGAACACAAGGAGTACCAAAAACCTGCTGCCTGGACAAGCTTGCCTCTGAAAGAGGGCAAGCCTGTGCAGTCAGCAAACCTTCGTTCGGTGTCACTTGTATTGGCACAACTGTGCAGTCTACTTACCAGATCAAAAAAAGGGATGCCAGGGATTGGCCCACCCCTTGCCCCTTGACTTTGACTTAGACGCTGACTGCTGACTGCGCCAGCAGCTCTCTTGCTGAGCAAAGGCTACCCCATGCTTTTGAACGAAGTCTAAAGCTTTGGCTTTCAAACTTGGTCACGTAACATGCAAGGCCATGGTGAGTCAGTCTGGTGTTCGAGATTGGGATGCTGAAGTACACAGTCATGTACAGCTGTGCGTACGTGTGGACCTGAATTTATTACTCAAGCTGTACACGTCACATTTCGAATTCAAATTCATCTTGTACATCATCTATCGCCTCATTGTGCAACTGCACCTACAGAGCCGGTCAGATCCCACCACTTCTTGTCTGCGGCGCGACCCATGGCATCAACGCCTCTTAAAGCGCTTTGGAAAAGGACTTGTCAAACTAGTTGTGGCACACGCCTCATGAGCAACACGCACTCAAATGATGTCTTTTTCTGACAAGTCCAATGTTTGTTTGGATTTATGTTGCACTAGTGTACTCAGTGAACAGAGCCCATAAGGCCTAGGTAGGCTACGATGGCATCACCAAAATTTTGCACGTAATGACAAGCACTGTTGGAAGAATGTTTTTGTCAGACTTTGGACAAAATCTTGAATGGGTGAAGCTGGCACACAAATGGTACTATACCACAGTGACTGCACCTGGGAATCCCCTGGCTGCTGCGGCTTTCACGATCGTGATGAATTCAACAAATAGCTACAGACCATGCATCCCACCCTGCATGTACAAACAGTTTTGAGAAGTGCTGGAATCAGAGACAAACATGGAGGTAGATGCAGCGCGCGCGCCCACACAAACACCCACCCTCACCTGCTGCTGCTGCTGTACAACCTCCCGCCACTGCTGCTGCATCACCATCACCTGCCACTGCTGCACTGCCTGCTGCCACTGCTGCTGCACAGATCCCTGCCATTGCTGCTGCACAGCCTCCCGCCGCTGCTGCTGCACAGCCTCCAAGCCCCACAGCTGTACAATGTGCAGCTGCTGCTGCTGCTGCTGCAAAGCCTCTAGAATCCGCGGACGCCATTCTCCCATCAGCTGCCATTGCTGCACAACCTGCAGGAGCCACTCATGCTCCTGTCCCTGTATCTGCCAGAGCAGTTGCTGCAACAAGAAGTGTAGCAGCAACCAGAAATGCCACAGCTGCAGCAACCACAGGCGCCACAGCTGCACCCACCAGAGGTGTCAAAGCTGCAGCCAGTGGAAGTGCTACAGCTGCTGCAGTCCGCAGGGCAGTGGCTGCCACAGCTTTGCCTCTGCCTGCTCCTCGTGCCTTGGCAATGATCACAAGGTCATCAGGAGGTGCTAGTCTGAACACAGACCTAAGCTTGTACCAGACCGCCATGCAGTCCAGACTGCACTTGCTGTCACATGGGTATGTCAGCTGCAAAGCAGATGGAAACTGTGGCTTCAATGCTGCATCCCAGTTACAATACAGAAGCAGTCATCCATCCTGCAGCATTGACGATCTCACAGGTGTAGGACAAGGTCAGCAGCAAGACATGCGGCAGCTTGCAACAGACATGTTGCGGACAAATATCTCATTGCAGAAGGCGCTATGCCATCCTGAGGTGGAGACTGATGTGTTCAACATATGGAAGGATTTAGTGCCAGCTAGGCAAGCGCGTCCTGATGCTCCTGTCTGGTTGCTACTTGCAGACCTTGTGCAGAAATCTGCACAGTCTAGTAAGGAATCATGCACCCTTACTGCAGCTCATGTACAGTTTAAAATTGCAATGCTTCTGGGCAAAAGAATTTATGCCAATGGTGAGCAGAGTCAGGCATTGTGTAACAGCTCAGCAGCACTGACTTTACACACCTAAAGCCTTTGTGCATATGCAGGTGGATTGTGGGCTGGTGATTGGGTGATGAAGGCTTTGCCAGAAGATCAGTAACAGAAACCAATAGCCGTTGACAGCGAGCTTCTTTGCAGTGCAGTATGTAGAGCTGTCCTTTGTTGTACTGATCAGCAGTCTCAGAATCTTCTGTGCTGACCACGTTACTCAAGGTCTGCAGGGCAGGTGTTGCCAGGCCTCCTGCCTCCCTAGCTTCAATAGCAGCTGTCAGGGTGCCCAGCTGCTGAGTATAGAAAGCAACAGCATCCTGTGTTTCTCTGACAACAATGTGCACCTCTTCCTGACACCGCACAATGCGTTGCTGCAGATCCACCACTTGGTCATGCAAGGCAGACTGGTTAGGACTGCAAGTGAACCATGGAACCACCCAAGCCTGCTGCTCCATGTCAGCAACTGACATCACAGCAGGGTCATATGGAACTGAGCCAATGTCTCCAGACACAGCATGCCACTCTTGCAGCTGCTGGACGCTCTTCTCCAATCGGATGCGAGTGGCTCTGGCTTCATTCTTCAGGCTGCTGCTGGTGCTTCTGTGCTGTCTGGAGGTTCTGTCATCTGGTTCTTCAGGCTGTTGCTTGGATACATGCAAAGCGTCAAGGTCAACTGCAATGTTGCGCTGCAGGCGATCAACCCAGTAAGCCTTATGCTCCAGCATGGCTTGCTGATATGCATCAGAATCTCGTGACCACCTATCAATCAGATTGTGCTTTTGCTCAAAGTTGCGAGCTTTGGCAACAGCTGTTGCAAGCTCCTGCCGATACTGATACTCACTGAGGCTGTCAGCTTCAAATAGTGCATCCTGGGCTGGTGGGGGGAGGGCTGTCAGGATGAAAAGCTTCTCCAGGCACATCTGGCAGTCATGCCTCCAGCACAGTTTGTCCTGGTCATGCAAATCACATGTGAAGCAATGAATAAGCCTGCACTCTTATCTTGCACATAGCGGGACTTTGCAACAAATGTAGAAAGATATTGCATCATGCATTGTTAGATGCAGCAACATTGGAGACATGTAAGAGCATACCACAGTGACTGCAGGGGTGAACTGGATCTCAGAGCCAAGATGCTCCTGAGTTGTGAGATCCTGTATGCCGTCGCTTTCAAGGCATTCTAGCTGCTCTGAATACTGCATGGCTTTGCTCTTGGCATTGTTGTACCAGCCTGCCAGAGTGACAGAGAGCTTGTCTTTTTTGGCAAGCTCCAGGTGGCTCATCTGTGCAAATGAAACAGCTGAGAAATGGCTGTTGTGTAATTATACTCAGTAGCTGATTACCATTGCAGGCAACATGCCACAGGACACAATGTGCGAACAAAAGACACTCAGTACATCTCAGCAATCTGACAATGGCAAAGCAACCATGTAGGCACAAGATGCAACTATGCAATGAGATGGCATGCACAATCATGCACGTTTGTTCTTGGTTTCAAAAAGCTTACCAGAGCAGTCAAAGCATCTTGCCTACGTGCCATAGACATGTACTTCAGCAAGTGTGCTGTTTTGCGGAGGGTAGACCATAGGTGCTCCACATTGTCACCAAAGGTCAAACCAGACTCAGGGGTGCACCTTGCATCAAACTGTCTCTGGCAGGCTGGCTTGTGCACGCGAGCATGCTAGGGACCAATGGCCATGTGGGGTGATGTTTCCCCAGGATGATGCCTGCAATAGATGACCAACAGTGTAAAAACAACAATGCTATCATGCCTGTCATCTAGATGGCCGTCCTGACACAATATAGCTATGCAACTGCTGCAATGCATATGATTCACTGTGTACAGGCGCTAAATGGCGCCACACACATCTGCTCAGGGACTACAGACTGACCTGTTCCAGTAGGAACTAAACTGACAGGCAATGTCAAGAAAGAAGCACACAAGCCTCCTTCCGGTCCCTTCTTGGTACTGCTGCTGAATGTTGTCCAACATCAGATCATAGTAGGCAAAGTTTTCCTCTGTAAACAGGTTGGCAGCCACCATTGTGAACTCATGCCGACAGACTAAAGCCGCCATTCCAAAGATGTCTAGCACCCCGGCTCTCCTGCCTAGAGTGCCCACTGCTTTGAAGTCCACACATGATGGTGGCGTCATAGAACGCTGCAATGCCATGCATATTCTTGGCAGCAGAGCGCAGATGTGTGATGCCTAGACAGGCATCTCCAATGGCCGCCTGGCAAGTTTTCCAGCAGCATGGGCAACTCTGCCAAGTAGTTGGCTGTTCTGGTAGTATGCCAAGCAAGCCACAATCCTTGGCCTGACTGACCTCCATCTGTGCGTCATAAAGAAAACAGTCAGTGGGGTAGACTGGCATGCTGCAATGACACTGCTGTTGGTGGATTCAGGAGGACATGTCCAGCAGCTTTTGGCCTCACTCTTACCTCAACACGCTGCCATTGTCTTGATGCTTCACCAAGGTTGTTCCAGATGGCAGCTCTGCCTGTATCTGGGCAATTGAACAAATACAGCTGTTTCAATGCCGCGCACTGAGCCTGGACTGCTGTTGGACCAGAGAGCTGCGCTGTCACTGTTAATGCTAGCACCTGATTGTCATACCATACTTCTGGCCGCGAAGGTGTAGCTGGGAAACATCCAACACTGATAGGATGTACAGCGACATACTTGTGGCAGTTGCAGCAGATATGCTCTGGACTTTCCACAGTGGCATAGCCATTGATACATGCAAAAGTGATGGCTGCTGCTGGTAAGACAGGCTGGATGAAATCTGGTGTCTTGCAGGCATGGCAGTGGAGGGGGACAGCTGACACTCTTGCCCGGAAATCGGCAATCAAGACTGATTCAAAGTCCTGCCTACGCTGCTGCTCTCCTGACAGAACGCAATACCTGCGGAACCTGTGCTCGGGCTGTCGCTCCTTCCAGAGCGAGTCTCTGTGAGTAGCTACGTCAAAATTTACTCATGAGTTGCTCACTAAACACACTCTTTGCAAGTTGGTAAGTGTGCTGCATTTTCCCTGCTACAAATTTGTTTAAAGCACCTATTCAAAAAAAGCTATAGCATGTCGCTACAGTTACATCAATGACAATGTATGCTCGTTTTCTGTACAAGCAAGACATGGCTGAAACCTGTACAGACATGTCAACGTTGTAGTGCTATTTGCAAGCAGAGTAGCATGTGCTGTCAATGACTTCAACAATTTGTGTTTAACGTTAACGCATTACATTGAAGGCATGGTACTGTTACAGTACCATGCCTTCACGACCGCCTAGTACAGTACTAGGCGGTCGCAACTCTGAGTTTACAGCGTCGTGTAGAACAGCATATCACAGCAATGTCACCAGCTATATCTGAAGTCAGCATTGCAGGTCTGCACTGCATGATGCAGCCTGCGTTTACAGCCCTGAAGGTCAAGCAAACACCATACAACAAATATATGGGAAAGTTGGTGCATGCCACAACAGCCTTAGCAAGTACAGGTTAATGCTGCAGCAAGTTAGCTTGTGTTCAATCCTCCCAGTCCAATATGCAAAACTAAAACAATATGCATCAGCCATATCATAGCTCATACCACAGATGAAAAGTCTGGTACAGGTCAGTATTGTATCATGCCATACATACCTAATTGAAAACACGTAATAATACTCAGTAGCTGTAGGAAACACAGAAGCATAACACTTTCCACTATCAAAGATACTAGCAAAAGCAGGACCTGCCCACAATATGAATACATCCAAGCTGTTCTTTACACTAAGCAATTTGCTTAGTGGCACAGCACTGATGTGGCTACACTAATGGTACACAAGCATAGCACTGCTAATTGCAAGCAAACAACGCGGTACAAAACAGAGCTAACATCCTAAGGAGACCTGTGCTATTGCGGCGCCAAATTGATCATCTGTGTCAAAGTTAGTTGACAATGTTCTTCTGGAGGCCTGTGAACATGGATCTTTTTGCAGTTACAACTGACTTGACTGGTGGAAGAACAATCTCTTGTATTGTAGACAGAGAATGAGGCTGAGTAGGTGCTGCCACTGTGCTGCTTGCGAGTGCCTCATACACCTGGCTGAGGGTCATGTCCATTGTCTGCAATAGGGAAACACCAGCCATTGAAAACTTCAGCCAACCAATAAAAGAGGGATGCATGCTCACACCTTGCAATGCATACAAGAACAGCAGTGCAGAACAAAACATACATGGCAACACAACAAACACTGGTCGGCCTGGCTGACAGTCTGCAGGAAGCATGGCCATCCATCTACCAGAACTGCTACACAGGGCAAGCACAAAATGATCTTCAGACTGGTCTCAAAACACCAGACGTACTGCAACAACAGTCAACCTTAGAGAACCGGCAAGGTCTTTGCAAAAGAAAGCACAGCTTACCGCATCTACAGTGACAGCCTGGCCAGAGTGTGTTCTGACTTGCAGTGGGAAACGCCTTTTGTCCCAGAGCTGGCGCTTGAGGGAGGCATGGGCCCAGAAGGCAACCTGCCCTGCTGCCCTTACCGCAGCCAAGGAACCCAGCACAAGCTGGTTGGTCACCTGTAGCAGCCTTCTGGGCGGCAAACGTTCTGCATAGCAGCACAAATGCTGGCTGTGGACCTAGATATACAGTTGAGTGCACAGCTGTCATCACAATGTTGTATTGGCATCAGAACACAAGACTGGCTCTGCACAACAGTTTAGCTTGTCACAAGCCAGTGCATCTCCCAAAGTGTCATCAAGAGCATTTGGCTTGCAAGTGCAAGGATGGAAGCGCAAGACTCCGCATGATAAGACCAAGCTCTGCTCTATCACAGAAGCCACATGTTCAGAAGGTGTAGGCTACATGATTTGGAAGTCATTGACATGCAAGGCAATGATGGCAAAATGACAATGATGCAGAGATGGAGATGGAAATGCAACATACACAAAAAAGGGCATGCCAGACTAAGAAGGGCATATGCATGATTGGAGTTGGATGTTGGTATACCTTCAATGGTGATGCGCTGCCTGTCTAGCAGGACTCCAGCCTCTTGCTGCACCAGGGTCTGCATGTCTCTCAGGCTGGATTCTGCTGACTGCAGCACCAAGCCAGCATTATGGGCCTGTACCAACTGTTTGCGGTGCATTGAGCTCAAGCCACACATCAAGTCATGCAGGTTGTGCGTAAAATCAAGCCCACATACATCACACAGCTGGGGTGTGATGTGTCTGGTTGCCAGCATAAGGTATGCCACATTGATTGAATTCAAAGCCTAGGATTGGATCCTTGCATACAATACACAAATCTATGCGACAAGAGGTGAGCACAGCTGATAATTACTTGGCCCACACAAAATTCAATCATACACATATGTGACGCTGGTCATACACAGCTGACCGTGTCTAGGGCAAGCACAAGGCCTGATAGGGTTTCCACTTGCAGAGTGAGGCTGCCTTGAGGCCTGTGCATGTCCTTTAGGCGCTGCCTCAGCCCCCCTCTGGCCCACTGGTACACCCCCCTGCCACTGAATTCTCTGCATGCAGATTAACAAACAGTCGTCCTCATCAGACCAGTGAGCTTTGCACGTACCAGCATGCAGATACGGTGTGTCAGCATGCATATACCGTGTGTCAGCATGCAGATACGGTGTGTCAGCATCCAGAAACGACCTGTCAGCATGCAGATACGGTGTGTTAGCATGCAGGTACGGTGTGCCATCACAGACGTCACAAAGTTTGCAGACACACATTAGCTTGTGATGCCTTTAATGGAATGCTTTGGGTGCAGCAGCAAAGAAGTCCACTACACACAAAATCTCATGTCATCTGACACTACAGGCCTGAGAAATGAAGCAGACAGTGCTGATCAAAGTCTATGCGTTCAAAAGCTTGCCAAAAAAAAGCTGTTGTGACCAACAAAACAGCTTACAGCTAATGGTACATATCAGCCAATATGACACTCAGTGACACACCTGCAGACGTGTATCATTAGCTGTAAGCTGTTTTGTTGGTGACAACAGCTTGTAATTTGTAAGCTTTGAATGCGTAGGCAACACGCAGACAGCAACGTCCAATACCGACCATGTGCATGCACTGAACAGGCTTACGCAAACATGATCAGTCTGCTCATCATCTCTGAAGGGTGTCTTCAAGAATGTGCACAAAAGCTAATCTTTCATGACAGGCATAGGAAGCTAACCTGCTGACCACCTCTGGAAGGAAGACAAAGTTGACCATGCCAATGACAAGACTCCTGGTGGATCTTCTGACTGTCCAGGAATGAGCCAGGTCTCGTGCTGCAGCGCCATACCCTCTGAATCTGCGCTTGTTTTCAGAGACCACAAAGATCTGCCGGTCTGGGCTGAGTCCTGTCTGAAGGCTCACAAGCTCTGACATGCTGATCAACTGCTCATGGCACTCCTGCATGCGCACAGACCTTTAATTTGCTCATGACATGAAAAAAGCCGAGCTATGGTTATGCCATGAAAACAGCACACACGTTGTCTAAGCAACTCAGTGATGCAACTTGACCTGCCTGCTTGAGTGCAAGCAGCTGCTGAGTATTGACGCTAGACGCAAATGTACAGTTGGGAGGTGGCAAGACACATGACACATTGAGGTATGGTACAAATGCATTGATACTGCCACGTTGTGCTGAGCACATGTTAAAGGCTTCACAGTTTGTAGGAGACATGCTGGCAGACAATAAGACATGCAGGTACATCTCTTGCATGATGCAGCGGTTCCCTTGTTGTGAGATTTCCGAAACTCACAACGCGCAGCTTGACTTCCGCACCAGAAAGGAACTTGACCTCCACACAAACATATTCCTGTTTAAGCTGAAGCTCGTCTGCACTGTTGGCTTTCCAGAAGGAAAAGGGCAACAGTGATGGACCGCGAGACGCCACCCATCCCATCATACCAAACACGTTGTTCGTCGCATGGAGCACAGACTGATGGACAGCAACAACAGGCGCCTTGAAGAACGTTGACTCAATAGGCTCGGGAGTCATGACGCCTCACGTCACGGATAGAAAAACTAGCACGCTATCACCATATGGAGTACACCAATTCGATCGATAAACCGCAGCTGTCACGATTCCAAGCGTTTGCTGCCAGTTCACTCGAAACACTTTAACAACGAGACGCGAATACTTTCACGACATTTATAGACTCTGGCTAAGACTCAGCAATGTGACCAACACAATACTCTGTGTTGTCAAGTTTTTGGGTTTTGCACCCGGGATCTGTCGTTGTGTGCGAAGATTCTTGCATTAAACTTGGCCAACGAGCTACTTGTCGCTGAGTCCGTCTGTTGTCGAAGCGCCCTCAGGCTCTGCAAGACGCCCTATGCGGGGCACCGCCCTGTCGATAGGTCACGGAGCTTCTTACTCCGCATTTGTGCAGACCGTAGGCTCTCCGCGCTCAGCTGGAAGGGCAGAGTCGTCTTCATCGTAGGTGCAACCGACTTGCACGTTGACAAGAGCCCAGACTACAGCAATTACCAGGTATACTCCATAGTAGCTTTAAGTTGTGTTGTCTCGCTCGACCTGCGGAAGCTCGAGTGCTGTGCCACAGTCGCAAACATGTGCTGTAGCACTAACAGTAGCTCTGACTTGATACATTGTTTCGTAGAAAACGCTTCTCGACAGACGTCGGCACAAAGTAACGCTCGATGTAGCCCATAGTTGTCCACGATAATGCGGCTTACTTGCCGGATGACAGCATCAGGTTGTGCACTCTTCCCTAGCAGATCATGCATCCGTCTGAGGATTGCGGTAAGCCACTTCTCTACTCTGTTAACGTGGTTCACCTGTGGACATTCTGTATTTTGCTGCTGCGTCAATTCAAAAGGCAACTGCGCACAGATACTTAGGAGGACACAATCACCACAAGTATGATACTAACGAGCTCTTTTTACGCGTCCAATGGCTGTCTGTAGGGCTTTGGGCGCTATCAAAGCAGTCGCCCACTATGGATGACCAGGTCATCAGGACCTCTCCGCTATCCAAGATCCCTGGGTCTAGCAGTCAGAAGCAGCTTCAGAGCGAGCTGTCCATCCATGACCACTCCACAGGAACCCTTTGGTTCAGCTGGACCCCCTCTGCGACCTTCTTGGGGATCCAGGATCTTGCCTCAGGCACCACCTACAAGAGGTGTCTTGCCTGCAAGGGCGCATGGCATGTATCATGACCACGCATGGACTGCCAACCTCAATGGAGTGGGCTTGACTGCCACTGACCTGGTCTCCACCCTGAACAGAAGTCATGATGATGTCAACCCCTCTGTGCTGAAGTCAGGTATGACAACATACTCTGCTGAGTTCATTTTCATTTAATACCTTACAGTCTGGGGTGTGGAGCCAGTTGTGACTCATCAGACATCCTGGCTTGAAAGCACAGGTGTATGTGGTGTGCGATAAAAGCAAGCTGGTGGGAGTTGCTCAAAAAAGAGCCTAAGGTCCTGGGCCGAATAGCAAGAAGTGCTGACCTCTAGTGATGCTATAAATGATGCTGTAAATGATGCTGTTCAATGCTGCATGAGTCAAGTGTGCATGCATCAGTGATGCATTTTGTGCCTATCAGACTGCAGTGCCGCAGCATGATTGGTGGATTACCTGACAGACCTGCTGTAGGTATGCGAACTATTATCTCAAGTAGTTGCATGCAGATGTAATCAAAGCTTGCATCAGGTCCAGCAGATAGCACACATCATTTCTGCTCTTAATCTGATGACATGTCTGCCGCTGAGCGAGTTGTCACAAATGCTTTTTGCTTTGTGTCGCCAGCATGACTGTACCAGCAGGCTTGTCTGGCTATGTCAACTGTACCCATCTTGACTCAAATGCACCAAACGACTCCTCAATGGGCTATTTTGTCTGTTGTTTGACCCAATTTACTCACAATGTGTAATGCAGCAGTGAGGTTGGTGACCAGTCAGTACAAGCCTTGCTGTCCTGCCATTCTAACAAAAGTTGTCCATGTGGGTTGACTGTGAACCTAAATTAGGACTGTGCAACGTGTGTGCAGCCATGAGATTGGTGGCCAGCCGGCCAGCGCCAGCCTTGCTGTCCAGTCCTGCAAAGAGGCATGTGAAGCAGGAGATCAGGCATGAAGCCATGAGCTTGGTTCTGGCTGGCATTGTTGCCACCATGGTCCTGGCCACTTTCAAGGTGAGCGTCTTTGCCTCTTCCTTCCTTTTGCCTCTTGCCCACTATTCTTTCAACAAGCCTTCTGAGTTGTGGGAGTGTCCGTTCACTCAATCATTTGTTGAATACCTGTCTTTCCCTACGGTCGGGTGTCTGAGTAGCTCTCTGTATGATGATTGAGTGATGAATCACGTGAGTGTGCTGTGTGATAGTATTTGCTGCACGATGGCTTGGGTAAGGACTGGGTCAGTTTGTTTCACTCCATTGACTCTGCTACTGTTCTTTAGACAAGATCATGATGGACATCATCAACATATGGCTGTATACTTGCCCACTTGCTTGGTTACATCTCTTTCTGATACACTTTGCATTGTGGCACTCTGGATCTTACAGAGACTATGTTGAGTGCATGTCTGGCTGCATCTAGACCAAACCGGCAATCTAACCTGGAAATCCACAAAGTGCAATCTTGCTGAGATACCTCTTCTGGCATGACAGGGCCACAAATCAGGATCTAGTGCACAAGCTAGAGCCTCAGAAGAAGGGGGGGCAGAGCATCCTCCCACTGCGACCCCCCCGTTGCCCTCTGCTTGTGCCTCTCCCAAAGGGCAAATTGGCACCAACGGCGAAAGCCTGCCTACTGTGATGGGAGAGAAGTCTGCTGTCCAGGGAGGCCAACACAAGGGGGGCCCATCAGAGTCTGTCCATGTAAGGCAGGCTGATGCATCGTCTGAGGCAAGTGCTTCTTCAAGCAGCCCTGCAGACAGACCTGCTGGTGCAGCTGCCTCTGGGACATTGTCTTCCTCTTCTTCGTCGTCATCCAGGGCTGCAGCCATCAGTCCTACAAGCAGGAGTGTCAACGATGCAGACACTTCTTCTCCAACTTCACCACCCCATGCCTCATCTTCACGCCACTATACTGACACAGCAGCCAGCTCTTCTCCATCAGGGTCAGCTGGTACTGCAGCCCGCTCTTCTTCTTCTCCTCCTTCAAGAAGCCCTGCGGGCACTGCAGCCCGTTCCTCCTCTTCGTCAGGCAAAGCAGGCACTTCTTCAACAGAAAGTCCTGCCTCTGCCACCCCTCCTTCTTCCTCTTCCATGAAGACAGCTTCAAGGGGCTCTTCAAGCAGCCTTGCCAGCACTGCAGGCAGTTCTGCATCTGCCCTAGATGTCAGCCCTGCTGGTGGGGCACAAGGCTCACCCCCTGCCCCTAGCGCTGCAGTCTCT
>JAABUY010003480.1_pt1 | contig 17362 bp, 14 predicted proteins | sample 5560271 | NCBI WGS metagenome assembly JAABUY01 (sample SAMN10711886, study PRJNA513374) | rock metagenome | isolation source: Antarctica rocks | place: Antarctica: Victoria Land, University Valley
GGCACAGGCCCAGCCCGACGAAACGGCGGTGACGCGCTCGGCCGCCGTGGCGGACGCCGGCCAGTCCATCGCCCACCAGAGGATCAACGCGCCGATCTTCGCAGCCGCCCGGTGCTCTGTCAGTTGGACAACCTGGATGTCTTTGTCTTCCCAAAGGAGATGGCTTCACCACCCGCCATTAGCCGCCGAGAGCACGTACGCTCGGTGTTGGTACCACCGGTTGGTCCGGTGGGCCGAAGATTCCTAGTGGTGTGTCTCGTCATTGGTTAACCGCTTGGAGTGCGACGCGTCCGCGGGCGACTTTGGTGAGGATGTCGTCGGCGGTTGCGGTCCAGACGAAGGGCTTGGGGTTGTCGTTGTGGGCGGTGAGGTAGTCCTCGATTTTGGTGATGAGGTCGGGCACGGAGTGGAACACCCCGCGGCGCAGTGCTTTGTCGGTCAACTCCCGAAACCAGCGTTCGACCAGGTTCAGCCAGGAGGAGGACGTGGGGGTGAAGTGCAGGTGGAACCGGGGATGTTTGTCCAGCCAGTCCCGCACGGCGGCATGCTTGTGGGTGGCGTAGTTGTCGCAAATCAGGTGCACGTCAAGCCCTTTGGGCACCTCACGGTGGATGGTCTTGAGGAAGCGGAGGAACTCGGTGTGCCGGTGGCGGGGCAGGCACTCGCCGATGACGCGGCCGGTCAACACATCCAGCGCCGCGAACAGGGTGGTGGTGCCGTGGCGTTTGTAGTCATGGGTCATCGTCTCCGCGCGCCCCTTGACCATCGGCAGTGAGGGCTGGGTCCGGTCCAGGGCCTGCACCGAGGACTTCTCATCCAGGCACAGCACGATCGCCTGCTCCGGCGGGTTCACGTACAACCCGACCACGTCGATCAACTTCTCCTCAAACCTCGGGTCGTTGGACAGCTTGAACGCATGCACCAGGTGTGGCTTCAGCCCACGGGCCGCCCATACCCGCTGCACCGTCGCCGGGGACACCCCTACCCGTTGCGCCATCGTCCGGCACGACCAGTGAGTCTGCCCCGCCGGCTTGGAATGCCTTGTCAGTTCAACGATCTCGTCGATCTTGGTCTGAGGGATTGTGGACTTGCGGCCACGACCGGGCCGGACCGTACCCAGCTTCGCAAGACCCTCCTGTGCGAACCGTGCCCGCCAGGCTCGCACTGTGGCCGGGCTGACGCCCACCCGAGTGGCGATCCGCGCGTTCGCCAACCCCTCGACTGCGAACAACAACACCTGCGCCCGCTGCACCTCACGATGCGGCGCAGTCTGCGAGCGGGCAATCACCTCCAAAGCCGCACGCTGACCCCCCGAAATCATCAAAGCTGCAGCAGGCGTCATCACCCACCCAGTCTACCGCGGAAGCCACCGATTATTTTGGAGACACACCACTAGCTGCGTCGCTGGCGAGGAACACGGTGGGGCCGACGAGGTCGTCGGGAGTTCCGAGTCGTCCCATGGGGGTGTCCTCGGCGAACCGGTCGGTCTTGGGTTTCCATTCTGGCCCGGAGATCATGGGGGTGGCGATGTAGCCCGGACTGATGGAATTGACCCGTATTCCTCGCCGCGCCCATTCTAGGGCCAGCGTGGTGCTCAGGTGTTTGACCGCGGCCTTGGAAGCGTTGTAGTGGGCTTGCAGCAGGCCACGGTTGGCGACGGTGGCCGACATTGACGCAATGTTGATGATGGAGCCGCCTTGGGTCTTAAGCATGTGCCTGCCTTCGGCGCGGCAGCAGGTGAAGACTCCGGTGAGGTTGACATCGATCACGCGGCGCCAGTCGGCGTCGGCCATGTCTTCGGCGGGGCAGGAGTGGTTGATCCCAGCGCAGTTGACGGCGATGTCGAGCCGAGCGAGCTGACGGAGGTGAGTGTCGAGGGCCGCCTCGATGGAGGCGGCGTCGGTGACGTCGCCGGTGAGCGCCGTGGCGTTGCGGCCGAGGGAACGTATGGTGGCGGCGGTGTTCTCAGCGTGATCGATCTGGGTGTCCAGATCAAGGCAGCCAACGTCGGCGCCGGCTTCGGCCAGGCCGACGGCGAGCCGGGCACCGATGCCGCTGGCGGCGCCGGTAACCAGTGCGGTGCGTCCGGTGAGATCGAACAGTGCGCTGCTCACGAAGACCTCCTCGACTCTCTCACCGCGAGCGCGGTCGATGCGGACGCTGACTGGCCATCGGGGCCAGGCAAGGTGAGTTACGAATTGCTCGTAATCATCTTATGCTCACCGGGATCGACGGTGTCCCTGATGAGGGTTGAGAGGCCGGCGACGATCAGGTACATGACGCAGTAGGCGATGGCCACGCCGCCGCCGCCGACAACCGGGTAGAGCACGGTGACGGTGACGGGCCCGAGCAGAGCCGCCCCGCCGGCGCCGGTGTTGAGAACGGCCAGAGCGGCGCCCTTGTCCTTGATGTGCACCATGGAGGGCATCAGCGCGGATAGGGGGACGAACCCCGCGAGCAGGATGCCGTAGACGGCGCCGAGGATGGCGGTGACGGTGAAGCTTTGGGAAATGACGCCGCCGAAGTACCACAAGGGGGTGGCGAGCGCGCAGCCGATGCACCCAAAGTAGGTGACGGTGCGTCGCCAGCCGAAGTGGTCGCCGAAGACGCCAAAGAACAGGTTGGCGCCGATGTTGGCGCCGTAGGCGATGGTGGCCAACAGGGAGACCTCGGCGGTGGTCAAGAACCCTCCGCCGGGGGTGGCGGGGCCGAAGGTGAACGGGAACATGGCGAAGAAGCCGTACTGTGGGGCGGTGTTGACGATGCGGGTGAAGAACCCGGCGATGGTCCGTTTGTCACGCCAGAGGATGTCGATCCCCCCGATGAGGCGCCGGTAGCTGCGGGGGTGCTCGTCGGTGTCGTCGGCGATGGGTTGCAGTCCCTGGGGTTCGCGGACGGCGAAGCAGCCGATGGCGGCACCGACGGCCACGACCACCATCGAGAGGACCAGGGTGGTGTAGAGGCTGAGCCCGAGGGGGCCGATGGCCAGGGCGGCCACCGCGGAGCCGAGCGTGGGCAGGCCGCCGGTGAAGGCGAACCAGAACCAGCCCGCCCCTGATCCGCGCATGCTGGGCCGACTGATCGTCTGGATCCACACCAGGAAGGCGAAGGCGAACAGGGGATACGCCAGCCCGCGAATGCCGTAGATGACAGCGATGAAGACGAGGTTCTTGGTGGGTAACGCAGCGAACAGGAACAACGCCTCGAATACCAGCCAGATCGCGGCGCCGAGCCACATCACCCGCCGGGGGCCCCAGATGGCCGAGAGGGTGCCGGAGAACCAGGAACCGATCAGCACGCCGACGCCGTAGATGGTGACCGTGGCGAACGAAGCCTGCGAGCCAGCGAGCCCGCCGCCGTCGGGTCGGGTCAGGTAGTCGGTGAGATAAGTGACCTCCACCCCGTCGCCGACCATGAAAATCAGAACCCCGACGAACCCCCACCGCAGCGGTCGCGGGATACCGATGCGCTCGAGGAAAGGGGCCGGCGTGCCCGGCGCGGTCATTGCAGCGGTCTCATCAGTCATGGGCTCGCCTCCTTGCCGACTCGAGCCCAATGGTACGGACGCACTCTTCTCGCCACAAGATGCCGCGTTGACTCACCAAAAATGGCTACGCGGGCACGTTCGTGAGTCAACGCGAGCTCACCGAACAACTCCGGCAACTTTGTATACTGCTGATTCTCGCCGTCGTCGATGCGCCGGCGTGATCCGCGGTCAAGCAGATGGGCGACCACGACGTTGAACCCTGTGTCGTGCAGTCGCGCTAGGTTTTCGGCCGAGGTATCGCTGTCGACGATGACGTCGAAGACCTTCAACTCGGCGTGGGCATAGAGCGCGCGCGCCGCTCAAACTTGGAGTGGTCGAGGTCCAGGATCCGACGGGCCGCACTGTCGAACATCGTCCGCTTCAGCAGGTCGGTTTCCTACGTGGGTGGTAGGTGACGTAGTCGATGACCGCCGACGTCGACATGACGACCGTGTCCACCCGCAACCGCCGGATGCCAGCAGTCACGACGTTGTGCGCCAGGTCATCGGTCCCGAAGGATGCGCAGCGCGCCACTCTAGCAATGCCACCGAACGGGCCGGTGTAGTAGTGCGACGGGGGGATTTCGTCGACGACCGTGGAGATGGCCGTGGAGACCACCCCGTACGTCTGCACGATCGCCGACCCACCGGTGTTCCGGTACGCCGCCAGGTGCAGCGGAAACTCGCTCGACGGTTTCAACGGTGCGTCCACCAGCACGCCGTCCAGCCGGTGGACGCCGACCTGATCGGCGGTCATGGCTCCGTAGCCGACCCCGCTGGGCCGAGGTCGTTGGACGTGAACCGACACGTTGCCCGCCGTGCCGACGACCAGGTGGTTGCGTTGCAGGCCTGGCGCACTTCGACGATCTGCTGACGCTCCTCGGCGAGCAACATGGGGACCTCCCTTGTGTCGTGGCGTCACGGGGTCAGGATGTACTTGCTGCCCTTACCCTGGGCCATGTCCTCGAGGCTGTCGACGAGACGGTCGAGGGGGCGGGTCTCGGTGATCAGCGAGTAGCCGTCGACCTTGCCGTCGGAGAGGAGGCTGACGGCCGTCTGCACGTACTGCGGGGTGTGGTGGAAGACGCCCTTGAGGGTGTACTCGGAGTAGTGCATGTCGACCGTGTCCACCGAGAAGCTGGTGCCCCTGGGGGGGCCGCCGAATAGGACTGCGGTGCCGCCGGGGCGCAGCGTCTGGACGGTCTGCTCCCAGACCTCGGACAGCCCGGCCGCCTCGATGCCCACATCGGCGCCGCGTCCTCCTGGTGTGACGTACCGGATGGCCGTGGCGCGGGCTTCGGGGGTGGCGAGGTCGGTGAGGTCGATCGTCTCGACGGCACCGGCGGACGCCGCTTGCTCAAGACGCCAGGCGGACCGGTCGACGCACACGACGCTGGCGCCGCGCAACGTGGCCAGCCGGACGAACATCAGGCCGATCGGGCCGGCGCCGTGCACGACGACGACGTCGCCGAGGGTGATGCCGCTCTCGGCCATGCCGTGCACCACAGTGGCGAGCGGCTCCAGTGGAGCCGCCGCCTCGAAGGCCAGCGTATCGGGCAGCTGGTAGGTGTTGCGGGCGACGATGCTGGCTGGGACCACGATCTGCTCGGCGAAGGCCCCGTTGAGGAATTCGAGGTTTTCGCAGAGGCTCTGCCGGTTGATCTTGCAGGCCCAGCACTCGTAACACGGCGCACTGTTCGCGGAGACCACCCGCATGCCGGGGGTGAACGCAGTGACGCCGTCACCGACGGCGGACACCACGCCGGCGAACTCGTGGCCGAACCGCGCGGGCACGGTAGGGAAAAGCTTGGGATGACCGCGACGATAGGACTTCAGGTCGGTGCCGCACGTCGCGGCGGCTTTGACCTCCACAAGAATCTCTCCGGGGCCGGGTTCGGTGGACGGGACGTCTTCCAACCGCAGGTCGCCCGGGCCGTAGAAGATGGCTGCACGCATGCTGGATGCCTTTCGGTGTCAGATGACTGGACCGCGGACCGCGGACCGGGCGGCCGCGGCGAGCAGGGGGAACGTGTCCCGCAGGGATGGATAGACGTTTCTGTAGACGTGGTAGAAGCGCTCGTAGACCTCGTAGGCGGCCGGGTTGGGCTCGACGCTGTGCGCGATCCTCACCATTCGGGCCGCCGCTTCATGCAGCAGGTCGTGGTCGTCGTTGCGGACGAATCCGAGCACTGCAGCACCCATCGCGCTCATCTCTTCCTCGGCGCAGATATGCAGGGCGCGTCCCGTGACGTCCGCGATGAGCTGGGTCCATAACCTGCTGCGGGTCCCGCCACCCATGGCCCGTAGAACCGTGACGGGGACGCCGGTCGCCTGTTCGAGGCTGTCAAGGTGGAGGCGCAGCTCGTAGGCGATGCCTTCTAACAGAGAGCGGTAGGCGTGAGCGCGGGTGTGGCAGCCTGCCCATCCGATGATCGCCCCGCGGGCGTGCGGGTCCCAGTACGGCGACTGGGCGGCGTTCCAGTACGGCAGGGTGAGCAGGCCTTCGGCTCCTGGGCCGACGGCTTCGGCAGCGGCGTCGAGCTGAGGGTCTGGACGGCCTTCGAGTGTGGCGTCGCCGAATTGCGTGCGGAACCACGTCGTCAGGTAGGTACCCGAGCTGAGCAATGTCTCGAGGGTGTAGGTGCCGCCTACCGCGCTGGCCAGCGTCCGAAACGGCGGCTGCCACTGGTAGTCCGCGCTCTGCACTCCCATCACCATCGCCGTGCCCAGGTTCAGGTAGGCCAGGCCAGGAGAGGTAACGTCCGCCCCGAGACCAGCGGCCTGCCCGTCGCCTACACCGGCCACCACGGGGGTGGCCGCCGTCAGGCCCACGGCGTCGGCGGCCTCGTCGGTCAGGGTGCCGACCGTGGCGCCCGGTGCGACCAGCTGGGGCAGCTGGTCGCGTCGGACGCCGGCCAGCTCGAGCAGCTCGTCGGACCACGTCCGTTGCGAGAGGTCGAACAATCCGAGGGCGTCGGCCGAGACGTGGCTGGTGCACCACCTGCCAGTGAGGCGCTGGTTGAGGTAGCCCTGCACGTCGCCGATCTGGGCGGCGTCCTTCAGCACCTCCGGTTCGTGGTGGGCCAGCCACGCCAGCTTGTAGATCGCCGGGGTGACGTCCGGCGGCTTGCCGGACAGTGCCTGGATGTGGTCAGACCCCAGTGCCTCGATCTGTGCATGTGCGCGGCTGTCGACCCAGAGAATCGCCGGGCGCAGGGCGCGGCCGGCTGCGTCGAGGCAGACGAACGACTCGCGCTGGTGGGTCAGGCACACCGCACCGACTCGGGAAGGGTCGTCGAGCTGTGCCACAGTCTCCGCGATCGCGTCGCGGGTCGCCGTCCACCATTGCTCAGGGTCCTGCTCGTGCCAACCGGGGTGCGGGCTAGCGACGGACAGGTCACGGCGGGCGGCCGCGGCCGTCCCCCCACTGGCGTCGACGGCGACTGCCTTGGCCGCGGTGGTCGAGCAATCAACGGCGATGACGAGGGCGTCTCCTGTCCGTTGCCGGTCCGTTATCACCGCGTCTGCCCCGGCAGGCTCTCATAGGCGATGTTGCCGGTCTGCAGGTTCTGATCCACCAGCGCGGGCAGGCGAGCGAGCAGCTTGTCCTTCCCGGTGACGACCTCCGCGAGGACCGCGTCGACGTTGTTATTCGTAACGGTCGCCATGACGTAGGCCGGCGTCTTGACCTGCTCGCCCTTGGCGATGCGCATGGCCACACCCAGACCGGCCGCCATCTCGACCCGGCCGTGTTGCAGTGACCTGCCGATGAACTCGCCGTTCTTCACGGCGTTGACGATGCCATCGATGCCGACCATCGGCAGTGTCACGCCAGCCTCTTTAGCGGCCTGCAGGGCACCCAGGCCCATATCGTCGTTCTCCGAGACAACGCCGTTGAGCTTTCCGCTGAAGCTCGACAGCCAGTTCTTGGCGCGGTCGACGGCTTCGTCACCCTTCCAGTTCGCGGTGTCCGGGGCCAGCACCTTGATGCCGGGTATTTGACCAGCACGTTCTGGATGCCCTTGGGGCGGTCGAATTCGGCGGACTGCCCCAGCGGGCCCTGCAGGACGACGATGTTTCCCTTGCCCCCGAGCTTGTCGGCCACCATCTGCATCTCCTGCTACCCCCGCCGCGACGTCGTCGGGCAGGACGCGCGCGGCCAGGCCGGAGGTGTCGGGCAGGCCAGCCTTCACCGCGATGACCCGGTCGGCCAGCGCCCGGATCTCGGCCATCTTGTGGGTCGTGTATTGCATGGCGACACCCTGCTCGCCCAGGACAATGCCATAGAGGAGGTCGACCTCGCGGTCGGCGATGGCCGCGGTGGGTTCGTCGAGCAGGACCACGTTCGCGCCGCGACTGGTGGTCTTGACGATCTCGACGATCTGTTGTAAAGCCACCGACAGCGTGCGCACCGGTCCGGTGGAGTCGATGCTGACACCAAGGACGTCGAGCATCTCGCGAGCTCGGCGGATCATCGCCCGGCGGTCGAGCAGGCCCACGGACGAACGGACCTCCCGCCCCACGAACAGGTTCTCATAGACGGTCCTGTCGACGATCGGTGCGAGCTCCTGGGGACGATGGCGACGCCGAGTCACTGCGAGGCGCGGACGTCGGCGTGGTCGAGGGTTGTGCCGCCGAGGGCGATGCTGCCGCCCGTCGGGCCTGACCTGACCGAAGACGATCTTCATCAGAGTCGACTTACCAGCGCCGTTCTCGCCACCAAAGCGGTGACCGTGCGGAGCATCAGGGTGAGCGGGACGCCGCGCAGGACGGGCGCCCCACCGAACGCCTTGGTCGCGTCACGGCACTCCAATGATGCCGAACTCATAGGATCTCCTAACTATGGCACGAGTCACGTTCGCACGCCAGATCTGTTGGATCCACCATTCTCTGTGGGTTTAAGATGTGTCAAGTGTTGTTTAGAAGCAGCAACGGTGGTGTAAAGAGGTCTGATGATCATCACAATCCTGGGCGCTGGCGCCATGGGATCAGCGCTGGCGACACCTCTGCGGACCGCGGGTCGCGACGTCCGTCTCTGGGGAACCTGGCTGGATGACGAGGTCCTCGACGCTTGCCGCGCCGGCGCCCCACACCCCCGCACTGGTGTCCGGCTGGCCGACAGGACCGCGCTGTTTGGTGCCGATGACCTTGCGGGCGCTCTGGACGGTGCCGACGTGGTAGTGCTCGCCGTCGCCTCGGTCGGGTTCGAAGCCGTGCTCGACCGTGCTCTTCCGCTGCTACCCCCCGGTGCACCGCTCGCGATCACGACCAAGGGGTTCGTAGGCAACGAGCACGCCCCGTCGGCCCTGCTACCGGGAGCCCTGCGGTCGATGGCTGACCGGGTCGGGCTTAAGGCCCCTACCGTCGTAGCCGTTGCTGGTCCGTGCAAGGCGAACGAGGTGGCAGCCGGTCGGCCGACCGCGGCTGTGTTTGCCAGTGCCGACCAGTCGGTCGGCGACCGGTTGGCCGTGGTGTTTGCGACAAGCGCATACCGAGCGCAGGTGAGCGAGGACGAATCCGGGGTGGAGGTCTGCGCGGCGCTCAAGAACGTGTACGCGATCGCGCTCGGTATCGCTGACGGTCTGGCCACCGAGGGGCAGCCCTGGCATGACCTGCGGGCGGCGATCTTCACCCAAGCAGTGACGGAACTGCTCGCGTGGACCGAGGCCGTCGGAGGGCGGAAGGTGACCGCCGTCGGCCTGGCCGGTGTCGGCGACTTGGAGGTGACCGGACTGTCCGGCCGGAACAAGGTCTTCGGCGAGCGGATGGGGCGGGGAGAAAGACCTTCAACTGCGCTCGCGGCGATGCAGGCGGCCCAGCAGACCGTCGAGGGCGTACCGGCCGCCCACCTGGCCAATCGGCTGGCCAGCCGGGCGGACACCGCCCGGCTGCCCCTGTTTGGCGTGCTGCTCGACCTGCTCGACCGAGATCTCACCCCGGCTTCGTCCGAGACGGAGATGGCCGCGCTTCTCAGCGCGGTGATGCCGCAATAGGGAAGAGCTCGGGCACACCGGGAGCCCTTACAAGCCGCGATGAGGACGGGAGAGAACGTTGTTTCTTCACCACGCGTTTGCTGATGACCTGGTTCACGGCGGACTCGACGAAGGAGCTGGAGATGGTCTCCCCGGCGCGGTGGTGTTCCCCGTAGCTGGGGATCCGGTCGGCGTTGGCCCCGGATGTAGGTGTCGAACTCACGCATCGCCTTGACCAGTCTGGCCTGTTCGAAGGTGGTCTCCTCGCCGCCTTCGTCGAGCTGGCACTGAAGGTCCTCGATGGTCTGCAGGGCGCGGTACACGTTGCCGTGCCAGAGAAACCATTTGAGACTCTCCAGGCTCTTGCCGACCTCTGTGGCAAGGTCGCATCGCGCGGCGGGCTGGAATTCATCGGGGTCCGGTGGCGGTGCGCGCAGGCCCTTGGCCATGGTGCTCATCACGGTCAGGCGCATCGTGATGTGGAACCAGTCCAGGAGATGCTCGGCTTGGGGGTTGAGGAAGCGTGGTAGGTCCCGGATGTCCTCACCGCCGTCGGTGACGAACGTGATCTGCTGGTTGGGCTGCATTCCGTGGGAGTTGAGCACCTCGAACAAGCGCCGTTTCGGTTTGGTGTCATAGGTTTGCACGTACCCGAAGCAGGTCGGTTTTCCGTGGGTGGGCATGACTTTACCGGCGATCACCTCGAACCAGCCATCGCGTCGTGAGTGTTGGGTGGCGGAGTGCACGTAGCCGCCGTCGAGACCGACGGTGATCGGTAGGTCCGGGCGGGCCAGCGCGTCGCGGTCGCGTTGGCAGGTGTCGATTAAACTGACCTGCTCCTCGCCGAGCTCGCCCTCCAGGCGGTGCGCGGTGGCTTGCACCTGCCGCCGCAGGACGGTCGGATCGGGCCGGCGCCCCAGCGGCAGCACCTCGGCGAGCAGCTGGGCGGAGATGGCGTAGGAGGTCAGCGCGGCGAACTTGGCTTGCAGGTAGACCAGTTCCGGGGTGCTCCGCTCGGGCAGCAGCACCGCCAGCGGGCGGAACGTCCGGGTGCGCTGGGGCTGGCAGGGGCAGTGCCACCAGCGGGGGCTGGGTAGGCGCAGGGCGCCGAACAGGGTGCGCAGCACGATGGTGCGCTGATCCTTGTGCCGCCGTGCCTGCCCGCCGTGCGGGCAGGCCTGCTGGGTGGTGATCGCCGTGTTGACCTGGTGGGTGACCACGGTGTGCTGGACCGCGGTGAGCAGGTCGTGGGCTTCGCCATCACACACTCGGCACCAGATTGATCAACCGTGACGTGCCGCAGAAAGTGGTCCGGCGGATCTTGGACCATTATGCGGGTGATCCTTGTCATGGCACCTCTTGTTGATCTTGCTGCCGAGCGTCACTGGTGATCGCGTCGATGCTGGGCGACGCGGCAGGCGGAGGTGCAGAAGCGTCTGGGCTGTCCTGGCCGGTCGATGCGGTCGATGCGGTCGATGCGGTCGTGCACAGGGCGGGGTAGAGGAAACGGTGGCAGCGGAATACGACGCAGTGCTGGTGCTCCGGGCAGGGGCCCGGTGACAGACGCGGGGTGTAACGATATCCGCCGTGGTCAGCACCCCAATTTGGGCGTTCTCGACCGCTAGTGCCATCGACGATCAGTGCCGCGCAGCATCTTGGGGTTGATCACGACCAGACCCTGACGGCAACCACCCTTTCAGTAGACAACGGGTGTACCTGCGGGTGCGTGCCTGGAGGGCGGTGCGCATGGCGGGCGGCGACGCCCCAGGAGCAGTCGGTGACCAGGCGGACGAGGATGCCGGTGCAGCAAATTGCGGTCGGAGATGCGGGTTCGGTGACAACCCAGCGGGTGGGTGTTTTCCTGAAGTGGGGCGTATCTGCGGCGCAAGCTCCGCGACGCCGTCCTGTTGGACGGGTGCAGTCGGGGGCACACCCAGAATATGTGACAGGCTCGTTCACGTCTCGTAGCGACGACCGGAAGGACACCATGCGCGTACTTGTGACCGGAGCGCAGGGCAAGGTAGGAAGTGCCGTCGTCGCCGCCGTGACGGCGGAAGGGCATGACGTCAGCGCCACCGACGTGGGCAGGCACAGCTTCGACCGACCCGAGCCGGGCGAGCCTGCCTACCAGCAGGCGGACCTGACGTCGGCAGGGGATGCGTTCGCTGTCGTGCGTGGCCACGACGCGGTGGTCCATGCCGCCGCCCTCCCCGAGCCGACCCACAACCCACCGCACGTGGTCTTCCAGAACAACGTGATGGCGACCTTCAACGTGCTGGAGGCCGCGGTCCGCTTCGGCGTCGGCAGGTTCGTCAACCTCTCGTCCGAAACCGCGCCGGGCTTCTTCTTTCCGGAGCGCCCGTTCCTACCCGACTACGTCCCGGTCGACGAGGCGCATCCACTTCGGCCGCAGGATCCCTACGCGTTGTCGAAGCAGTTCTCCGAGCTGATGATGGATGCGGCCGTGCGCCGCTCCGACATCCGGTGCATCTCGATCAGGCCGAGCTGGGTTCAGCATGCCGGCAACTACGAGCGCAACCTCGGCCCCCAGGTCCGGGACGAGTCCGTCCTCAGCCCCAACCTGTGGAGCTACGTCGACGTGCTCGACCTGGCCGATGCGATCGTGCTCGCAGCCGAGTCGGACCTCCCCGGTCACGAGGTCTTCTACATCGCCTCACCGGACAATGTCGGCGGCCGGGACTTCGCGGCACTCGTCCGCAAGTACTACGGCGACGCCATCGAGGTCCGTGCGCTGCTGCGCGTGGACGCTTCCGGAATTACGTGTGCCAAGGCCGAGCGGATGCTCGGCTACCAGCCGAAGCGCTCGTGGCGCGACTACTTGGACGAGAGTGGGCACTCTCGGTAACTGTGCAGCGGTGATGACAATGAAGGCGCAGTGCTCGCGACAGGGTGGAGCCAGCGCCACACCGCGCACCCCAGGATGGTCACAGCCAGGACCCCACCTGCAGTACCGAGAAGAAGCACGGCCAGGGCAGGTGGGTAGAGCAGGAACGCCGCCCCGGTCAGGGCGCCGACAGACCCAATCATCAGCGCTCCGAGGGGCAGAACGGTGCGCCGACTCCAGTCCGCTCGCAGCGGATCATCGCTGCGCCGAACCGACTCCGCTGACACCGACTCCACGGTCACGAGCACCAGCGAGGTGACCAGCAGCCACCACATGACGCTCACCGGAATGGTTCCTTCACCGGCTCGGTCACCGGAGCCGGCACCGGTGTGGGCCGGGGCGTCGGCCTAGCGGGGGCGGGCAGGACGGGTTCAGTGGTGGGGCAGAACCTCGATGCGCCGCCGCTCCGGTCCGATATCACCCATCGCTATCTCCTCGCTCTGTTGTATTGCTTTGCTTATCAGCGGGTACCGACAGCAGCGGGTTTCTCCGCGCTCGCCGCCACCGTGGGCGCCTGGCCTCGGTGGAGGTCCGCAGGTCAACGTAGGTCAGGGACTTCACTTGCCGCGCTTGAGTTGCTGGCGCCGCGACGGGGTGGCGGTGCTGCTGTCGCCACCGGTTTTTGCTGCGGCCGGTGGTATAGGTGCGGATCGGGTGGATGAACGACTTCGCCACGTCCAGCCGGGTCTGCACGTGCTGCGGGTCGGCGCCGTTCATGTCGGAGGCCCTGGAGCGTTCATAGGCCGGTGTCTTCTGCGCGGCCGGGGGTGGGGTTTGCTCCTGCGGGTCCCCGCCGGGCTCCGGTCGACGCTCGTTGCCCACCGGTCCCTCGACGGGCCCTTCGGCCGTGCTCGTCTGGGAACTGGGCTCGTGGCCGCTTGCTGGGGTGGCGCGGTCCGTGTACCCGTGCATGCGGTCGAGCAACTCGTGTCGGGCGGCTTCGTCATCGGAGGACTCGGCGGCGAAGTAGGTGGAGAGGGTAGCGCCCGCCGCGTCGAACGCGTCGATCCTGCCTTTCAACTCATCGAGGTTCTTGTCGTAGGTCCGGGCCTCCGCGTCCCATTCGGCGACGCCCGGACCCACTCGGGTACCGGCCCATCGGCGCCGCCGGGCACAATCGAATCGCTTAGAGCGCGGGAGCCGCGGCACTGTCCGTCGAAACGGGTCATCAACTCGCCCAGCTCCGCCTGGTCGGCCGCTGGCAGTTTCTCGATCTCGGCCACGGCCGTCTTCATCCACATGGCGGTCCCGTCCTGGCCGCTTGCCGGGGTGGAGCGGCCGTCCGCACCGATGTAGGGGTGCAGCTTCTCCTCCCAGCCTCGCTGTTCGCCGGTGGAGGCCAGGTAGGCGCCGAGCCGCTCCCGGCCGCCGTCCTGCCCTGTGATGCCGGTTTCCAGCCGGTTCACTTCGGTGCGGCACCATCGCGAGAACTCGTTGTCTGTATCCCGATAGGCAGCCGCCGTCGGGTCCTGGATCTCGTGCTGGTGTTCGGCGAAGCGTCGGTTGACGTGGTCGTAGTCGCGGGCCAGGTCGTCGAGGCTGTTTCCCTCCGACGCCTGGGTCTGCGCATCTGCCGCGGTGGGGGTGTGAGTCCACCCCGCGGCGTTCGGCTTCGCTGCGGAGGTTGGTGAGGGTGGCGTGGGCGTAGGGGCTGACGCCGGCGTACCGCTCGGCGAGGTCCACCGTGGCCGCGATGTCGGCGAGGGTGGTGGTGTTCCACCACTTGTCGTCGGTGACGTTGCCCAGCTGACCGCGCAGCATGGCGTCCTGGGCCTGTTGGTAGGCGTCGAACTGGCGGCGGTCAGCGGCGGCGGCCACCCGCGTCTGGTCGGCTTTGACCTGATCAGAACGGGCTTTGCGTTCCCGCAGGCTGCCCAACCCCTGCAACGCTGCCCGCAGCGCCTGGTCCAGTCCCTCGTGCATCTCCTCGAGCTCGCGTTGTTCCATGACTTCCTGTCTCCTTACCGTCGGTGTGCGCACTGCTGGTCTCGGTCGTGGTCGGGGTGGTGGGCCCGCCGTGGGCGGGGCCGTCGGCGACGTAGGTGCCCCGTGGGGCGGGATCCACGGGCTGCGGGGTTTGCGGGGTGTGGGTGCCGGCGCGGGCGTCGCACTCCCGGAACGGTCCTTCGCCGGGGGAGTACAGCAGCGGCAGGTGGTGGTCGGCTTCCGTCCGCCACCACGCGGCGAACGCGCCGCCATCCTTCGACGCGCGGGCCCCTTCGTAGGCTTCCCACAGCGCCTCCAGGCGTAACGCGGCCTCCGGGTGTGCCCACCACTGTCGGCACCACACGGCGTTCGCGGTGTCCCGCACGTAGAACGGCAGCACCCACCCGGTGACGAACTGCTCGACCGTCCCGAACTGCGGGTCCGCACCCAGCTCTTGGGCCTGCTCCGCCTCGGGTTCGGGCTCGGGGTCATCGACAGGACCAGCACCGGTTTCCGGCTCGGGCGCTGTGGTGTCATCGTCGGCGACGTCAGCCTCGAACGCGTCGTACTGCGCATCCATGGCATCGGGCTCGTCGGCATCCGCGGTGCCGTCGCCATCGAGGGTGAGTGGGGTGCCCATCTGCTCGTCGCGGCTCATTCCCCGGTCACCACCGGGATGGCCCCGTCGGCCAGGCCCGGCCAGCACCGCACCACCTCCCACATGCCCTTCGACGACAGGTAGGCGATCCACGGGCTGCGTTGGTCGGCGGCCCGGTCGGCGGCATCCACCTGCCCGGCGTGGCCGCAGCCGAAGGTGATGTCGAAAACGGTGGGGATGGCCATCACGCTGCCTCTTCCTGGGGGTCGGGTTTGGGAGTGGCGGTTGGGGTGGGCAGCAGCGGGTTGCGCGCGGGCAGGGTGCCGTCTTGGCCGGCGCGGACGAGGCTGGCGTAGGGGCGGGCCGACCAGTGCCGCAACCGGACCAGGGACGCGGTCACCCCGGAGACGAGGACCACGGCCCTGGCTTGGGGGATCGCGGCGAGGTCGGCGACCTCGAGGATGGGTTCGCGGCGGTTGGACAGCTGCCGGGACCGGAACCCGCAGTGCCCACCGACGGACACGCTGGAGGAGGCCACGTCGTGGTCCCCGACCAGCAGGGACACCGTTTTCAGGAAGTCGGTCTCGGCGATGCCTTTCCCGATGCCCCGGACGTTGCAGGCCGACCAGAGGGCGTCCATCCCCTCCCGACCCCAGACCCGGGCGCCTTGGGAGTAGGACTGCAGGAACGCCGAGACGACGATGCCCTTGGACCCGTAGTGGCTCAACAGGTCGGGCAGCTGCGGCCAGCGCACGATGTTCGCGACCTCATCCAGGCACATCAGCAGCGGCGGGGACAACCGGCCCAGCGGGGAGGCCTCCGCCCGGCGTTCCGCCGCCTCGGCCACCGCCACCGTCAACGCGGCGGTCAACGCCCGGGTCGTGCCCGAGCCTTCTTTGCTGATCGCGTACACCGTCTCGGTGGAGGCGACGAACTCGTCCGGGTTCAGCTGCGGACGGGTGTCCTCGGGCCCGGTGGGGCACACCCAGCTCAGGATGTGCCGGTCGGTGAGGAACCGGCACATCTTGCGGGCCGTGCCATACACCCCGCCGCGCTGATCCTGCGGCAGCCGGGCGGTGCCCCGCACCGCGAGGGCCACCTCGGTTTCCCCGGCGGCGGTCAACGCGGTGACCGGGGCGGAGTTGTCCGGGTCGTTCAGCCACGCGTAGACGGTGTGCAACGTTTCCCCGGCCACCGCCGCCGCCAGCAGGTACTGGGCGAGCAGGGCCTCGCCTTCCGGTTCCAAGTAGGCATCGCCCTTGTCACCGGCCCCGACCGCCGCCGAAAACAGCGACGCCATCGCCGAGGCCTTCGCGATGTCGGTGACGTAGGTCAGCGGGTTCCACCACCACGTCGGCTCGTCCTGGGCCACGACTTTCTGCGGGTCGAAAATCCACAACCGCCCCGACTGTGCTCGTACCCCGCGGGTGAGGTCGACCAGGTCCCGCTTGTTGGAAGTCCCGAACACGGGTCCTTTCGTCTCGCAGACCTGCGGCACCACCACACACGAGGTCTTCCCCGACTGCGGGCCCATGATCCACAGCTGCACGAAGTTCCACGGGGCCGCCAGCATCTGCCCCGTCCGCACGGACTCCGCCAACGGCACCCCCGGCCCCGCTTTCTCGGCCCGCATCGTGACCGCCGCCTCCGCCGCCGCCCGCGCCGTCAACCCCCGCAACTCGGTGGCGGTGGCCATCGACGTTGCCTTGGCGTCGATCCAGTGCCGCGACCGCGACGACACCACCCACCACCAGCCCGCGGCGGCCGCGACCAGGGCGAGAACCACACCGAACACGACCAGCACCCACGTCGCCGACGGCGGCCAGCCCAGCTTCCCCGTCACCAGGCGCACCACCACCCCCGGCGGGTTGTTCCCCACCGCCGCACCCCCGGCGATGCGGGCGGCCCCCCACACCGCCACCAACCCCAAAACCCCGAGCAGGAACACCCACTCCCCGGCACCACTGCCCGGATCGGCCCGCCGGTTCGGCCGCCGCGCCATCACCGCACACCACCCGCACACCCGGTCGCCTGATGCCACGCAACCGCGGGAGCGGTTTCCCTATGCTGCTCGGTGTTACTTTGCGGAGGTTGCCCATCTCCCCGTCGGCGAGGCCGCCGAGGAACACCATCTCCGAGCGCTCCACGAAGCCCCACGCCTTTTTCGTGGCATCCGCATCAGCCAGCTCCAGGTCGTCCATGGTGTGGGTGATCAGGATTTGGCCGAGGACTTTCTGCCGGTTCAGCCGGGTGATCTCATCGACCCGGTCCACCATTTCCACCGACGCTTTCAGCGTGCGCCACTGCTCGTCCATGATCATCAGGTAGACGGTCTGTTCCCGCAGGCCGGCCTCAGCCAGCTCCTTCGCCGCGGACACGGCGGATTGGCCGTAGGACCAGCACACCAGCTGCACCCCGGCCTGCAAGATCTGCTCG
>JAABUY010003481.1_pt1 | contig 17355 bp, 19 predicted proteins | sample 5560271 | NCBI WGS metagenome assembly JAABUY01 (sample SAMN10711886, study PRJNA513374) | rock metagenome | isolation source: Antarctica rocks | place: Antarctica: Victoria Land, University Valley
GACAACAAGCCGGCGACCGCCACCGACCTCACCTGGATGCGCTTCTACGTCGCGCAGGGCGCCGACCCCGCCGCCGTGTCCCGCTGGCTGCACAAACCGTAGACCGGGACGGCGCGGTACGAACAGGCGGGCCTCAGGCGGGGGTGGGTCACGCAAGCTAGCTTTCACTGGTCGCCCTGATGCGGCGTGGAGACGGCCCCGACTCCTATAACAGGCCCGGTCGCAGCGCTTCCATGATCGCCTCCGAGCGCGAGTCGACCCATAGCCCGACATGCGTCGCGCAGCAGGCGGTACATCGACCGCTCTGGGGTAAACCGCTGCCGCGGCGATATCCGCGACGGACACACCGGCGGCGAGGCTCCCGAACCAGGCGATCTCCGCCTCGCTGAGCAGCGTCTCCAGCGGGCGGTGGCCCTCGGCCAGAAACCGCAGGAAGTCGCTCGGCAGCATCACCAAACCCGACAGGGCCGCCTCGACGATGGCCGCCATCATGTCGGGGCTGGTGTCCCAGGTCGCTATCCCGGCCGTCCCCGCACACAGCGCGCACCTCCAGGACAGCCTGGTGCGCCAAACCTGGCCGGTGCGGCTGGCACGGGCCCAGGCGGTGCTGCGTGGCTGCTTCATCGACCCGGCGGACAGGCATCCGCGGGGGGTGCTGGTCGGCCGGCTGCAGGCGGCGGGCTACACCGCGGGCACCGCGGAGTACGAACTGGTGGTCTGTCCGTGGCTGCGCCCAGCCGGGCGAGGCTGGTACCGCCTGGCCGGCGGCCAGCCCGCCGACACAACAGCAACGCAGTAGGGGTGAACGATCTCTGGAGGGCCATATCCCGTCGGGTGCGTGGAGGTGGCGGTCCCAGCGCCTTGGCGGGCGCGAGCCCCCACTGTCACGTGGGCACCGGTCAGACGGGCACCGGCGCGTTCGGCGGCGACGGAGGTACCGCGGGTGCATCCGGGTGCTGCAGGGCCAGCCAGCCCAGGAACAGCGCGCACATCAGCAGCAACACGCCGGTAACAGGGACGCCGGGCCGGTCCTAGCCGTGGTGGCGGCGGGCGTGCCAGAGCAGCCACACCCCGACGCCCAGGTCACCAGCGGCTAGTGCCGCGTCAGGCAACCTTCGCCCTCTTGATGGTCTCGGCCTTGGTGATGACCTCACGTAGCCGTGGGTGGGTGGCTGCGTGCCGGTTCCGCCAGGCGATGTAGCGCCGGATCATGCTGGCTTGCTCGGTGTGGCTGGGGTGGTCGGTGCCGTCGAGGGCGAAGTAACGCAGCGCGGTGAACTGGGCCTCGATCCGGTTGAGCCAGGAGCCGTAGAACGGGACGTAGGCGAGCTCGACGTTGTTCGCCGAGGCCCAGTCCCCGACCCGGCTGTCGGTCTTGGTGCTGCGGTGCGGGCTGAAGTTGTCGAGCACGATCGCGATCCGGACCTCTGGCGGGTGGAGCGAGCGCAGGTAGCGGCAGAACGCCAGGAACTCGACCCGGGCCTTGTGCTTGGTGACATGCCCGTAGAGCCGGTCGGTGCTCAGGTCGTAGCCGGCCATCAGGTGCCGGACCCCGTGGGGGCGCTTGTAGGTCGCCCGGCGGGTCCGGCGCCGCGGTGCGCTCGGGCTGCCCTTGCCGGCCGCGACCGGCGCCCACTGCTTGCCCGGGTGCGGTTGCAGGTTCAGCGGCCCGAACTCGTCCATGCACATGATCACGCTCGGATCTTCAGGACCGGGTTCGGCTCTGCAGTCGGCGATCGCGTAGAGCTCCAGCACCCGGTTCTTCTTGGCCTCGTAGTCCGGGTCGGTGCTGGTCTTCCAGGTCTTCACGGCTTGAAAGCTGACGCTCTCCTCACGGAGCAGCAGGCGTAAGCCCTCATGGCTGATGTCGTCGACCACCCCCTTGACGACCAGGAAGTCCGCCAGTTTGGGCAGGCTCCAGGTCGAGAACGGCAGACCATGATCAGTCGGTCTGGCCAGCGCGGTCTTCTTGATCTCCTGGCGCTGCGGCAGCGTGAACTTCGGCGGCCGGCCACCGCCGTACTTCGGCGCCAACGAGTCGAACCCGTCAGCGTTGAAGTTGTGGATTACGTCCCGGACCCGGTCCGGGCTCGTGAACGTGACCGCCGCGATCGCTGACGCGTCCATGCCCTGCGCAGACAGCAGCACCATCTGCGCCCGCCGCCACGTCACGACCGATCCACTGCTTCGACGCACGATGCGCAGCAGCTTGTTGCCCTCGTCGTTGCTGATGGTCCGGACCTGCACGCGTGCCACCATCTCGCGTCTCCTGGGGGAAGTCAGGATCAGACGCGACCAGCATCAGACGCTAAAGACCCAACCAGCCGGACCTTCACCGGCGTGTCAGCAACGAGGCCAAGGTTGGTAGCAGCGGCACTAGTCGCTCTTGCGGCCACCAACCTGGCCCTCGGACGGCGCTTTGTCACCGAGGTGCTCGGCGCGCAGGACCAGGTGGCGTTCACAGAGCTCGTCGACGAGGACGTCGTCGTCAACTCGGGCATCAGCCCGCTGGGGCCGATGGTCGGCCGCGACGCCTTCGCTGACGGCATGAAGGCGCTCGGGGCGTTCTCGTTCATCGACTTCGTGCTTGAGGACCTGCTCGCGGTCGAGGACCGCGTCGTCGCCCGCTACCGGGCCCATGCCGACCACACCGGCGACCAGCTCGGCGTCCCTGCCACCGGCACGCGGGTGACGATGTGGGAGGTGCGCTTGATGCGCTGGCGACAAGGACGTCTCGTCCAGGACCTGGTCGCCGACATCAACTACGACTGGCCGTGGCTGGTCGCCCCCGCCTACCCCGACGGCGTCGGCCGGACCGGGCTCGAGTAGTTCACCGAAGGAGACTGACGTGCGATTCCTGGCCATCAGCAGGCCGACTGATGCCGCCACCCCCGAGGCGGTGGCGGACGACATGGACGCGGAGATCGCAAACGGCCGTCGCCTGTTCGAGGAGGGCTTTCTCGTGCAGGGCTACATGGATCCGACGTACACGACCGCGGTCTTCCTCGTCGAGGCCCCCGACGAGGCGTCGGCATTGACCCAGTTCGGCACCTACCTGCAGGTCCAGTCGGGACTCACGACCTACGACCTGACCCCTCTGGTCGGGCTTCCCGCGAGCGAGCAATCACTCACCGCCCGGGGCGCGGCGATGCCCGAATGGTGGTCGGCTCCATGACTGAGGACCTTCTCCGGCATCGACCGGGGCGACGCGCCACGGAGGGCATATGACCACCGGCGATCCACGGGCTGACAACTCCCCGACGGTCCTGATCATCGGCGCCGGACCGGGCATCGGCGCCGCCGTGGCCACGGCCTTCGCGCGCGCTGGGCACCCGCTCGTCCTGGTCGGGCGCGACGCAGGCCGCCTTGCCCGGACCGCCGAGGCGATTAGGTCCCTCGGCCCGACGGCCGGGGTCACGACGCTCGTCGCCGACGCCGCGGACCCCGTGGCCATGCTGTCGGCCCTGCGCGTACTGCGAACGCCGTCCCCGCTCGGGGTGCTCGTCTACAATGCGGCAGGGTGGGGCGGACCGCTCCTAGACACCGACCTCGACGACGTGCGCCGGGCGTCCGAGGTCAACCTGCACACGCTGGTGGCGGTGGTTCGGGACTTGGTGCCGTCGCTGACCTCGGCCAACGGAAGCGTGCTTATCACCGGTGGCGGGCTGGCCCTGTACCCGTCCGCGCCTCTGGGAGTGCTCTCGGTCGGCAAAGCGATGACCCGCGCCGCGGCGCTGGTGCTGGCCCAGGAGCTCGAAGCCTCCGGTATCGCCGTCGCCACCGTGACGATCGCCGGAACGGTGGAGCCGGGCGGACCGTTCGCCCCCGCCCGCATCGCCGAGGTCTACCTGGGCCTGCACCGCCGCGAGCTCTCGGGCCCGGAGATCGTCTTCTCCGGCGGGGCCGAGCGCGGTGAGGCGTGACGTGGCCGTGTCATCGGCCTCGAGCACCGGCTGATGCCGGGCCCGGTCACACCTACCGCGGTGGCTGACCGACCGGTCGACAGTTCCGCCTGGGCGCCCTTGCGGGTGCCGGTCTTCCGGCGTGTCACCATCGCCGAGTTTCTATCCAACGTCGGGTCCCAGGTTCAGGACGTCGCCGCGGCCCTGCTGATGACGAGCACCCTGGCGGCCAGCCCGACGCAGGTCTCCCTGATCAGCACTGCCGGGACGCTGCCGGTCCTGCTCTTCGCGCTCCCGGCCGGAGCCCTGGCCGACGTGGTGAGCCGGCGGACGATCCTGGTGGCCGGCCAGCTCGTCCTGGCTGCCTCCGCTCTGGTGCTCGGGCTGCTGACGCTGGCCGGCCAGACCACGGTGGAGCTCCTGCTCGCCGTCATCTTCGTCATGGGCCTGTCCAGCGCTGCACAAAGCCCAGCCGCCAGCGCTGTCGTCCCGGAGCTCGTTCCTCCCGACCAGCTTCCCGCGGCTCTGTCGCTCTCCGCCGTCTCGTTCAACCTGAGCCGCATCGTCGGTCCCGTCGTGGGCGCGGCGCTGGTGGCCGCGGCGGGCGCGGGCGCGGCCTTCCTGGTCAACGCCGTCAGCTTCCTGGTCGTCGTCCTCGCGTTCCTGCGATGGCGGGAGATCCGGACAGCCAGCGCGCTGCCGCCGGAGCACTTCCTCGCCGCGGTCCGGGTCGGTCCGCGCTACGTCCGTCACACCCGGCGGTGAGGAGCCTGCTGATACGCGTCGGGACGTTCATGTTCGCCGCCATCGGCGTGCTGTCGCTGCTGCCTGTGCTCGCGCAACGCAACCTCGGCGGCGGGGCCTTCGCCTACGGCGTGCTGGTGTCAGCCCTCGGCGCGGGAGGGGTCCGCGGCGCCGCTCTGCTCCCCCGCGCCCGCGCCCGGCTCGGGGTGAACCGGCTCGTCGTGCTCGACACGCTCACCGTGGCGATCACTGCCGTCGTCCTGGCTCGTACGACATCGCTGGTCGTGGGCGCGGCGGTGGTCACCGTGTTCGGCGTGGCCTGGATCGGATGTCTGGTGACGTTCAACTCCACTGCGCAGCAGATCGCTCCGCGGTGGGTGCGCGGACGGGCCGTCAGCGTCTATCTCATGGTCTTCATGGGCGCCACCGCCCTCGGCGCACCGGTGTGGGGGGTCGTGACGACGAGCTATGGACTGACGGTCGGGTTCTCCGCGGTCGGTGTCTCAGTGGCCCTGACCGGCCTGCTCGCACTGCGATGGCCGATCTCCGCTGTGCAGGATCCGGCGCCGGACACGTCGGCGTTCCAACCGTGGAACGCCCGGCCGATCCTCGCCCGCCCGGCGGTGGGAGACGCGGCGGCGATCGTCAGCCATTCCTACTTGCTCTCCGACCAGGCGCAGGCCCCGGCACTCGTAGAGCTCGCCGGTGAGCTGCGCGAGGCCCGGCTGCGCGATGGCGCCGTGCGCTGGTCGCTGCTGCGCGATCTCGCTGAGCCGCTGCGGTGGCGCGAGAGCTACGTCGTGGGCAGCATCGACGACCACCTGCGCCAACACGAGCGTCAGGCACCCGAGGTCCTCGCGCTTGAACGACGGCTCCTAGAGCTGTTGGCTTCGCGCGGCGGCGTCACGGTCACCCACGAACTCGTCGAGGGACGTCGGCCAGCCCGGCTGCTGACCCCCGGCGAACTGCGCTCCGTAAAGAGCGCTCCGGCGCAGAAGACGGAATCCCCACCTCTCGACGGCTGAAGCTGACGGGAGTGCACACACATCTAGCGAACTTGAGGTCACGAAGCCTCATGCGGCGTTCCCGGTTGACGATCCCCTACCGAGACGCCTGCCCGACTCGGTGGCGGTTGCGTTAGGTGCTCCGGCTGATGTTCGTCGACCGGAACGATGTTCACCATCCGGCAAATAGGACCCGGTGCTGAACCGTTCAGCCGCGTCGGAGCCCGGCCACGACTAGTGCCACCAAAATGGCGATGGTAAGTCCAGCCGGATCGGCCAACGGCAGCCTCGACCGTTGAGCGCCAGTGGCGACGCGGCGTGTCTACTCTAAACATCGGTGTCCCGTTACGTTTGGGGTCGGGCTCGCCGCGCTAGAACTTGCTAAGCACCTGTGCGAAACGCATCGCATCGGCCAGCTGGGGGAAGTGGCCGGAGTCCGGCCAGGTCTGCAATTCCGCGGCAGGTAGCCGCTTGCGCAGCCACGCGAGGTAGTCGGGATCTGGTTGCCCGCCGGCGATCACCAGGTATGGCGTTCGTCGTAGCGCGAGGCTCCACAGTTCACGATCCGTCCAGTCCTGGATCTTTGCCGGGTCGGTGGTCAACAGGTCGTCCCAGTAGGCGAGCACGAGGTCCTGCCGGGGTTGACCGCTACGGGCCAGTAGCGCCTGGGCGGCGGCCGGGAGCAGCTCCATGTGCATACTCTCTGCGAACTGCTCCCACACCGAGGGGAAGCTCTGCGGGTCTTGCAGCAGGTCGCGTAGCGACTGGATCCGCTCCCCGAACGGCCGAACCCTCAGCGGTTGATCGACGTTGATGACGCCGTTGGTCGGGTGGCGGGCAGCGTAAACGGTGGCCAGCAGGCCGGCGATGGAGTGTCCGACCATGACCGGCGCGTCCAGGTCAGCTGCTGTGACCGCGTCATGGATGGCAGCGACCACGCTGTCCGCACCAGTGGACCAGCGTTTCGCGGACCGGCCATGACCGGGCAGGTCGACAGCGAGAAGGCGACGGTCCGGGTCCAGTTGTGCCAACGCCGCCAACGCCGGATCCCACATGCTGCGGTCGAAGCTGAGTCCGTGCAGAAGTACGAACGCCGGTCGGGGGTCATCCTCGCGCCCATGCCAGGACCCGGACAACGGTCCTACCTGTGCCTCACTCACGTCGTACATCCAAGCCTCCAATCATCTGTACGATCCAGATAGGAACAACTATCTAAGAACGCTACACTACGCTCATGTCGTGAGTGCACCCATGCGGCCCCGACCGCGGCTGGGCCGGGCCGAGGCTCGAGCACTGACCCGGCAGCGTCTGCTCGACGCTGCGGCCGAGGTCGTCAGCGACCGCGGTTGGGCGACCATCTCGCTGGAGGAGGTGGCCGAGGCGGCCGGGTACTCCGTCGGCGCGGTGTACTCCAACTTCCGCGGCCGACGCGACCTGTTCACGCAGCTGGCCAAGCAGCGGCTCGGTGCTGTCGAGCAGGTGCTAGTTGCCCGGCTCGAGGCAACCAGCAGTGTTTTAGATCAACCCGATGCGCTGATCGCGCTGGAGGATGAGCTTCCGGCCGGGTGGTGGCGACTCGTCACCGAGGTGCGCAACCAAGCAGGAGACGACCCCGAGCTGCAGGCTGTCTTGAGCGAGACTCATGACCGCTGCCGCGAGTTGATCGCCGCCTACGCCCGAAACCGTTGGGAAGCGGTGGGCCGCCGAGCTCCCCTCCCGTACGACGTCGTCGCCGAGCTTCTTATGGCAGCCGTGGACGGACTACGGGCCGCACACGGTGAGGGCCGCATGGCCCTCACCTCGCGGCAAGGGCTACAGGCCATCGTCGATGGCCTGATTGCGGCGAGCCCAGCCGTTGACCCCGAGACCACTGCCGCTGCCGGCCCGAGCAGCGACGCCCACGACAGGGACCACGCAGCAAGTCAGGCGAACCGGCACCCGGCTTAGCGCGGACAAAGGTGCAGTAGCCCCTTAGGACGCGTGCGTGCGAAGCGCCGGTGGGCCAGCACGGCCCGTCGCGGAGCCTGCTCCAAGTCCTATGTTGCCGCCCGCGCGACCCATGGCCGCCAGCAGCGTGCCAGTAGCCGATCCGCTAACGGCCCGCGCGGCGACGTCGACCTTCGTCAGATCTGGTCTCCCGACGTGGCCCGGCGGAGCGAGCGTCCCGCGTACGGCGCCGGTGAGGGCCGTCAACTGGGGACTGCCAGCGGGTGTCCCTCGTTCTTGACCGAGCGGTCCGCAACGGCTACGGTCCTGAGCCATGGGCCGGCCGAGGGAGTTCGACGTCGACGCGGCGGTGGACGCGGCGATGCGGGCGTTCTGGGACCGCGGGTACGACGGTGTGTCGCTGTCGGACCTTACGCAGGCGACCGGGGTCGGGCGGCAGTCGCCGTTCGGTGACAAGCAGCATGCAGCGCAAGCGTTCTACCGACGCCATGGCTTCGCGCAGGTCCCGCGGTTTGGCCCGTACGTGAACAGCGAGACGTCCGTCTGCCTGCAGCGCCCGGTCTGATCCACCAGACGCAAGAGCACCGGCGCTTGTCCCGATGGCCGATCGGCTACCGGACGGCTGCTCCAGCAGCCCTCCGCCAAGTGGGAAATTGGCGATGAGACCTGATCTTTCTGCCGCCGCGAAGGTGGCCCGGTTTATTCGTTCAGGACGGGTCGTCCGCGGACGTGAGCGCATTGGCCTTCGGCGCTGACCAGCATGAGCAGTTCGATGAGGCTGCTGCCGGGGTTGGCGAAGGCGTGCGAGGTGTGGGTGTCGAACTCGGCGACCTCGCCGTGGGTGGTGCCGCCCGGTGGTTCGGTGCGCTACGGTCGTCTCGTGTCTACTTCAGAAACTGAAGCCAGGTCGGCGTTGTGGGTCGCGGCGACGGCGACGGCGTTGGTGCTGGTGGCGTTCACGATGCCGCCCCGAGCACGAACGAGCCCAGCAGCGCGCCGGTGAACGCCGGCCGGGCGAGCAGCCGCACGTCGAACAGCGGCGCCGCCGAGTGCAGCTCCCACAGGGCGAACGCTGCCAGCGTCACCGCGGCCAGCAGCCCCGCCAGTACCGGGCCCGCGGCCAGCCATGAGGCCGCGTTGCCCTGCACGACCCCGGCCGTCAGCGCCGTCAGCCCGGCACCCAGCAGCACCGCACCGACAGGGTCGATCGGCCGGCGCTCCAGCGCCTGCGACTCCGTCAGGTGGCGTGCTGCCGGCCGGATGGCCACCAGCGACAGCAGTGCCAACACCGCGTACGCGGCCCGCCAGCTGCCGACCTCGGCAATCAGCGCCCCGCCCAGCGGGCCGATCGCGATCCCGGCTCCCAGCGAGGCGCCCCAGACCCCGGTCGCGTGCACCCGCCCGGGACCGGGCGCGTGGGCGTGCGCGATCAACGACAACGCGCTGGCCAGAACCGCAGCGCCACCAAGGCCCTGAGCGCCGCGGGCCAGCGCGAGCACCAGCACGCTCGGCGCGAGCGCGCCGAGCAGGCCCCCGGCGGCAAACACACCCAGGCCGGTCAGGAACACCCGCCGCCGACCGACGTCATCCGCCAAGCTGCCAGCGACCAGCAGCGCGCCCGCCAGCCCGACCGACATCGAGCTCAGCACCCAGCTCTGCCCGACCGCGGACGCACCGAGGTCCGGCACGATCGACGCCAGCAGCCCCAGCGGTCTCGGTGCTGGCGTTCATGAGCTTTTCGATGGCGTTTATGCATACCGCGCTCGGCGCGTCGGTCCTGGCCGCGACGGTCTGGGCACTGCCGTGGTCGGCGGTGAGCTTCGCGGTCTGGATCCGGGCCCGGGCGCTTGCGCGGGCTGTCAGCCCGCGCACGCAGACCGTCGCCGGCCTCACGGTCTGCGCCGCTGCGCTTCTGGTGATGCGCGGACTCCACGCCACGACCGGCGCCGCGCACCTGTTGCCCGGTTTCGCGGTGCTGGGTGTCGGGACCGGGCTGCTGAACGCGGCGCTGGCCCAGGCCGCCGTGTCGGTCGTAGAACCCGCCCGCTCCGGGATGGGTGCCGGCGCCAACAACACCGCCCGTTACCTCGGGGCGGCGCTGGGCGTGCCGCTGGTCGCCGGGCTGCTGCGTACCGGCACCAGCAGCCGGCTCGGCACCGGAGCCAGCACGGCCGCCGCCGCGACCGGCGCGATGAACACCGTGCTGCTGGTCGCCGCCGCGATCGCGCTGTGCGGCGCCGCCCTCGTCTTTGTCCTGCTCACACTCCCTCGAAAGGCATTCGCATGAACGATCTGACCAACCTTGCCGGCGTCACCGCCGCCGTCGACCCGGCCAACGCGGCCCGGTTCGTCGCCGCCGCCGGCCTCCGGGTCGACGAAGCATCCGGCACGCAGCTGCTGGCCCACCTCGACGCCGGCCCCGAGCACCACACCCCGTGGGGCGTGGTCCACGGGGGTCTGTACGCGACCGCGGTCGAGAGCGCCGCCAGCATCGGGGCGTCCCTCGCCGTCCAGGAACAGGGCATGTTCGCCGTCGGACTGTCCAACCACACCGACTTTCTGCGCGCCCACAAGCAGGGCCGCCTGGACGTCCGGGCATGGGCCATCCACCAGGGACGCACCGGGCAGCTGTGGCAGTGCGACCTCACCCGCCCGGACGGCAAGCTCGTCGCCCAGGGCCGCGTCCGGCTGCAGAACGTCCCGCTGTGACCCCCCGCCCCCGGTCATGCACCGTCCCGCATGAATGCACTGTCACGGACGGGTCATCGTGAACGCCCTCGTCGGGCACGTGCTGGACGTCTCCACCGAGAACTGCCCGATCGGCCGCACCCTGGACGTCGTCGGCACCAGCTGGACCCTGCGAGTGCTGCGCGAGGCCTTCTTCGGGGTGCGCCGGTTCGGGGAGTTCCACGAACGCCTCGGCGTGTCCAGCGCGCTGCTCACCACCCGCCTGGGCCTGCTCGTCGACCACGGGATCCTGACCCGTGACATCGACGAGCGCCCCGGCGAACGCGCCCGCCACGAGTACCGGCTCACCGCCAAGGGCCGCGACCTCTACCCGGTGCTCACCGCGCTACGCCAGTGGGGCGAGCAGTACGAGCTCGACGAGGACGGCACCCCCGTCAACGTCCACCACCGCGACTGCGGCGCCACCGTCGGGGTCCAGCTGGTCTGCGCCGCCGGGCACCCCCTGCCCGCCCGTGACGCCGTCGCCGAACCCGGCCCCGGAGCGCGCCAGCGCACCACCACCCCGAGGACGCCCCGATGAGCACCCCCACCCCGCCGCCCAGCACCCCGACGGCCAACAGCCTCACCACCAGCACAGCCCCGGCCGCCTGGCCGCGGTCCGGCTGGGACGACGACTGCCAACAGCGGCTCATCCCGACCCCGCTGGGAGAGCTGCACGTCCGGGTCGGTGGCCGGCCCGACGGCGATCCGATGGTTTTCTGGCCCAGCCTGATGATGACCGGTGCGATGTTTCACGCTCAACATCGCCACTACGCCCCGACCCACCGCACGGTCCTGATCGACCCTCCCGGGATCGGCGGCTCCGCACCGCTGCGCTCCACCATCACCCTGGAGCAGTGCGCGCAGGCGCTGCTCGCCGTGCTCGACGCGCTGAACATCGTCCGGTGCCTGTACGTCGGCTGCAGCTGGGGTGCGCTGCTGGGCAGCACCTTCGCGGCCTGGCACCCCGAGCGGCTGACCGGCGCTGTGCTCACCAACGGCACCGCCACCCCACCCGCCCGGCCCGAGCGCCTGCAGATGACACCGCTCATCACGCTGATCGGTCGCTACCGCAGCACGCCCCGCTAGCTGGTCCCCGTGGCCCGGTCCGCCTTCACCGGCCCAACTGCCAGAAAACACAAGCCCGACGTCCTGCGATTCCTGGAACAGATCCACACCGAAGACCCCTGGTCGATCTCCACCGCGATGCGCAGCGTCCTGCTCGGCCGCACAGACCGCCACGCACTGCTGCGCACCATCACCGACGTCCCAGTGCTCGTCATCGCCGGCGAAGAAGACGCCCAATTCGCCGTCCCCGAAGTGCGCTGCATGGCCCAGGCCATCCCCGACAGCCGCTTCGTGGTGCTACCACAGACCGCACACCTAGCCCCGCTGGAAAGCCCCGACCTCGTCAATGACGCGATCGACGAGTTCCTCGCCAGCACCACCACCTGACCAGGACACCCCACCGCCCGAGACGCACCAGGATCAGGAACGGCTCGCGTTCGTCAGGCGGCGATGCCCGGGCAGGTGCAGTCAGGCAGGACTTCCTCCCGCACCGACCTGCCGGCACGCTGATAGTCGTCAGCTCGCTCGGTATGCCGGAGCTCCGCTTCGAGATCGAGGCCATTGCCGTCCCCGGCTGACCTGACCTGATGTGGTCAGCGGCACAGCAGTAAGCCCTAGATGCCGTTGGCACCGGGCTGACCCACAGAACGGTCGGGCACACCCGTGCAGTTGCCCTGCCGGCGGCTGACGAGCGTCCGGTAGCCGATCGCCGACCGGGACGTCGTCGTAAGGTCGACCCGGTGTGCAGGAACCTGAGCGGTGCCGGCTTGGGCGGCTGACAACATGACGTCCGCAAAGAGTGCCGAGGCAGGCGAGCCTGCTGGCGCACGGTGGGTGTCGGCACGCCAGAACCGCGACGCTGAGGCCGTCGAGGAATGCGCCATCGCTGCGGCCCCGAAGTGGGAGCCGCCGCGCGGATCGATCCAACTGCGCCCCTACGAAGCCGCCGACGCGGCCGCAACGTGGGAGGTCTTCCACGCCGCGGTGCGCCACACCGCCCGTGCCCGCTACAGCGCCGCGCAAGTGGCGGCCTGGGCGCCGGACGACGTCGACGCTGATCGCTGGGCGCGTCGACGTGCCGCGGCGTGGACGCTGGTCGCCGTCATCGATGAGCAGGTGGTCGGCTTCGCCGACCTGACCGATGCTGGTGAGCTGGACATGCTCTACGTCCATCCCGACCACGCGCGAGAGGGCGTCGCAACCCACCTGCTCACCGCTGTCGTCACCGAGGCTGAGCACCGAGGGCTCTCGCGGGTGGAGGTTCATGCCAGCTGGGTCCTGCAACCGCTGCTCGAACGGCTCGGCTTCGTCCTCGACGAGGACAACCCTGCCAACCGGATCGGCGATCAGGTGCTGGCCAACGCCCGCCTGCACCTAAACCCGGATCCACCGTTTGGTTTGGCTTGACTGGCCTGTCGTAAGGGCCAGATGCCCTTGTGCTGTTGGAGAATGGGTCTTGTCTAGGGACCTGTTCAACCACAGCCGAAGGGCATCCGGTAGATGCGAGTCTGTCACGTCAGTGCGGCGGTCTTCGATGATCCCAACCTCGTGTCGTGCGCGGGTCTCGCGCCGGTCCTGGAGCTCGCCGAACGGGCCGGCCTGCAGGGCCTGGTCGGTGAGCACGTCCGGATCGACCGGCCCGGCGGCGGCAACGCCCACCTGAAGGTCCCGGCGCTGGTCGCAGGGATGATCGCGGGCGCGGACTCGATCGATGACATGGACCTGTTGCGGCACGGCGCGATGAACCGGTTGTTCACCGGCGTGCGGGCTCCGTCGACCCTGGGGACGTTCCTACGCACCTTCACGTTCGGGCATGTGCGGCAGCTCGACGCGGTCGCCTCGAGGTTGCTGATCAATCTGTGCACGTCCGCGCCACTGCTGCCCGGCGCGCACCAGCTGACCTACGTCGACATCGACGACACCGTGAAACCGACCTTCGGCTACGCCAAGCAAGGCGCTGGCCGCGGCTACACCGGTGTGAAAGGGCTGAACGTGCTGCTCGGGATCATCAGCACCCCCAACAGCAGGCCGGTGATCGCCGCCGCCCGGCTCCGCAAGGGCTCCACCAACAGCGCCAAAGGCGCCCACCGGTTCGTCGCCGACACCCTGATCACCGCCCGCTCATGCGGCGCGACCGGGGCGTTGGTGCTGCGGGCCGACTCGGCGTTCTACTCCTGCGACGTGATCGCCTCGGCGCTGCGCCGCAAAGCCTGCTTCTCAATCACCGCCCGGCAGCTTCCCCCAGTCCGCAAGGCGATCGAGGCCATCCCGGCCGGTGGGTGGACACCGATCAAGTACACCGACGCGATCTGGGATGAGGACTCCCAGCGCTGGATCAGCGACGCCGAAGTCACCGAGATCGCTTTCACCGCGTTCACGTCCAAAGCCAAAGCCAAGCAGGTCACCGCGCGGCTGATCGTGCGGCGGGTCCCGGACGTCAACCCGGCGAACCAGAACCCGCTGTTCACCGTCTACCGCTACCCCGCGGTGTTCACCAACAGCCCACTGCCGATGCTCGACGCCGAGAAGGCCCACCGCGCCCACGCGATCGTCGAGCAGGTCATCGCCGACCTCAAGCACGGACCCTTGGCGCACCTGCCCTCAGGATCATTCGCCGCGAACAGCGCCTGGGCGGTCTGCGCCGCGATGGCCTACAACCTCACCCGCACCGCCGGCGCGCTGGCCTCGAGCTTCCACGCCAAAGCCACCACCGGCACCATCCGGGCCCAGCTGATCAACGTCCCCGGCCGGCTCGCCCGCTCCGCCCGCAAGCTCGTGCTGCACCTGCCCGTCCACTGGCCCTGGCAGACCGCCTGGCACCAGATGGCCACGACCGCCCGAGCAGGGCCACCCCTCGCCGCCTGACCCAACCACCCCGTCCGCCAGGACCAACCAGGAACAGAACGTGGAGACCACCGGCCCGCCCGGGAAACACCCGCACGCCCTCAAGCAGGCAACGACTCCGCCGCCGGTCCAGGAGCCTCAGCGATCACCAGACGGTGGATCCAGGCTAAATCTGCGTATGTAGCCCCAAGTATTCTTGGCCACCGCGGCCTAACGTGTCCGGTAGGCCATCGACGATCGGGGCATCGAAAAGGGTTCGGCCAGGAGCAGGTCAGGCTGCGGCATGACCGAGTCCGAGCCGAAAGCCGACCTGCAGCGCTACCTGCAGACCGCCCGGAAGCACTGCTCTGGAAGCTGGAGGGCCTCAGCGAGTACGACGCCCGACGCCCGCTGACCCCCACGGGTACCAACCTGCTGGGACTGGGTCAAGCACGCGGCTGGCGTCGAGGTGGGTACTTCGGTGACTGCTTCGAGCGCCCGTCCGACCAGGTGCTGCCCTGGCTGCAGGACGACGCGAAGCCCAACGCGGACATGTGGGCCACCGCCGAAGAGTCACGCGAGGACGTCGTCGACCTGTACCGCCGGGTGTGGCGGCACTCGGACGCCACGATCTTTGCGCTGGCGCTCGATGCGGCGGGGCGCGTGCCGTGGTGGCCGATGGAGCGCCGTGAGGTGACGCTGCACCGGGTTCTGGTGCACGTGGTCGCGGAGACCGACCGGCACGCCGGCCACGCCGATGTCGTCCGAGAACTCATCGACGGGTCCGCTGGGCTGCGTGAGGGCAACGACAACCTGGCGCCGGGGAACCGAGCGTGGTGGCAGGAGTACCGGAGGCGGCTGCAAGATGTCGCGGAGCAAGCTCGCTAGGGGTTGGCCCCTGCCCTTGAGGCGGCGATGTGTGAGCCTCGGCGCCATGTAGTCCGGTTCTCGCACAGTTTTGTGGCACTCCCGGCCGTGATCTCGTCCCGATCAGGGATCCCCTACCGAGACGCCGTGCTCGATTCATTGACGACCGCGCGAGGGTCCGGCTGACGTTCATATGTTGGCACCTCCGACCGCAACTTGTTGATCACCGGCAGCGTTATACGACGTCCACGGCGGCAGCAGTCCGCGGGCTGTCTGGAACCGCGCTTCGACCGGACAGGCACCTGCTCGGGACGCAGTCCCAGCCAGGCAGGGTTTGCCCGGGCGCTCGAGACACCACCCGCACGACAGCCGCCGCCCCGGCTGGGTCCCCTACGACCGCGGGACCGACGGCGCCAACTGAGATGACTACTGCCCGTGCCTCCAGCCCTCCAAGGACCCTGGTGGTGCTCCCGCTCTGCTGTTCATGCTCACGGTGGCCTTGCTTCCGTACGTGAGCGGCTGCATCGTGCGAGCTGAGACCGTCTCGCCTCTTGGAATTTATGTTGACCGAACGGTCCAGAACCTTGTACGTTCTGCGGGTGGTCAGGCCTCGTGAGTTCGACGTCGACATCGCCATCGAGCGCGCCATGCAGCTGTTCTGGCGTCACGGCTTCGAGGCCACCAGCGTCCAGGATCTCACCGCTGGTCTGGGCCTGGGCAAGGGCAGCCTTTACGCCGCGTTCGGGTCCAAGGACGGCCTGTACGCCGCAGCACTGCAGCGGTACTGCGCGCACCACGCGAGCGCCCTCATCGGGTTGCTCGACCAGACTCAGCAGGTTCGGCCGGCCCTGCGGACTGCCCTGCGCTCGATGGCAGATGCCGACGCCGCTGACCCCGAGCGGGGCTGCATGCTCGTCAACGCCGCTACCGAGCGGGGCGACGACCCGGACAGCGTTCGGACGGTGCAGCGCACCATGCGCCAGATCGAGGACGCCCTGACCGGAGCCCTGGAACGCGCGCGGATCCGTGGGGAGATCGCCCCCGACAAGGACCCGGCCGCCCTCGCCCGCTTCCTGACCACCTTCATCCAGGGGCTGCGGGTGATGGGCCAGGCCCGGGTCGGGCCCGAGGTCGTGGACGAGGCCTTGGAGGTGGCCCTGGCCACTTTGGACTGATCTCGCCTGCCGCCGTTCTGTAACGAACGGTCCTCAACCTTTCGAGAAGGAGCACAGCATGGACATGCAGCTACAGGACAAGGTCGCGGTCGTCACCGGGGCCAGCAAGGGCATCGGACTTGCCGTTGCCGCCGCTCTGGTCGGCGAGGGCGCCAAGGTCGTGGCCGGCTCCCGCACCTCGACCGAGGCACTCGCCGAGCTCGGCGTGGTCGCGGAGTACGCCGACCTCGCCAGCCCGACCGGGCCGGCCCAACTCGTGACGCGCGCCGTGGACACCTTCGGTGGCGTCGATATCCTCGTCAACAACGTGGGCGGCCTCACCGCCCGGCTCGGCGGATTCCTCGCGCTGACCGACGAGGACTGGTACGGAGCGGTGAACCTCAACCTGATGACCGCGGTGCGGGCCAGCCGCGCGGCGCTGCCCAGCCTCATGGAGCGTCAGGGGAGCATCATCAACATCTCGTCGATCAACGCCCGGCTGCCCCAGCCGCCGGTCATCGACTACGCGGCGTCCAAGGCGGCGATGACCAACCTCGGCAAAGCCCTGGCGGAGGAGTTCGGGCCGCAGGGCGTGCGGGTCAACACCATCTCGCCCGGCCCCGTCCGCACGCCGCTCTGGGAGAGCGACAGCGGGTTCGGTCACGCCCTGGCCGGCGCGATGGCCGGTGGCGACCACGCCGGCTTCCTCAAGGGCTTTCCCGCCATGGCCGGCATGACCGTGGGGCGGTTCACCGAAGCCGCCGAGGTCGCCGCCCTAGCTCTGCTCCTCGCATCCGGCCAGTCCGGCAGCGTCACCGGCTCCGACTGGGTCATCGACGGCGGCATGCTCAAGAGCTACTAGCCCCTGTCAGTTGCCCCCCGCCTACCTCGCGTCCAACCCGGCCTCATCCCGTCAAAACCATCCGACTGCGCCTGCTCGGGACGGCTGATGTTGTCCGGAAGAGGATCCCCTTACGGGACGAGATCATGAAGGTCCCGTAGCTCAACGAGATGCGTCGCCCTGCGTCTACTGACGGAAGATCCTGTACCGCTGCGCGTCGCTCCTCGTGGATGCAGCACCGCAGCACCGCCGGGTCGCCCGCTCCGTGCGCTTAGCGC
>JAABUY010003483.1_pt1 | contig 17348 bp, 16 predicted proteins | sample 5560271 | NCBI WGS metagenome assembly JAABUY01 (sample SAMN10711886, study PRJNA513374) | rock metagenome | isolation source: Antarctica rocks | place: Antarctica: Victoria Land, University Valley
CGGACCCCAGCACCTTGCCCTGCCAGTTGCCGCGCAGCATCGGCCCGGCCGGCAGGAAGATGGCGGGCAGGCCCATGCTGGTCGCGCCCAGCAGCAGGCCCGGCGTCGTCTTGTCGCAGCCACCCATCAACACCGCGCCGTCGATGGGGTGGGCGCGCAGCAGCTCCTCCGCCTCCATCGCCAGCATGTTGCGATACAGCATGCTCGTGGGCTTCAGGTAGCTTTCGGACAGGGACAGCGCCGGGAGTTCCACCGGGAAGCCGCCGGCCATCAGGATGCCGCGCTTCACGTCGTCCACGCGGGTCTTGAAGTGCATGTGGCAGGGCTGGAGGTCGGACCAGGTGTTCAGGATCGCGATCACCGGGCGGCCCGTCCACTCCTCGGGCGCGTAGCCCATCTGCATGGCGCGCGAGCGGTGGCCGAACGAGCGCAGGTCGGCGGGGCCGAACCAGCGGGCGCTGCGCAGGTCGGCGGCGGTCTTGCGCCGTACGAGCGGGCCGGCGGGGATGGCGCCGGGTTCCAGCTCGGCCGGGGCAGCCGGGATGTCGTTGGCCATGGCGCTTTGTCCCTGTTCAGTGGCTTGCCGCGTCCAGCATAGCTGTTGACGGCTACGCGTGCGCCGCAAGGCCCAGCATTGCGCGTGCCTCGCCCGGCGTCGCCGGCCGCCTGCCGTGCCGGCCGAGCATCTCCGCCGCCGCCTGCACCAGCTCGGCGTTGCCCGCCGCCAGCCGGTCCTTGGAGATGCGGATGTTGTCCTCAAGTCCCGTGCGCACCCCGTCCGCGCCGCGCGCCAGCACCCACTCCATCACCCGCGCCTGGTTCGCCCCGATCCCGGCGCCGGTCCAGGTCGCGTTCGGCAGCACGCGCCGCAGCTCGTTCAGCAGGATGTCGAGCAGGTGCTCCTCCGCCGGCATCGCGTTCTTCACCCCCATGACGAACTGCACATGGGGCCGCTCGTCCATCAGGCCCTCGTCCACCAACCGCCGCGCGCCGTGGATGTGGCTGAGGTCGAACACCTCGATCTCCGGCCGTATCCGGTGCTCCCGCATCTTGGCCGCGAGGTCCGTCACCAGCGCCGCTGAGTTCTCGTAGACGATGGTTGGGAAGTTCACCGACCCGGTGGAGAGCGAGGCCATGTCGGGCTTGAGATACAGCGCGCTGCCCCGCGCCGCCTGGTCGCGCCCGCGTCCGCCGGTCGAGAACTGCACGATCATGCCGGGGCAGTGCCTGCGCACGCCCTCCTGCACTTCGGCGAACAGCGCCGGGTCGGAGGACGGGCTTTCGTCGGGGTTGCGGACGTGGATGTGGACCAGGCTGGCGCCGGCCTCGAAGGCGGCATGGGTCGACTCGACCTGCTCGGACGGCGTGATTGGGAGCGCGGGGTTGTCCTTCTTGCGCGGCACGGACCCGGTGATGGCGACAGCTATGACAGCGGGGGCTATGACAGAAAGGTTCATGGCGGGCGTTCCCAAGATTCAGATGTCGAAGAAGACCGTTTCCCGGTCGCCTTGCAGGCGGATGTCGAAGGTGTGGACGGCCAAGCCGTTCCGCTCCATGCGTGGGGCGATCAGTGTTTCGCGCCTTGCGGGCTGCTCGATGATGTTGAGCACGGGGTCGTCTGCGTTGGCCTCCGCCTCGTCGGCGAAGTACATGCGCGTCGACAGCCCGATGTTGATGCCGCGCGAGACCAGCCAGAAGTTGACATGCGGCGCCATCGGCTTGCGCCCGCTGCGGCCTGCGACCGGACCGGGCTTGATTGTCTCGAACACGTAGACGCCGGTGCTGAAGTCGGTGCCGGTCCGGCCCCAGCCGCGGAAGTGCGGGTCAACCGGCTTGTCCTGCCGGTCGGCCGGATGGTTGTAGCGCCCTGCCGCGTTCGCCTGCCAAATCTCCAGCAGGATGTCCTTTGCCGCGGCGCCGGCGCCGTCGAACACGCGGCCCTCGATCCGGATGCGCTCGCCCTCCGTGTCCGGCCCGGCCAGCGCGTTGCCGAAGTCGCGCTCGAAGATGTCGAACCCGGCCTGGCGCGGGATCAACCCGATATGCACGTAAGGCCCGGCGGTCTGCGACGGGGTTTCCTTCAGATAGGCGTCCATGGATTCAGCCCCCTTGCAGCTTGTTCTCGAACACGGTCTGCCGCCGGCCGCGCAGCACGATGTCGAACCGGTAGGCCAGGCTGTCCAGCGGCACGGAGGCTTGCAGGTCCAGCTTGGCCACCAGGCGGTCGATGGCGCCCTTGTCCGGAATGGTGCCGAGGATCTGGTCGTGCGGAATGAGCGGGTCGCCCTCGAAGTACATCTGGGTGATCAGCCGCTGGGCGAAGCCCGCGCCGAACAGCGAGAAGTGGATGTGCGCGGGGCGCCAGGAGTTGACACGGTTGCGGAACGGGTAGGCGCCGGGCTTCACGGTGCGGAAGGCGTAGTGGCCGTGCTCGTCGGTGATCATGCGCCCGCAGCCGCCGAAGTTGGGGTCAATTGGCGCGAGATAGGTGTCGTTGCGGTGACGGTAGCGCCCGCCGGCGTTGGCCTGCCAGACCTCTATCAACGCGCCCGGCACTGGCCGGCCGTTCTCGTCGCGCAGGTGGCCGTGGACGACCGTCCGCTCCCCGATCGGCTCGCCGTCGCGCGCGTAGTTCAGGATCAGGTCGTGGTCGAGCGGCCCCAACTCGTCCGGGGTAAACTGCGGTCCCGTCACCTCGGACAGCGAGTTTTGCAGCGACCAGAGCGGGATGCGCGGGGATCGCAACGCGGTGGTCTTGTAGTCCGGCGTGTAGGCCGGCGGGTGCATGTCGCGGTCGCGCTGGATGAACTCGTCGTGCAGGTGCTTTGGGATGGTGGTGGTCATCAACGGCTCCTCCCGTCTGTGCCCAAGCATCCGCCATCAGACGTTCGGGACGGCGTGTCAAGCATGATGCTGCTGATTGTTCCGTTCTTTTAGCAGTGCCCCATAGGTCGCGCGCGCCGTCACAACCGAGATGGCCGCAAAGGGACGCAGGCTTGGCCGACGCAGGCAGTTTGGCAGCGGCCATACGCGCTCGGGCCTGCACGACTGCATACGCGCCAGGTCTTCCCTAGGTCGTCAGAGCCGCAATAACGAAAAAATGGAACATGCAACGTCAATGAAGAATGTAGCGGATAAGTCAAATTGAACCATCCCGGCAACGCGCACTGGAAGACTTCTGCAATCGCGATTACAAAGATCTGGACGCTCGCGGCAAGGCAGACCAAAAGGACGCAATTGATCACCGCGCCGCAACAACCCGAGCACGACAGGACACCAGCGGTCGCTAAAATACTCAAGAAGGAAGCATCATGAAAATCAAAGCAGCCGTCCTGGACCGCATGGGCGCCGAACCCCCGTATGCCGCAAGCAAGCCGCTCCGCATCGCAACGGTCGAGCTGGACGGGCCGGGCCGCGGCGAAATCCTGGTGCGGATCGGCGCGGCCGGGCTGTGCCACTCCGACCTCTCGGTCATCAACGGCGACCGCCCGCGGCCCATGCCGATGGCCCTCGGGCACGAGTCGGCGGGCGTCGTCGAGGCGGTCGGCGAGGACGTGCCCGACCTCGTGCCCGGCGACCACGTCGTCATGGTGTTCATGCCGTCCTGCGGCCATTGCCTGCCCTGTGCCGAGGGCCGCCCCGCCCTGTGCGAACCCGGCGCAGCCGCCAACGGAGCCGGCACCCTGCTCTCCGGCGCACGCCGGCTGCACTGCGACGGGGTGGACCTCAACCACCATCTCGGCGTCTCGGGCTTCGCCGAGTACGCCGTGGTGTCGCGCCGCAGCGTGGTGAAGATCGACCGCGACCTGCCGCTCACTGAGGCCGCGCTGTTCGGCTGCGCGGTGCTGACCGGGGTCGGCGCGGTGGTGAACACGGCCGGGCTGCGGCCGGGCCAGACGGCGGCGGTGATCGGGCTGGGCGGCGTCGGCCTCGCCTCCGTGCTCGGCGCCCTCGCGTCCGGGGCGCGGCAGGTGGTGGCGCTCGACCTGTCGGACGACAAGCTGGGCCTCGCCCGGCAGGTCGGCGCGACCGACACCGTGAACGCCCGCGACCCGGACGCCGCCGAGCAGGTGCGCGAACTCACCAGCGGCGGGGTGGACTTCGCCTTCGAGATGGCCGGCGCGGTGCGCGCGATGGAGCTCGCCTACAAGATCACCCGGCGCGGCGGCACGACCGTGACCGCCGGGCTGCCACCGCCCGGCGCCAACCTGCCGCTACCGCTGGTGCAGCTCGTGGCCGAGGAGCGCACGGTGAAGGGCAGCTACATCGGCACCTGCGTGCCGGCGCGCGACATGCCGCGCTACATCGCGCTGTATCGCGCCGGGCGGCTGCCGGTGGACCGGCTGATGAGCGGCAAGCTGAAGCTGGAGGAGATCAACGAGGGCTTCGACCGCCTGCATGAGGGCCGCGCGGTGCGCCAGGTGATCGAGTTCGCGCAATGAGTCTGTTCGGCAGCGCCCAGCGGTGATTTGGCGGTGAGGGCGCAGGAGTACGCGGGCACGGCGACAGCGGGAGGTAGGCGGGCCATGAAAGATAAGATCGTCTCGGCAGCTGAGGCAGCCGCCGTCATCCGAGCCGGCGACACCGTTTCGGTGTCGGGCTTCGTCGGCATCGGCACGCCGGACGAGCTGCTGGTCGCGATCGAGCGGCGGTTCCTGGACACGGGCGGGCCGACCGGGCTGACGCTCGTGTTCGCGGCGGCGCCGGGCGACAGCGGGGACCGCGGGCTGAACCGCCTGGCGCATCCGGGCCTGGTGGGCCGTGCGGTGGGCGGGCACTGGGCGCTGGTGCCCAAGCTCGCGCGGATGGCGGTCGACAACGAGATCGAGGCCTACAACCTGCCACTCGGCTGCATCGCCCAACTGTATCGCGACATCGCGGCGCGGCGGCCTGGGCTGCTGTCGCGGGTGGGCCTGCGGACCTTCGTCGACCCGCGGCTCGGCGGCGGCAAGATCAACGACCGCACCACGGAGGATTTGGTGTCGGTGGTCGTGGTCGACGGCGCTGATTACCTTTTATACAAGGCGTTCCCGATCCACGTCGCGCTGATACGCGGCACGACGGCGGACACCGCGGGCAACATCACCATGGAGCGCGAGGCCCTCACGCTCGACGTGTTGCCGGCGGCGATGGCGGCGAAGAACTCCGGCGGGCTGGTGATTGCCCAGGTCGAGCGCATCGCGCAGGAGGGCACGCTGGACGCGCGCCGGGTGCAGGTGCCGGGAGTGCTGGTGGATTGCGTCGTGCTGGCCGAGCCGGAGAACCACCGCCAGACCTACGGGACCGCACACAGTGGCGCGCTGTCCGGCCAAATCCGCGTGCCGATGGACCGGATCGCGCCGCTGCCGCTCGACGAGCGCAAGGTGATCGCGCGCCGGGCCGCGCTGGAGCTGCCGCCCGGCGGCGTCGTGAACCTCGGCATCGGCATGCCGGAGGGCGTGGCGGCGGTGGCGGCGGAGGAAAAGGTATTAAAGTACCTGACGCTCACCGCGGAACCCGGCGTGATCGGCGGCATGCCGCAGTCCGGCCTCGACTTCGGCGCGGCGCTGAACCCGGACGCGGTGATCCAGCAGAACCAGCAGTTCGATTTCTACGACGGCGGCGGGCTGGACATGGCCTGCCTGGGCATGGCGCAGGCGGACGCGGAGGGCAACGTCAACGTGAGCCGCTTCGGCGGGCGGCTGGCGGGCGCGGGCGGGTTCATCAACATCAGCCAGAACGCGCGCAAGGTGGTGTTCGCCGGCACCTTCACCGCGGGGGGGCTTGAGACCGCCGTCGAGGACGGCCACCTGCGCATCGTGACCGAGGGCCGCAGCCGCAAGTTCATCGCCGCCGTGGAGCAGGTCACGTTCAGCGGCGGCTATGCGGCCGAAACCGGCCAGCCGGTGTTCTACGTCACCGAACGCTGCGTGTTGCGGCGCACATCAGCCGGCGTCGAGCTGACCGAGGTCGCGCCCGGCATTGACATCGGCCGAGACATCCTGGCCCACATGGGCTTCCGGCCCATCGTGCATGACCCAAAGCCGATGGACCCGCGCCTGTTCCGGCCGGAACCGATGGGCCTGGAGCAGCAACTGCTTGGTCTGGGCATGGCCGAGCGCGTCAGCTACGACGCCGGGCGCAACACGCTGTTCATCAACTACGAAGGCTTCCACGTCCGCAGCCTCAACGAGGTGGAGATGGTGCGGCGCGAGGTGGAAGGACGTTGCCGAGCGGTTGGCGAGCGCGTTGCCCTGGTGATCAACTATGACGGCTTCACCCTCGACCCCTGTGTGTCCGACGCTTGGTTCTCGATGATCGCCTATTTGGAAAGCCGCTACTACAGCACTGCGTCGCGCTATACGACCAGCGCCTTCATGCGCCTCAAGCTTGGCGCCGGCCTGACCGAACGCCAACTAAGGCCCCACGTTTTTGAAACCGCCCCGGAGGCCCACGCTTTCAGCGCCCAGGGCGGCGTCAACTTGGCCTGAAGTTGTCTTCAGCGGCGGTCACGATTGCCGCTTTCAGCGGCGGTCGCAGTTGCCGGTCAGTGTGTTAAAGAACTGGCCGGACCGGCACTTAGGCTGCGCTGTCGGCGGTCGCACTGGAGCGGCGTAGTTAGCGGGCTGCCCAGCCGAGGGCGGCAGCGGGGCCGGATATCCGGGCGGCGCATAGGCGATAGGCGGCGGCGGGTAGCCGACAACCGGCGGATAGGGATAGCCATAAGGGACCACATAGGGATAGCCCGAAGGGTAGTAGCCATACGGACCGTATGAGTAATAACCACCATAAGGATAGTATGGGCGCGCTACGGAAGTCCCGACTATGGCTCCAACCCCAAGCCCAAAGAGTGCGCCGATCGCGAACCCCGCGCCGCCTCCACCGTAGGCTTCGGCTGGCCTTGGCGTTGCGGTGCAGATTGAAACTGCGGCCAGGCCGGCGCACAAAATGTTCCGCATGTGATGTGGCCTTCGTCTGAATGGTTTCCTGCACAGATATAAAGGTCCGCACGGCCGGAGATCAATTTTCAACCGCGAAAATTTGTGCGGCCGAACTGCGGAAAGCACTCGAACCCGCGCAAGCCTTACCCCTCACCGACCGTGTCGTGGAATGCCTGCGCGTCGGACCGGCTTTCGAAGATATGCGGGCGCACCGTGCGGGTCAGCGCCTGGCCCAGCTTCACCCGCATGAACGCGCTTGTCGTGTAGCGGGACACGCGGGTGTAGTGCCGCTCCTCCAGGCTCCGCACCATGTCGGCGTAGGCGTCCGTCAGCTCCGGATCGAGCCGGAACGCATCGTAGTTCACCACCACGGCCACCCGCCGCCCGATCTCCGCGCACCGCGCCGCCACCGCCGCCTCGATGGCCGCGATGTCCGCGGCCTGGCGGATGTGGACGCCTTCGAAGTTCAGGAACAAGGTGTTGCGGTCCGCGTCGTAGGCCAGCCGGTCGCTGAGGTCGAGGTTGAGCATGGCGCCCTTCAGGTCCATGGGCTCCGGCCGGAAGATGCGCGGGTCCATCAGGCGGACAGCGCCGATGATCGGACGGAACCGCATCTGCCCCACGATGTCGCGCTCGATGTCGACGCCGGGCGCCACCTCCACAAGCTCCAGCCCGGCCGCGGTCAGCCGGAACACGCAGCGTTCCGTCACATACAGCACCGGCTTGCCGGCCGCCGCCGCAACCTTGCCGCTGAAGGTGATCTGCTGCACCGCTCGGCCGAACTTCTGCGCCCGGCCCTCGTGCAGGATGCGCAACATGCCGTCCTGCACCGCCAATTCCAGCCCCCCGGCGGTGAAGGTGCCGGCGAACACCACCTTGCGCGCGTTCTGGCTGATGTTGATGAACCCGCCGGCGCCCGCGAGCTTCGTGCCGAAGCGGCTCACGTTCACGTTGCCGTCCGCGTCCGCCTCCGCCATGCCCAGCACCGCGATGTCCAGCCCGCCGCCGTCGTAGAAGTCGAACTGCTGGTTCTGGTGGATGATCGCCTGGGTGTTCACCGCCGCGCCGAAGTCGAGGCCCGCGAGCGGCACGCCGCCGATCACGCCGGGTTCGGCGGTGAGGGTGATGAACTCGTCGACGCGCTCCTCCGCCGCCACCGCCGCCACGCCCTCGGGCATGCCGATGCCGAGGTTGACGATGGCGCCCGCCCGCAGCTCCATGGCGCAGCGCCGGGCGATCACCTTGCGCTCGTCGAGCGGCGTGGGTTCCACGCTGTCCATCGAGACCATGATCTCGGCGCTGTAGGCCGGGTTGTAGACGGTGGCATAGGTCTGGCAGTGGTTCTCCGGGCGCGCGACCACCACGCAGTCGACCAGCGCGCCGGGGATCAGCACCTGCCGCGGGTGCAGCGACCCGGCCCGCGCGACGCGCTCCACCTGCACGATCACGATGCCGCCCGAGTTCTTCACCGCCATGGCCATGGACAGGTTGTCGAGGTCGAGCGCCTCGCGCTCCGCCGTCACGTTGCCGTTCGGGTCCGCCGTGGTGCCGCGCAGGAAGGCGATGTTGAGCGGGAAGGCGCGGTAGAACAGCCACTGCTGCCCGTGCAGCTCCAGCAGTTCCACCAGGTCCTCGGTGGTGGCGGCGTTGATCTTGCCGCCTTCGAGCCGCGGGTCGACGAAGGTGCCGATGCCGACGCGCGACAGGGTGCCGGGCTTGCCGGCGGCGATGTCGCGGTACAGGTGGGAGATCACGCCCTGCGGCAGGTTGTAGGCCTCGATCTTGCCCTCCAGCGCCAAGCGGCCGACCTTCGGGATCAGCCCCCAATGGCCGCCGACGGCGCGTTTCAGCAGCCCTTCGTGGCCTAGCGCGTTCAGGCCGCGGTTCTTCCCGTCACCCTGCCCGGCGGCGAACAGCAAAGTAAGGCCGCGTGGCTCGCCGGTCTCGACGAAGCGTTTTTCCAACGCCAGCAGCAGCTCGTCCGGCACGCCGATACCGACGAAGCCCGAGGTGCAAACGGCGTCGCCGCTCTGGATGACGGCGACGGCCTCGGCGGCGGTCGTGATCTTGTCGCGCATTCCCATCCCCCTTGGCTTTGTGCAGACCACGCGCGCTTTCATGCGGGTCCGTCAAGTTTGGGGAATGTTGCCCAAGCCGCCGCCGCGCGTCATGCTTTGATCGGCTGCGTCACAAGGCCCAGCGGGAGACCAACGCCATGCGCATGCTGATCGTCGGGGCGGGATCGACGGGCGGATATTTCGGCGGCCGTCTCGCCCAGGCGGGCCGCGACGTGACGTTCCTGGTTCGTCCGGCGCGGGCCGCACGGCTGCGCGCCGCCGGGTTGGAGATCATCAGCCCACATGGCGGCGCCACGCTGCACCCGGAGGTCGTGACCGCGGGCGAGATCGCAGCGCCGTTCGACGCCGTGCTGCTGACGGTGAAGGCGTTTTCGCTTGACGCGGCCATGGACGACCTTGCCCCAGCGGTCGGCTCCGCGACCATGATCCTTCCGGTGCTGAATGGGATGCGGCACATGGACCTGCTGGCCGCGCGTTTCGGCAAGGGTGCGGTGGTCGGCTGCGCCTGCAAGGTCGCGACGATGCTCGACGAACAGGGCCGCATCGTCCAGCTCAGCCCGTTGCAGGAAGTCGTTTATGGCGAGCTGGACGGGGCACCCTCTGGCCGCACCGGCGAGCTCGACGCTTTCATGCGGGAAGCCGGCTTCGATGCGAGGCTGTCACCCACGATCAGCCGCGAGATGTGGGAGAAATGGGTCCTACTCGCCACCCTGGGGGGCATCAACAGCCTGATGCGCGGCACGATTGGCGAGATCGAGAAGGCTGGGGGAGCGGAGTTGGCGCTTCAGCTTCTTGCGGAGTGCGCGGCCGTGTCGACCGCGGCCGGGCACACGCCGGGCGATGCGTTCCTTGCGTCGGCGACGGCGGCAGTGACCGCCAAAGGCTCGCCGCTGACGTCGTCGATGTATCGGGACCTGCAGGCGGGACTGCCGGTGGAGGCTGATCAGATCCTTGGCGACTTGCTGCTGCGCGCGAGGGCACTGGGTGTTTCGGCACCCATGCTTATGGCGGCGTTCACCCATCTCAAAGTGCATCAGAACCGATTGCCGGCAGCCTGACATCAGCGGCCTTCCACAACGGCGTTCGAGTCAGCGTCCGCCCTGTCCGATAACAAAGGAGCCTGAGATGCTGGAACTGCGTCCCAACTGCGAATGCTGTGACCGCGATCTGCCGCCGGCCAGCAGCGAAGCCCTCATCTGCAGCTTTGAATGCACGTTCTGCAGGGATTGTGCATCGAACGTCCTGCAAGGACGGTGCCCGAACTGTACGGGCACTCTTGTTGCCAGGCCAATCCGTCCGGTCCACCTGCTTTCGCGTGCGCCGGGTTCGGCGAAGCGGGTTTTAAGAGCGGAACGCTGCACGCCTTTCGCCGCTTGAGCGCGTTGGCCACCTGACGCCAGTTTGGGTGCAAAGCGAACACTCAGCGGACCAGGAGCGCATCGAGCATCGCGGCCACCATGTCGGCAACTTGCGCCCGGGTTTGTTTGTCGCTGCCTGCGTGCGCAAGCTCGGCCGCCGCTTCGCCCAACAGTGCGAGCAGCAAGCGGGCGACCAGGTCAACAGGACAACGGCGCACGACGCCGGCCGCCATCAGGCCCTCCAACACCGCACGCATCGCGCCATAGGCATAGCGCAACTCGATCTCGCGCCAAGCCTCGGGGCCGATCACCTGCGGCGCTTCGACGAAGATGATGCGCTGCATGTCCTGTGCCGCGCAGACGTCGATCAGCCGGTCGAAGCCCGCACGCAGGCGTTGCCAAGCATCGGCGCCATCAGCCGTCGCCGCCGCCGCAAGGATCTCGGCCTCAAGCTCCTCCGCGACCGCCTGGAACAAACCCTTCTTGCTGCCGAAATGATGGTAGATCGCCCCGGTGGTGACGCCCGCCTCAGCGGCGATTTGGCCGACCTCCGCGCACGCATAGCCTTCACGCGCGAAATGTTGCCTCCCGGCCGACAGCAGCGCCGACCGCGTGGCCTCGATATTCATTTCTCGGCGCGACCTCACCCTAGCCTCGCCCAACCACTTGACATAATCAATTTATTTATCATAATTGTGTTATGCAAAAGGCCCGCTGGTCCGGTGCCGCACCAGGCCTCATTCGCGCGACCGGGAGCATCATCATGGGTGGAGAGCTGGATATGGGACAAACCTTTGGTTTGGGCGTGCTCGTCGCTGCCGCGGCGTTTTGTTTGGTGACGACTTGGACTGCTGGCGTTTCGCCCGCTACTTTTGCCGAGCGCCTTGGCCTGGCCATCGCCAACCCTGGCGGGAGGAACGAGGTGCGGGCGCAATACGCCGGCTGCTTTTTCGCTGTGGCTGTCGCGTGCATGGCCGGGCTTGCTGGCGCGATGCCGCGCGGGGCGGCCTACATTGTTCTCGCCGTCGTATTTGGCGGCCTGATCATGGGACGGATTGTAAGCCTTGGCCTTGATGGGGGCACGACCGGCTACACGCAGACGATCCGCACACTTTTCGCCATTGACGCGGCCGGTTGTGGACTTGCGACGGTCGCACTGTTCGTTGATCGCGGCAGTTAGCGCCATTCCGCTGATATGGAGTTGGCATTGCATGGAGAAACCCACTGCGCCCCATCGTTGTGGAACCTAGCCACATTCGCCCTGGGTCGTGTGCGGCCATGCGGACAAGCTGATGGCATGAGTATGGAGCCAAGCCTCGCGCGCCCGCTCGACGCTAGCGGGATCATCAGGACTGGTTGTCCGGTCGAGTGGTGCAAGGGACCCTATTCTAACAATCCTCCTGATATGCAAGCTGAGTGAAGACATACTCACTTATACATTCCAAACGCATCGTATCTTTTAATAACAATATATCGCCTACCGGGTGTGATAGCTTGCATGAGATGTAAGATAATGTCATATCATTACTTTAGAATTTAATGAATACAATCATAAAAGGCTCGATTTATCGATGTTTAAACGCGAGGTAAATCTGTTTTACCTACTGAACGTTGGACTTAGTGAAGATTTCATTTCGTACAATTCATTCAAAATTTTTCTTTGGTCATCATGCCGGTGATTTCGGTCACACGGCATCTGTTGCCCATAAGCGTCGGCCTGATTTTGCTCAGTGCCATGATCAATAAGATCGTCCCTGCCGCCAACGCGCAGACGACACTCGACCCTGCGATGAGGCCGCCAATCCAATCGCCTTCACAAGCTTTGTCGATGCCCGTGGTCATCCATCCAAGCGCACAGTCCGGCACATATGAGACATCGACCCGAAGGGCAAAAGATGGCCACTTCTACTTTGATACAGTTTCAAATGGCGTTCCCCTGCAAATGGTGTTCGATACCGGCGCATCGGAAGTTAGTTTGCGGGCCGAAGATGCGGCAAAAATGGGTATTGCCGCAAGCGGTCTGACCTATTCCATAACTGTCAACACGGCGAACGGGAAGACCGAAGTCGCTCCCGTGACGATTGCAACGTTGACTATTGGGAACATCACCCGCCGGAACGTCGCGGCCCTGGTGTCCAAACCCGGCAGCTTGCACGTGAACCTGCTCGGCCAGTCGTTCCTGTCGCGTCTTGCAGGATTCAAACTCGAAGGGGAGCAGCTCATTCTGCAAGGTGGGAGCTAGCCGCTTCTCGCAGGCAGGAGCACGCCAGTATCCGAGCGGCGATTTTCAGATGTTTGCACCTCTGCGCCCGTAGTCACGTTTTTCTGCCCGGCATGCCATTCCACGGAGGTCTGAGGGGTGCCGCCCGCCTGATGCTGGCGTCAAGGCGCGGGGAACAACGCGCTTGAGTGGCCCTGCAACCAGTAGGCCAGCAAGCCGGTCCACTCGTGCACAGCCATGTCCAGGATTGGGAAGCTGTTGCTCAGTGAGGGGACCCAGGTGTCCAGGTGGTTGCGCGAGTGGTAGCCGACCGGCCAGGGCAGCACATGCCAGCCCGCGGCGCGGAACACCCCCACGGCGCGTGGCATATGCACGGCGGACGTGAGCAACACCCAAGTCTCGTCCGGCCTCGGCCGCACCAGCCGATTGACCTCGACAGCGTTCTCCCATGTGGTGCGCGAGTTCTCCTCGGACATGATGCGGCTTGGGTCCAAGCCCAGCTCCTTGAGTTGCTCAAGCGCCCAGGGCGCTTCACTGGCGTCTCCCTGCTGGAGGGCGCCTGAGCCGCCCGTCAGCACCAGCCGCGCATTGGGATACTGACGGGCCAGTGTGGCAAACGTGGTGATCCGGTTCGCCGCCGCGTTGAGCGTCGCGGTTTGGCGGTCCTGGCTGGTCAGGTCGTCGATCGCGCCGCCAAGCAGGATGACGCCGTCCACATGCGCCGGCGGCTCGACGACGGCGGGGAATCGGTTCTCAAGCGGACGCCCCACCCAAGTCGCGACCGGCAAGAGCATGCAGGCCACGAGCAGGCCGATGGCGAGCCCCACGACCGAACGACGCCAAAGCAGCAGGCCAACCAGGGCAAGCTCGATCATCAGCGCCGTTGGGGCCAGCAGCAGCGACAGCAGCTTGGTGGCAAGGAACATGGGCGCTCCAGGCTTATGAGGCGTGCAGAATCGGGAAGGGCCCTGCCACGCCTTCTACACGGGCACGGCGAGGCGAACCTAACCTACATCAACCTGCCCGCAGCTTGAGGAGAGGCTTCCAGCCAATCAGCCGGCCATGGCTCCGCGGCTGTGGCTTCGAAACAACGTTCGAGAAGGCCAGCCTGACCGAGGCCAAGATCGAAGCCGAACTGGCAGCCTGCAACGAGAAACACCGGGCCTGAAATCCACGTGAAGCGCAACCAGTCAACAGCGCCCATGTAGCTGGGCCGTCGGCATAAGCGCGTCGAGCCGGCCCTCGCGACCCGGCTCGACGCTTGTCAGTCCTTAGACGACAGGCTTGCCGAACGCCTCGGCCGCAAGGTAGGCACGCGCCGCGATCGGGGCAGAAGCCTTCTCGGCCAGATCAATGCCGGCACGGGCAAAACGGCTGCCCTCCGACACCGCCGAGATCGCCGACGTGCGGACGAAGTTCGCCTGCAGCTCAAGCCGCTCCTTGACCGTCTTGGCGGAAGCGATCGCGCGCAGGTTGTTCAGGCTCTCGGTGAACGCCGTCTGGCCGACCTCTGCCGCTTGGCGGAACAGGTTCTGCGACTCTGCGGCAAAAATCTGCCCGGCCTGGGCGAGCGCCTCAAGCGTGCCGCGGTTGAAGGCGGTCAGGTCGGCGGCCGTCTTCGTGGCCTTCTCGGACACCGCGCCGTAAGCGGCAGTGGCCGAGTCTGCGCCGTTCTTCAGGTCGGCGACAGTGCTGTCGAAAGACTGCGAAGCGGTGCGCGTCAGCTTGGGGGTCGTGGTGATCGACATCGGAGGCTCCTTAGATGTGGGATACCTGCCGGATGGCGGGTCCCCGTGGCGAATGCTGCAATGCAGCAAATGTGATCTACCTCCTGCGGCCCCTCGCCGCAAGCTTTTTGCTGCAATGCAGCATAGGGTTGCGTCCCTCGCATGTCACGCGCCGCCAGGGTCGAGCCAGCCCACGACCGCGCCGATCTGCTCCTGGTCCATCAGCGCCGGCGCATGCCCGCAGCCGCTGAACTCGACGACAGCCGCCCGCGGGCCGCGCCGGGCCATCTCCCGGGCGGTCGACGGCAGCAGCAGGTCGGACGCCGCCCCACGCAGCACGAGCGTCGGGCAGCGGATCGCGTCCCAGTAGCTCCAAAGGCTGAGGTTGAAGAACAGCCCGGCGCGGAACGAGGCGGTGATGTCGGGATCGAACGTTTTGTGCCAGTGACCGGCCGCGTCCTGGATGACGCTGTGCGCCGCGAGATGGTGCCAGTCGGCGTCGGACAGGCGCCCGAACGGCTGCAGCATCGTCCGGTAGTGCGCTGTCGCCGCGGCAAGGTTGGGGAAGCTCCGCGGCGCGTTGCGCACCGAGTTGCCCAGGCGGAGCAGCGCCTGCCACGGCAAGAACGGCCCAACGTCGTTGACGACCAGCCGGCGGACCGGGGACTTCTCCTGCCCGGCGACCACCATGCCGATCAGCCCGCCCAGCGACGTGCCAATCCAATCGACGGCGGGCACGTCCAGCCGCGCGATCAGCATGGCGAGGTCCGCCGCATACTGCGGCAGGTTGTACTCCTGCGGGTCGCGCAGCCAGTCGCTGCGGCCCCGGCCGGCCAGGTCCGGGCAGACCACCCGCCAGCCGCGCCGCGCCAGGGCCGCCGCCAGCCGGTCGAAGTCCCGGCCCTGCCGCGACAAGCCGTGCACGCAGACGGCGACGCGCTCCGAGGCCGGGTCGCCCCACTCCACGTAGGCGATGTTGTGGAAGCCGCGCTTGGAGAAGCCGAGGCAGGACCCGGTCCGCTCCGGCGTCGGAAACGAGGCGGCGGGTTCGGGTGCGGCTTCGGATACGAGGGTGTCCATGCCGTCTACCTACGCGGGAACCCTCGCACGACCAAACCCGCCGGCGCCCAGGCGCCCCTTCAGGCCAACTCGGCAACCGGCGCTGCCTCCGCTGACAGCTTCGTCCGCAACTCGTCCACCAGCACGCGGGTGTTCTCGACATAGTCGATGGGCACCACGACCAAGTGAACGCCGCCGCCGCCGAACGCCGCCTCCAGCGCCGGGACCAGGTCCCCGGTCGCCTCCACGCGCGTTCCTTTCGCACCGTAGCTTTCGGCGTAGCGCACGAAGTCCGGGTTGCCGAAGGTCAGGCCAAAGTCAGGGAAACTGTCCACCGCCTGCTTCCAGCGGATCATGCCATAGGCGCAGTCCTCCAGGATCAGCACCACCAGGCTCAGCTTCAGCCGCACCGCCGTTTCCAGCTCCTGGCTGTTCATCATGAACCCGCCGTCGCCGCACACCGCCATCACCCGCCGGTCCGGATGCAGCATCGCCGCCATCATCGCCGACGGCAGCCCGGCGCCCATGGTGGCCAGCGCGTTGTCGAGCAGCAGCGTGTTGGCGACATGGGTGCGGTAGTTGCGGGCGAACCAGATCTTGTACATGCCGTTGTCGAGCGCCACGATCCCGTCCTCCGGAATGACCTGGCGCACGTCGTGCACGATGCGCTGCGGCGTCGGCGGCCAGCGGTCCTCGCCCGCGCGGTCGGCGATGCGGGCCAGGATGCCGTCGCGCAGGCACAGCAGCGCCCCGGCATGGTGCAGCCTGCCCTCTACCCGGTCGGCCAGCAGCTCCAGGCTGGGGCCCACGTCGCCGACCACCTCGGTGTGCGGGAAGTAAACCTCGTCCACGTTGGCCGGCATGTAGCCGACATGGATCACCTGCGGGCCGCCCGGCCCCATGATGAAGGGCGGCTTCTCGACCGTGTCGTGGCCGATGGCGATGATGAGGTCGGCCTGGTCGACGGCCTCGTGAACGTAGTCGCGCTCGGACAAGGCCGCCGTGCCCATGTACAGCCTGCCGCCGCCGGGCACCGTGCCCTTGCCCATCTGCGTGGTGAAGAACGGGATTTGCAGCCGCCGCACGAAGCCGGACAGCCCCGCCGTCGAGCGCGGCCGGCTCGCGGCGGCGCCCAGCATGATCAGCGGGCGCTTGGCGCGCAGGATCATCTCCGCCGCCCGGTCCAGCGCCGTCCGGTGCGCCACCGGCATCTCGATCGGGTGGACGGGGACGGGCAGCAGGTCCGGCCCCTCCTCGCCCGCGACATCCTCGGGCAGTTCAAGCAGCACCGGGCCAGGCCGCTCCTCCATCGCGATGCGGAAGGCGTCGCGCACGAGCGTCGGGATGCTGCCGGGGCTGACGATCTGGCGGGACAGCTTGGTGAGCGGCTTGAAGGCGCTGACGACATCGACGATCTGGAACCGCGCCTGGCGGCTGCTCATGATGCCCTTCTGGCCCGTGATCATGATCATCGGCATGGCCCCGAGCAGGGCGTAGGCGGCCCCCGTCGTGAGGTTGAGCGCGCCGGGGCCAAGTGTCGTCAGGCACACGCCGGGCCTGCCGGTCAGCCGCCCGTGCGTCGCGGCCATGAAGGCGGCGGCCTGCTCGTGCCGGGTCAGCACCAGTTGGATGGTGGAGCAGCGCAGGCTTTCGACTACGTCGAGGTTCTCCTCGCCGGGCACGCCGAAGATGCGGTCCACGCCCTCGTTTTCGAGCGCAGCCACCAGAAGGTCCGATCCTTTGGTCATGCTTCCTCCATAAGACTCAAGTCGGTGCAGCGGCCCAGCCGGCAACCGGCGGCCATGGCCAGGCTCCGCCCGTATGCGTATCGTCTTGCCACTCGGTACGCCACAGCACTTTAGCCCGAATAATTCATTAGATCGCCCGAAATCGGCCCACGCCACCAAATGCCTGGGCCAGAGATTTCATTGCAAAAAACTCCATCAAACAGGCCGTTCGCATAGTTGCAAACGATGTCAAAGACT
>JAABUY010003486.1_pt1 | contig 17341 bp, 21 predicted proteins | sample 5560271 | NCBI WGS metagenome assembly JAABUY01 (sample SAMN10711886, study PRJNA513374) | rock metagenome | isolation source: Antarctica rocks | place: Antarctica: Victoria Land, University Valley
GCTCATCTCCTCGATTTCGGGCGGAAGATCTCTTTTTCCCCATTCACCCACTTCATATGTAGCTCAGGCTTGAGATGGAGGGAGTTCCTTGACCGCTCGCTAAGCAGCTGCTGAGCCCTTGCTTTCCCCTTGGCGGCGGCGAGGCCTGGTGGCAGCGAGGCGGTGCGGAGGAGATTAATCAATGGATATATATATCTATATCAGTTACTCTGTGTGTGCGTGTGAAACAGCGATTGCAGACAGTCGCCGGCTTCGAAATGGCTGTTATTCAGTACTCGAGTTTGGCTTCTTGGGCGGCTTCCCCTCGGTTATGCTGTTTCCGATTTGGTTAAGGGCTTTTATGGGTTGTCTTCGAGTACGTTGTGGCTGGCTACCTAGTAATGGCACTTGTATACTAAAAGTGTTAGGTTGCACTCAATCATGTTCTTTTGAACAGATAAAATCACCACCTTCTTTGAATAGTATTAACCAACCAGTTTCATCGGCTCTCAATTTTCCATAACCAAGTCTCAGCAGACTCCCTAACCTATGTCGACATCACTCCCTGATGCGCAGCTTTTGTGAAGGTATGTATATACAAAACGCCAGTTCTCGGCCATCCAGCCCAAAAATCCAATCCAGGGGAGTATCTAGCATATAATTCGTAATTTCCTCCCGTATCATTGCGTCGTCTGGTTACAAAAGGTACGTGCAACAAAGAAAGACAGAAGATCAAAAGTCCCAGATATAAGAGAAGATGCCCAGATACAGAGAATATTCCCACAATATTATTAAGAAGCTCACTTCAACTAAAATGTCGCCTTTTTCTTACCATTTGATCCAATCCACAGATGATCCCTCTCGGTTTGTACATGATGTCGTTAGGTACGTACCGTCTACCTGCAAAGCTCCACCAAGTTCGTGCCGCGAAAGAAGAATCCCGCCTCGTATTCCGTAGATAAGAGCCCCCTAAGGCAAATATGGCCTCTGATTTGATGCGGCCACAAATAAAGTAAAGGCTTTTCCATAAACAATCCATGAGAATATACGAGACAGCTTGTGGCTGGACACGGAACATGTATGAGCCGCCTCTCTAATAAAAGCTTCGCGTGTACTGTGTAGTCGCGGTGATATGGTCTGTTATCCAGAAGGCACGTCAAAGGTAAGGCGACGATAAAGAGAAAGCTGTATATAGAACCCGGAATCTTATATAGTGTGAGGTGTAACATGGCGGCAGCGTCGCCCAAGAGCTTGAATTACTGGTAAGCAGCAAACCCATTAGATTCTCTTGTAGTCCCAGAGCGTAGCGGGTCGCTCGGGCTGTCTGAATAGTTGTCGTTGTCAAACCTCTTGTTGATCGCACCCAAGAGCATTTTCCAAACGTTCCCGTTAGAGGGTTCGGTATCGACAATGTCGCTGTTTGATAGGCATCATGAATTTCAATTCTGGAAATAGAATGGAAAGATTGAAGTCCTGATACGTACAGCCTTAGCCCCAACCTAGAGTCCAACCATTCTAAACGTTGAATACTATCTGGGTTGTCTCCAAAGCGGATGAACTGAATTCTGACTTGATCCGCACGATAGTTATGCTTCACAAGCTCCTGCACAAGGTTCTCGATTGGTCTCTCGACATTGATGATGTCCTGCCAGGCTCCGTCTGTGAGAATGTACAAACTAAGAGGCCTCACAGAAGTTACTGCGGACCTGAAGCTGAAGAGCCTAAAGCTAAAGCGACTCCCCTGAATGGTACCTACTGAGAGGCTTGACTGGTATTGCTGTAAAATATCGTATAGACGTTTCTTAATATCAGAGAAGCCTCCTGGTCTTTTACGCTTCAGTGCATTCAAGAGCGGCGTTGTATCTTCATTTTTGTGTTTCTTCGTGAATTTTGTGAAATATAACTCTATCCCATCGGGGTCGCCATCCTTGACCATGTAAGCCAAGCTCTTAAAAAGTTTCTGCACCTCTTCCCAATGTTCTATAATAGAATCACTATTATCAATTAAGAAAACCTAACGAAGAAGTCAGAATAAGTGCTATGCCCGAAGCAGCGTACGTACGTGGTCGCGTTCATTTAATAGGGACTGAAGGCTCAGATCATCAAAATGCCGATTTCTGTTCCGGGCCTTCCTGTCTTGGACCAACTGTTGCGCATTAAAGACCGTCAAATTGAGCAGTGCGGACTTTGTTTTCTGAGCCGAAGGTTCGAGAGGGGCCGAACGTGGAATGCGCTGGCTATGATTCTGTGCAGGTGTTTCCGTACCTTGTTCAGGCCGCTGAAGACCGTCATTCCGATATGTTCCTACGTTAGTTTCAAATGGCAGACTCGGTTTTCCATCGAGGTTAGGAATACCACCCGACGGTGAAGTAGAGGACTGAGATAAACATTCGGTATTGTATTGACACTGGGTAGGTTCGGTCAAACTGGGCTGGGCAGATCTTGATTCTTGGATTCGCGAGAGTCTAGGGTTTAGTTGTGCACTTCTTTGTGATTCGTTGACTCCGAACCCGTTGAGCTGTGTATCATCTTCGTCGGGGCTTGGAACATCTTCGACATTGACAGGGGTGTAATCCTTGTTTGCGTTTCTTGGATTTCTAGGTAGCGTACGCCTATTCATGACACTATCTTCAGATAATCGTCTCTGATCTTGATGCGGTGAACTTGAGTGAATTTGATCAACCTGTAGGTTTAGAGGCCTTTCCAGAGGGGTACGTGATCGTCGTTATAAGGGGAAAGTCTTAGAGCTATGCAGATGCTGATTGAAGACAGTTCTGGCTGAAGTCTCTACCTTCTCGAGTATTCATTGCGATCTTCTTCATAAGACTATCGCTTCAGGTCGAGCATTAGAACGATCGGACACAGTCAACATTTTTCTGATCATGTAGCTATAAATCTTTTCAGTGATCTTGTTCGAGGTACGGATTCTTCCGTTGAGAATTTCGTGCATTTCTTTGATCGCATCAAGCACAAAGCTGTCGTTGTGAAAGCAATTCACATCTTTGAAGTCTGAAGTATCGTGGGTCTCGTCGATGCGCATCTGGCTATAATGTTCGAGCCCTTGCCATTCACAAACAACTCAAACGACTGCTTCACTGAATACACAACCGAGGGACTAGATATCGACGCCATGCTTGACTTGAAGTTTCGCTGTCTGAAGAAACGAACCGGGTCTGTAGCATTCCGGGGCACCTGTGCATTGCGTTGTAAGTATTACGCATTGGAATTGTGAAGGATATGGCCTATCATATGTCTGGGTGTCATAGGAGTCTGCATCTGCAATATCCTCGTGCGGTTTCTTATTACGCCTGAAATGGCTCAACCCAAGGTCTGCTAGCTTAAATTGATAATCATAAGGCGATTCTCTGTTGCCGCTTTTGACAAGGATGTTTGAAGGGTTCACGTCTTGGTGTCACCTGCTATAGTTCACAATTTGCCTTGTTCCTTCTACTCGCAAAAGCTATCAACCATACCCTTGGAAGGATTGTGGCCCTTCTATTTCACTCTGCGCCACTTCATGTATCGTACCCAGTGGCTGTATCACCTTGAAAAGCTCGGTCCAGAAGCTGACTATGTCTTCTCTACTGAACGGCGGTGATGTTGTTCGGAAGTACTGTTTCAAATTACCTTATCTGCGAATTTCAAAATCAGATTGTAGGTATAGTTCTGCACAAAACTCCTATAGAAACCTATCAGATTCGATGGCGGTTTGCCAGCTAAAGTAAGCTTCCTAAATGCGCTCACCTCTGCTCTGTAGTACTTTTCGGCATCGCGTGTGCGGTAAGTCTTCAGAATATATGTGTGAGGGTGATTGCTGAAATCCTGTGTTTTATTAGCTCAAAGCAATTCTGCTGTGAGAAGGGAAGAATCATCGCCTATATCTTTTGCCCATTGCCTAAGGGAACCAAACGATCGTAGGCTTCATGTATCTTTATTCTATAGATCTTCGCGCTACCTCTGGTATCAATTCTGCATTTCTCAGTGATGGGTAGAATACGGTCTTTCTCGAACTTCTCAGCGATGTTGTAGTGGAACTTTGGTACGCAAAGCATGCACTGCGTTTTGTAAAAATTGGAGAAGAATTACTGGTCATTGGGATCTCTCGGGAAGTGGGTGGGACGTTGAGGGTCAAAAGGAAGCCTTTGATCGTTGAGACTCTCATGCTGCATGAAGTGTTCGATATATTCTCTCTTTCCAATATAGAGAAGAATGCAGAAGACCTTGGAATATTTTTCGCGCAGGATGCGATGATCCGGGGGCACGTCATCTTTGAACAGGACTTCTAACAGCTTAGATAGCTGGCGACGGTCAAAGTACTGTAGCTCTGTAATCTCGTGACTGGTAGAAAGGCATAATTGATTTCCGCTGCAGCTCCTCGAGCTCCTAGGACACTGTTCTCATCCACCCAAGCGACAAAGTCCTGGTAAGGCTCCGAGGCCGGGTCGCGATCATGACGAAGACGGATCTCGAAAAGCACTTCTATGTATTTATTGACATTTCTGGTGGAGGGTCTTGTGGTGGTTTGACCAGAGCATTTAAAAAATACGACTAGTAAGTATATATCTGTTTCATACCATAGGGCTGGGTGAGCTGGCCAATCCCAGCGTTTCGCGATCATGATATCAGCAAATCAAAACAATTGTCGATCCTTTGCACGAATACCCGCTCTGGCAGCGTCTTCAGTTCTCTTATCAATGCCTAAAAGAGGTCATGTCATGCATTGAGAGACTATCAATCCATCTCGGCGCTTCAAGATGGCCTCAAATAGCTCTGAGACCGAAAGCAGGAAGCGAAGACAGCCTATCAATCAGTTGAAACGCGACCAACCCTCGACATTTGCTACACGCAGATACGCCCCTTCAAGGCAAGCGCTCGACTTTAACACTGACAGTCTCAACACGTCCCACATACCAACACCCAGCCCTACGAAGAAAACTGCAGGGCATGGCGTGGACGCGAAGCCACGACAAGCATTGGATGCTCCCACGCGAAGATCGCTGGCGGCAGCCTTCAAATCTACATCCCCCACAAACGACGAGAATCGGCCCCCTTCATCATCATCTTCATCCAGCAAGAAGCGCGTACGGCAGTCAGTCAAGCCTCGCCCGGCACAGGCTACTCCGCGACGCCTGCCGAGACCAGTGAGCAAAGCAGAGAACTACACACGGTCGGGTACTCCAAGTCCAACACGAGGGCCCGTAGGTTCGATAGTCTCTCCGCTATCGTCGGCTTCGTCTCCTCCCCGTGGCCTTGCCGAAGCATACCAGCGGATCGACGACGAGGAGAATCTAGCGCAGGAAGAGTCGATAGACGATATGGAAACATATCAATATCCTTTACCCCTCTCAGATAGATCTCGAGAAGCAGATCTCATAAGATTGCAGCGAATACAGGACTCTGCATCTCCGATTTCGTTGAAAGCCTCTAGAAGAGCGTCGCCACGTACATCAATCGAGGACATGGCGCTAGTAGAAGAGCAGACCGGGGATGATATGACATTACATTCGGATACTACATCAGTCCTGTCGAGCCTAGACAGCTTACGGGATGGATCAGCTGGGAGAGTAGAATCGCAATACGCCAAGGATGCCCAAAGGTTGCACGGAGTGCTGCAAGGGCAGATGTTTAGGAAAGCGCGTATAGGTGAAAAGGTTGGTCTCACTGTGGAGAACCTGCGGCGGCGTAATGAAAGCAACGAGTCCCTGGTACGTGCGTTTGGAGGGAGTGTAAGCAGCAGAGGATCCGACCCGTCTCTCAATGTTCCAAAAGATTGGGCTCGGAAAGCAAGGCCTAGCAGAGACTGGCTCAGTCGAATCAACAGTAAGAGTGGGAGGTATACAGGAGACGTGCCGAAAAAGAAGATTGAGAGCCCAGTCGTAGCTGAAACTTCAAGGCGAGAGTGGGAGGAACCTATAGATGAGTGGATCAAGGCTGCAGCTGAAACACCTCTTCCGGCTGGCGAGGATAGATCGTCGCAGCCAACAGCATCGTCTCGTGGCTCAACTCCGACAAATGCGAGAAAATCCGACAGCACGATTGATAAACTCCAGGACTGGGAGATTAACGACGATGAGTTCACGGGACGATTTCTGCAAGTTTCTGAGAGTCCGCCGATTCAGATTCGAAACATTTCGCTTGACCGCATTCGAGAAAGAGAAATGGAGAGTCTGGAAAAAAGGGCTGTAACGACAAACCGATTGGATGAACTGCGAGAGAAGACATCGGAAGAGCCTTTACGACGGAGAAAACCTAGCTCCTTTTCTGAAGATCTTCAGCATCGTGTGAATGGTGAGGTGAATGGAACCCCGCAAAGGCGACGGTCTTCTGTGAATTCCCATTTGAACCACGCAATCAACGGCAAGAGTCAATTTCAAAGATTAGACCCAGCGCCAGTCGACGAAGGTGACCCTATTCCAGATACACCAGTAGTGGTCTACAAGAGTAGTCCTCGGGAAACAGACCAAGAGAAGCAAAGCGCGCGATCTTCTCGGCGACCAAGCCACGAGCGGCGAGATTCTCATAGTCTACTCAAAAACCTCGCAAGAGCGTCAAGTGCAAGTCCTAGCCCAGCAACGGAAAAAACACTTTCACGATCTGCATCTAAGATTAGGAAGGAAAACATCAGCCAGCCGCCAGGCCATGCGAGTAACGACCAGAAGGGCGGGAGACCTGATAGTCCTTCTGACCAGGACACTAGAGAGGAGATTCAGATGACGCCAGTGATTACAAGGTCAGCTGTAGACCTCAAGACCCCAGTCGTCACGGGCGCATGGGTTGATAAGGGAGAAGACACACCTGGACTATCAATTCCCTCTATTATTCTCAAGACGCCACTCGTCACTGGGGCTTGGGTTGATACACCACTCCCAACAGGCGGCAGAGGACCTCCAATGCCCACACCATCCGATCTAGATGAAGCAAAAGAGCTAACGATGAATCTTGACGATGATATCCGAAAGTTGGCTACTACCGATTTGATACGCAAACTAAATCCCACTTCTCCTGGTTCCAAATCTCGTGACCAGCAACCCCTAAAAGACTCAAGGCCCCTTCTCCATAAATCCGCCCTTGAAGCCATCATCTCAGACGCAAAGTCGAACTCTGGAAATCCCAAACCCGCAACATCATCCGCCGATTCAGATTCGGAAGAAGACCCTACCATCCACCTCGGCGACTCAACCATCCAATCCCTTGAAGAGATCATGGAAAATGATACCAACTTCTCCGCTATCCTCGCCCCTTCTACTACTACCACCCCTCCTGGAGAAGAAGAGGAAAACAACAACGACGATGACGACAACGACGAATCCCTTCATAACGCCAAAAGAAAAACCAGCCTATCAGACCTCAAGACCTACACCCAACTCACCACCCGCCTCAACACCATCCTGCCCTCCCTCCGCTCCACCAAACGCTCCCTTTCCTCCCTCTCCCGTTCCCTCTCATCGCCATCCCTCTCAACCACCCAAAAATCAAAATCCCTCACTGCCGCTACCAACCAAAACAACGAATGCAACGAAGCCGGCGAATTCCACGACTTCATCTGGCCCTGCGACCGCTGCGGATGCCCAGGCCGTCCCGCGACGTGGGAACCAGGCTTTGATCTTACGACCGTAAGGATTCCGATCCCGAGACTTTGGCGGTGGGAAAGGGGCGATTGGCGGCCCAGGCTGACGTGGTTGGGCCTGGTGACTCTGGTGGGGTGGGCCTGGTGGCTTGGGGAGGAGTGGGCTTGGTACGCTTTCCCTTTGTAATTCTCCCCCACCCACATCTTCCCGTAAACCTCGGGAAGCAGAGAGACCAAGGTCGCTGATTGCGTTATTGGACAGTGATAAATACTGTCACCCCCTCTACGCCACCACCATGGTTGACTATGGCGTTGACATCGATGCCCCCGAACCCCCTTTCGTTCTCTTCAAAGTCCTTTATCGCAAAACCCCACTTGGCACGATTGTCTACCCCTTTCTCGCCATCTTGAAACTCCTTACCAGAATCATAGCAAGCTTCATAGGGTACCTTGTGGGTTTTGTGCTTGGAGATGAGGGCGACGCCGCGGGTGGAGGGATGGGGATGGGCGGAGGGCCAGTGCCGGTTAGCAGGGATGCGAGGATTCCGAGACCGGTTTGGGGGCCTGATTTGAGTTTGATGGATGACGAGTATTTATGAGCGGTGGGAAGGGTGGGAGCGAACTTTGGTGCTGTACTTTTGGAAACCGGGGATTGGCACTTCACGATGGTGCGTTATGGCTGAATGCCAGCGGGCTGGATAGAGACGGACGCGGAAAAGGGCAAGAGGGGATATATGCTTGCACCACGAGCGCAGAGATATGAGTGCATATAGAACACTGATATAGGTAGAGTGTGCACAGTGATAGTGCTAGTACAGAGCTTACGCTTCAGCTGAATCAGCTATGTGACGTAGTTGTACCACAACCACATCCACATCCACATCCACCTAATGAAACATTCAAAAAGCATACAACCACCTCTCCCCTTACCCCCCCCCTCCTCCCCCTCTCCCTCACCCTCCTCATTCTCCCCCTCCTCCTCACCCTCCCCTCACCCTCCCCCCCTCCTCCTCACCCCCCCTTGCCAGCCTTTCAAACACAACCTCATCCCCAACCCCAAAAATCCACACACACACACACACACACAACTCCTCGACCTAAAAAAACCTTTTCTTTTTTCCTTCTTTCATGTGGAACCAAGACATGAGTATGAGGATGGGGATGAGGATGAGGATGGGGATGGGGATGGGGATGTGCGGGGTGGGAGATGGGAGGTGATGTTGATGGGAGGTGGAGGTGGAGGTGGAGGTGGTGGATGGAGGTGGGTTTTTGAGGGGGGGTGGGATGGGGGTGGAGGTGGAGGGCTAAAGGGGGAGGTGGAGATGGAGATGGAGATTGATGGGGTATTGATACTACAGTATCACTTCAGTCAAACTTCGTTCCCACATTTTCAATCCTGTCTTATCTTTCCCCTCTCCCCTCTCCCCTCTCCCCTCTCCCCTCGTCCCCATTCCCCCCTCTTCTCTTCTTTCGAACCTCATTCTTCTCACTCTTCCTTCATCTTCGTCATAACTTTCATATTTCAGTTACTCATTTGACTTCTCTCTTGTCAATCAGTTTGGTTTTGAGTGTTTTTGATTTGTGAAGAGAATATGTTTGTAGTGCTGTGTGAGTCTTAGAGTTTTCTTTTCTTTCTGTTGTTTTTTTTTGACGTCGTTCTTTTCTTTTATCAACAAAAAAATCCCTCGTCTTTTTATCTTTTTTTTTGTCACTTGCAAATCTCATTCTTTAATTTTATCTTTTCTTCTTTCTTTCATATCGAAATCGAATGACTGACAACGAGATTCATCTGTACGTGATGTCGACTACGAATCTTTTGATTCTATTCTGTGTTCGAATAGAAGTCAGAAGAGTCAAGAGATCTCAATTCAACGCAGTTTGAACGATGTTAGAACGTTGCGTGATCAGAAAAGTCATCATGCAGAGTTTTCATTCACGCGACAACATCTCTTTCTAACAGTCACAATCGATCTACGAAGAAGATTAATGACATGTCGATGTCAGTAAGAGATGAAAAGATACTACTAGTGAAAAAGACAACTCAGATGAAGAGTCTGCGAGTTGTGACTACAAGTGATCGAAGAATTTGCGATTCATTGACTGCGTCGATATCGAAACGTCTTCATCACATCGACAGTGTCATCGAGTAATTGATGAAAAGATATCAGATAGAATAGTCATTTCAGATGATGAGTTTGAGAGTCGTGACTACAGTGCTCGAAGAAGTAGTGACTCGTCGATCACGCTGATATATTGAGAGAGCTTGAGCTCATCTTCTTTACTTGACGTCAGATCATACATCTATCTACGTGAAAAATCGAGAGTGCATGAGAACGATCAGAACGCATCTTTACTATCAATCAGCTAAGCATCGAACGATTGCGATCGCACGTTTATACTAACAATCTATTCAACGTCTACGTGACATAAGTCAAATCAAGAGAAGAAAAGAATTATTCAATACAATCACACTCTGTCTTCTCATCATGTACATCTCTCTTTCATCACACATTTCTCTGCTCAATGAATGACAATCATTGAGCAAGAGAACACAGTTTCTGCGTTACAATCACAAGCATCACGAATGCAAAGAAACGTCTTTCGTCTTCGAATTGAAAATCGAATCGAAACATCGTTGTATAGAATATCGTCAATGAAGAGCAGAGCAAAGATGATGCGTCATAATCAAACAGCACAGACACTCTCATCAAGAGTTTACTCGAGCGTCACGCGCTGAATAGAAGCTATAGGTTCATTACTGATAATATAGTGTCAATCTTACTGTTTCGACGACGTGAAGTCGTCGTGTAGTCGGCGAGCGGTTTTCTCCCCCAGAGAATTTTGTCCGTTCGATACACATAGCATAGAGTCCCTCATGGGTCGGGCCTAAACCGATGTCACAAGGGTGTATGAATTACAATCACAATCACAATCGAAATCAGGTATTAAATCTCTGCTTTTCAATAGTTTCATTTTTTTATATATTCTTTACATCGAGATAGATGTATTTTATATATGTGGTGGGTTGTGTGTGTGTGTGTGTGGCGATGACTCTCGAGAAGTGAAAGGGTTGGAAAGGGCGTTTGCAAGGGTGGGGGTTTTTGTATGTGAGATTGAGAGGGATGATGAATGAGGAAAAGGAATGGGATGATGAGACGATGGGGGTGGGGACGAGGCATGAAGAGGGTAGACGGTGGATGGCAATGTCAGTGGGGTAGAGGGCGAAGTCGGGTGAAGACGAAGGTTCGAAAAGGATGATGAGATGGAGAGGGGCCGGGCTGGAAGTGTGGAGAAGCGAGGTTGAGATGGGTGGTGAGGACCACAAGATTAACTCTTGCGGCTTTCTCCTATACTCTCTCCCCGCTCATTCCCCTGGACAGCCTCCGCAGCCATTTCATCCGCGACCTTTTCCTCCAAAGTCTCCTTATCCTCAGCTGCCGCTCTCCCGCCCACCGCTCCATCAACCTTCTCCTCATCCCTACCGTGTGGCGTCAAATCCCTCCTCCTCAATCCCCAACCCTCACTCCACCCCAACCACCCCTTCTGCCACGGTCCACGGGCAAGACAGAGCGCCAACGCTGCACCAATAAACCCAACACTAGCACTCCCGGATCTGACCCATCCCCCTCGTGCATACAACGAGTTTCCTGCGGCAGTACCGACTAGTTGTCCGACGAAGACACTGAGCATGAATGCGGTATTGACCCTGTTCCTCGCTTTTGGCGCGATGGCGTAGATGGCGGATCTGTTTGCGATTTGCGCAGTCTGCAGCCCGAGATCGATGAAGAAGGCTTGGATGACGGGGCCGGCGACGGTGAAGGTGCCTGTGTAGGTACCGATAGCGACGCCCGTGAGGCACATGAGCTCGCCGAGGATGACGGAGAAGAGAGGCACGAATTTATCGATGACGAAGCGGGAGTAAATAGGTCCGAAGCACATGCTTAGGATTCCGATGAGGGCGAAAAGGCCGATGACTAGAGTTGAATAGTTGTACGGCGGCGAAGAGAGGAGGAACGTGAGAGTCGTCCAAAAAGATGTAAACACGGTGGACGTGCAAAGGCCTACAAGACATGCCTGCACCAGAACCGGATGATGCCAAAGCATAGTGATGATGCTCCAGAGCATCTTGAAATAATTCAGACCACCCGGGTTCGTGGAGGGATAGTCTGGCATAAAAAACCATAATAGGATCAGAATCAGATGTTGGAGGCCGAAACTCAGCCAGTAAATGTTGCGCCAGTTGGTGTACTGGGTTACTACGCCGGAAAGAACTCGTGCGATAAGGATGCCCAGGAGAAGACCGGAGACGACGATTGAGAGAGCGGTGGCGCGACGGTGGGGTGGTGCAAGATCGCCGACCAGTGGCAGCACTGCGAGTTGTCACTTGGAGAAGAGAAAAAGCTTGGGCCGGGGGTTGCGCACTTATTTGCGGAGTCACCGTAGTAAGAGACGTGATGAAGGTAAGAAAACAGAACACGGAAAAGGAATTCGTGATGCACAGACCGACCCTAAAGAAAGATCAGCTTCCCCTCGACCAGAGACTTTTCGAATTCGGCATCGATTGTGTACGCACCACACCGTAGCCGTAAACCAAACCAAAACCAACACAAAAGCCCTCCTATAGAAAATATCTCCAAGCGGGCACAGGAATAACAAGCCCCCAGCATACCCGGCCTGCGCCAGCGTAGGGATCAAGCTAACCCGCTCCTGCGAGACATGAAAATCGTCTGCTAATTTATTTAGGATCGGATGGTTGTAGTAGAGGTTTGCAACTGTTTCATGTAGTGTTAGATACCTTTCAACATCAGAGGGGGAGTATCAATAGACTTGCCAGTAAATGCTGCTGCAAACCCAAACAAAAGATTTAATGACATTGAAAAGCCATGAGGGTGTTCTGGGTCGTGTCGGCATCGTTTTGGGGTGTATGTGACTACAGAGTATATCCTGCGCCATATCGAGGATGGTGAGGCCGACTTCGGGTTAGAAGTCGAGGAGGTAGCTGAGGGCAAGTCATTGCCTTGCTCCGGAGGCTGGGTATGGCCCAAAGCATTCAAAGGGCGTAACATGTTCAGCTGCTAACATGATGGGCGGACGATAATTATACTGACAGCGAGTTCCATGACGGAAGATTTAGTGAAAGCAAGATCGGCATATACTCGGGAAAAGTGATGCTTTAACCCCGGATTAAAGCCCGAAACGTGCAGCGGCAGCTAGTCTGGTTGAAGAAGTCTGGTGGGCTAACATCAGCCGGAAAGTCGAGTTAGGGCTTCGCAAGCGAGATGCTCTTGATTCAATTAGAATAATGGTATCAGACGCATTGCAATTGCATGTGAGCCAGGTGCAGTTCAGTTAGGTTATATAAGAGCATGTAGATGTTTGAAATCCCTAGGGATGCTTGAGAGCACCCGGTCGGATGGTGGTGCCAAAGGAACTCAAAAGGTATATAGAAGGAAGGAGTAGTATTATGGAACTATGCACAATATGCCAAGTGGTGTAGATCTGGCATGATACTGAGGGGAAATTAAGGACGGTCTGAAAACAAATGCATGACACTAAAGAGCAACCAAGAAAATATACAGGAACTGGGCCGGGTATCGCAATTCCGCTGTAGACTTTTGTAAGAATTCATTCGATCGTAGCCTCCTCTTAACTTCGTTACCTCATAATCGTCATCATTCAGTCATGTCTCGTTCTCATTATCAATGACGGCGAAGATCGTCAATGGCGTGGATGAAACCTTTCGCGCCTAGCAAACAATTAGCCCATACTTTGAATTGTTCATTGCCTGGGGACGAACCATCGGACTCGTCGAAATGCAGCTCATGCTCGCCTCCGGGTCCCAGCTGGGGACTGTATTCTGTCGTAAATATAAAGCGTTGTAGTTCGGTGAGGTGAATCGTTCTAGAATCGGGCTTCCGCATCCAGATCCGAGAAGCGACTTGATGGGTGATGAAAGCAGTCCATACGGGAGTTCTATTTGGTGTTGACATTGATGCCTCGTATTCAGATGTAGACGCTGCTTACCTCTTGAGTTCTTTCTTCATGACAGATGCTTGCAAGCGTATCCCACCAGAATCTCGATCTTTGAACATTGCAAGGGCATGTTGAAACCCGTCATCGATAATTACGCTAGATCATGTAAGCTCAGAGAAGAAGAAAAAGGAGTAAAGGTCTGTACCCTGCGAATAATAGCTTCTCTCCACGGAGCTGGTCATCGGTGATACGATGGACGGGATTAGGACCGTTGTCTTGGGATCTTAATGCGAGAAACGTGCAGAAAAACATTACTAGTTCTGCCGAAGAGGTAAGCTTAAAGGTACTGTGGTAAGTACCAGGAGCGATGACCAACTTTCGTAACTCGTGAATCTCAGACTGGCCCAACGCTCAACACTTTTGCCCGACTGGCTAATGCGAGTAAAAACTAGATTCGAAGCATCTCGCTTCACAGATAACGAAGTGAGTGAAAGGCAGGATTGCTTTCGAGATTTGTTGGGACGCATGCTTCGACAATGTATCCTTGCTCGCTGGTCGGTGCGCCGGAGGTACAATCTCACAAGAAGATCTCCCTCTTCGAAGGGTCTAAGAAGTCAGGTACCATCCGAAGAGAAGGACTAGAAATCTTACCGTTCGAGAATCTTTGCATGATCAGCAGCTAGCCGTACGCTAGCATCTGGCATATCTACTCCAAAACATGCGGATCTGGGATGCAGTCAGGCTACAGAGACTCGACCAAACAGGGTTCAAGGACGAACACTTGGCCCGGGGTGTCGAAAGCAGTCGTTGATCGGCTTTGTAAGAATAACTTTGGCACCCAATGGTCGCTAGAGGCACCCGTGCTCGAAGATTGCGAGGAAAATGTGTTCGTCGTCGTGGGAGAAATTGGGACCTCAGGAGCAGCCGGGGGATAGTCAAAGTAGTCCTGGTCGAAGCCTGGAGACAAAGGTGATTGCAGCCCATGCCTCATTCTAGTGCCCCCTAGTGGCGGAGATGTTGATGATGGTAACCGACCGTGTGGAGGTCTTCTCCTCTCGAACGATTTTGGCCTTGCAATATCTAAAAGAGTTAGCGGTCTCGGTCTGCACCAATCTCATTGGGCTCGACTTAGTGGTGAGTCTGCGCGTACACGAAAGTTTTTACATACTCGGATCTCCAAGAGACAGATTGTTCACGTCATCTACGAGACTGCCTTGTTGCACTGCTAGCAGCGCTTCGATTTTGTATTCCAGATTCTCATATTCTGCGTGATCGAGGGGTATCCTAAGAAGACACCAAATGTCAGTGGATGAGCAATGCTGGAAGTTTGGAACAGCACCAACCCAGCAATGATACGTGCGAGTCCCATTAGAAAGTTCCGATAGTACCCCAACCGCGTCAAGAGACTGTTTCTACTCTCCGTTAGGAAATGGAGGTCGAGGTCCCTCCACACCTGACGATACGTCGACCTTCCCAAGCCTCCGAAGAGTTTGAGGACATCCTCAAAGGTATAGTCAAGACTCAACCGTACCGTCCGAACGTCTTCCGCAATCAATTCATATCTTCGGTTGAACCCGTAATCGCCAATTGCTGTACTGAGCTCCCGTAAGGCTGAACTGATGGCAAAACACTCGGCGATTAGCCCTGTGATCTCGGTTGCAGACTCCGGCACGCCGTCCAAGAATTTGTGCAAGCCAGAGGCGACGTCCTGCGCACTTTCGGCCACAGCGATGAGCGCCGCCATGGACATCTCAAAACACCGGCGACCTCTCCGCCGATGTCGACTGAGAATATCAGAGATTTCCTCGCATGCTTATTCTTCAAGGTCAAGATGGGGGAAAGAATCTGGCAACGCGTCTAAAAATTCTCGAGGATTCACGGTGCGGCTCTTCTAACGCTGCAGATTGACGTGTTCGCGGTTGTCAGGTCGGATCAGCGAGTGCCAATTGGCAGGCTGCTTTGGTGCGTTTTCAATATTCCTCGAGCCGTCGAATCATGACCTCGCCCGCCGAAGTAGTGCGTCCGAAAATGCTCTTTGGTGCCGTTCGTACATGATCCCACGCAGCGAAAGGAGATTACGGGCACAATGTAGCAATGATAATGGCCTCTCGGTCGATCTCAATGGCTGCTTACCAAGTATAGGGCACGCACGCACCTAGTGCGCGTGTGTGTAATCCTGATCTGGTGCAGTAGTCATTGTGTTCTCCCCAGTGGTATGAGTGGGCCCATCTCGGGTTCAATGGAAATTCTCGTGCCTTGGCTCCCCCTAGCTGCTCACGGACTGCATGAGCTGTAACTCTTAGAGAGTTCTGTGGGAGGATTTGGCAATGTGCACAGACATTTGCATAAGCGGGGGTTATTTATTCTATCCTGTGAGATGGTTCTGCGTTGCACTTGTTGAGCAAGAAAAAAAGTCACGGTCTTCCCGGGGTTCTAGAGTAAGGTAGCACAGAGGGTAAAGAGTCAAAAGCTGAATCTCACGCTATTTTACAGTGTATGGCTATTAGCTAAACCGTCCCGGAACATGCCACCGTCACGTCAAGTAACATCATCAGCTACCCATGCCACCATTGATGATGATACCATGAAGTCATCCGGGATTCTAAGAAGAAGCCATTTCCCGCGCAACTACCTCGCTAGCAAGCAACACAGAGCCAGTTATCCGATACCAGTAAACATGTAAGGAAAGAGAGAGGCGTTGAGAGGGAGAACCGCGACGACATGCAAGGCGATGAGAGCTTGTCCGTCTATGGCGACGGAAGACTCGCATTGTCGTCAACGTCAAGTGAAAGGCCGGTCACTCCTCCTCTTCCTCCTCCTCATTAGCCTAGATATCATGCAGGTTAGCTTCTGAGCTGACGCACAAATCACTAGAGGAGGACTCCGTACTTACGTTGTAGCTAGCCTTCTCGTCTTCGTAGCGCTGCTTGTCGGTTTTGGCCAAGGCCTCGTACGGCTCACGTTGCTTCATGTTCAATGCCTTCCATCTCTCACCAAGTTCCTTGCCAACCTGACCTGAGCACACGAGCCGGTTAGCAGATACCGCCGGGATTGGCTAAAGATGGTGCATACCGAAGGAGATTCCAGGCTTCTCCGACCTTACGGTGTCACGCATTTCGTTGGCGAAGAACATGTAGGCGGACAGACCACGCTTGGGCGCATTAGGGTCTGGCGACGCGTCAGCTAGAGAACAGCATGGTTTACAGTAGGGCCATGAGTTTACCCTTCTTCTTCTTGCCTCCGTCAGCGGCGCCCTTGGCCTTGGTCTTACGGGTGGTGGTCTTGTCTTTAGGCATTGTGTCTGATCTAGCTTGTAGAAGTGTCAGTGAACGAGGCAATCAGGTCGTCCGAACCGCAATGCAGTGCGACATGACAGAATGCGGGGCCTAAAGTGTTGTAATGTTGCTGTTGTAGCAAGATCGCGTTGGTGCGCAAAAACAACAACATCGCGAAAATCAACATTCGCGACGGCAGAAAAGCGAAGCTTACCGCGGGTCGTGGATGTAACGGAGAGGGTTGTGGTGGATGCTGATGGTGATCTGTTATGCTGGTATTCCGTATCAGATCATCAACTGAAGCACATCTCGAAGAAAACACATTCCATTGCTGGACGGTGCAGATGGAGGCTGGCGACGACATGATGAAAGATGTAAACATGGTAGGATCGAGCGGGGTGTTTCAATGTGTAGATGATTCGAGGTGAAGGAATTGTTAGTGATGATACGTACTCTTCTGCGTTACTCTCAGTATAGAGAGCTGTACGGGCTGTTTTGGGTGCGGTTGGCAGGCAGGCAGGATTTTGGGAGAGAGATTTTGGGAGAG
>JAABUY010003488.1_pt1 | contig 17322 bp, 14 predicted proteins | sample 5560271 | NCBI WGS metagenome assembly JAABUY01 (sample SAMN10711886, study PRJNA513374) | rock metagenome | isolation source: Antarctica rocks | place: Antarctica: Victoria Land, University Valley
TGCGGTGCGAGATGGATCGATGTGTTGGCGCAGCGGCGAGGCTGCCGGAGAGCGACCGCAAGGACCTGGCCATTCAGGCGTTGGCGCAATCAGCGACGATCAGCGATCTGGCGGCCCGGCACGGGGTGAGCCGCAAGTTCGTCTACGGGCAGACACACAAGGCTGTCGCGGCGTTGGATGAGGCGTTCCTGTCGGCGACGCCCGACCATGAGATGCTGTTCGAGGTGGCGGTCACCAAGGCCTGGCTGCGCCAGGTGATCGTCGGGCTGACGCTGACCTGCCACAGCTCGTATCGCGGCGTCGTCGAGTTCCTGCGTGACCTGCTGGGCCTGTCCATCAGTGTCGGCACTGTTCACCACGTGCTTCAGTCGGCCACGCGGCAGGCGGCCGTCATCAACTGTGATCAGGACCTGTCAGGCATTCGCGTGGGCCTGCACGACGAGATCTTCCAGGGTGCCACGCCGGTGCTGGCCGGGGTCGATGCCCAGTCGACGTATTGCTATCTCCTCGCTGCGGAGCGCCACCGCGACGCCGACACCTGGGGTGTGCACCTGCTGGATGCCACTGAGCAGGGGCTCGATCTTGACTATACGATCGCCGATGCCGGGCAAGGCTTGCGCGCCGGGCAGAAGGCCGCCTGGGGCGACACGCCGTGCCACGGCGACGTGTTCCACATCCAGCGCCAGTGCGAAGGCCTCGCCAACACGCTGGCGCGCTTCGCCAAGGGCGCCACGTCCCGGTGTCAGACGCTGCAGGCCAAGACCGGCCGCGCCGGCCTGCGTGGTCCAGACGACGAGCTTGCCACCCAGCTGGCGCTCGCGCGACAGACCGAGACCACAGCGCATGAGCTGGCCCGCGACATCCGAACGCTCACCCAGTGGCTGCGCCATGACGTTCTGGCGCTGGCCGGACCGGCCCTGGCCACCCGGCGAGAGCTGTTCGACTTCATCGTCGAGGAGCTGGCGCGCCGTGAGCCCGGGGATGCCCGACGCATCCGTCCGGTGCGCGTCGCGCTGCAGAACCAGCGCGACACCTTGCTCGCCTTCGCCGGTGTGCTCGATGCCAAGCTGGCCGACATCGCGCAAGCCCACGCCATCGCCGAGCCGCTCGTGCGAGAGGCCTGCCTGCTGCACCGCTCGCCCACCATCTCGCCCGCATACTGGCAGGGGTGGAACCGGCTTCGCGCGCAGGTGGGGCGCAAGTTCCACGCCCTGTTCGACGCCGTGAGCCGGGCCATGGCGGACACGCCGCGCAGCAGCTCGCTGGTGGAGAACCTCAACTCGCGGCTGCGCCCCTACTTCACCCTGCGCCGTCACCTGGGCAACTCGTACTTGGATTTGCTGCGGTTCTTCCTGAACCACCGACGCTTCCTGCGCAGCCGGTGTGCCGAGCGCCAGGGCAAAAGCCCACGGGAACTGATGACCGGCCAAGGCCATCCGCATTGGCTCACCCTGTTGGGCCTGGGACCGCTTCAGCCCCGGCGAGCTTGACCGGGGGAGGCTAGCCGCCTCCCGCAACGAACAACCGTGTATCCAAAGTCCAGCCCTCACAAGGGGGCGGTTTCCACGCGACCTGTGTAACCCAAAAAGGGCAGATTCTGAACCACGCCTAAATAGGCGTAAGCCGAGAAGGCCACACCCAACTCGCTGTTGGTAAGATGAAACTCCTGCCGCAGGTCGCCCGCCGCGACCGAGATGTTCACCCGATCCACATAGACGACGAAGTAGATGCTGCAAATAAGCAGCAGGATCAGCGTCGAAGCCTTGATGCCCAGCAAGCCGGCGCGGCGTTCCACCATGGTTCTCACATCTTGTTCTAGGCAGACCCGCTCTGGCGGCGAGCCTCTGGCGTGCGGAGCGCGGCGCCGATCGGAATGGCGCCGCTCACGTCGAGGTGGAACTCGTAGCTGCCCGCGCGCAACCAGAACCGCGTATGCTCCAGCGGCTCGTGGCTCGCGGAGTACGACACCCGCTCGAACCGTATTATACCAATTGCCACAAGTCTCAACCCGAGCTTGCCGCCGTCCTTGGTTCAGCCTCTTGGACAAAACTCATGTGGCAAGCGGGTCAATTTTTACGGCAATTGGTATTAGCGGCTCGCCGGGCTGGATATCCAGCAGCGCGGCGACCTCCTCGCCAGCCGCCTCCGCGCGGATCGATAGCGCGGCATGATGAATGGCCTGGCCCAGCTTGCACGTGACGAGATCGTAGGCCGGCATCGCCTCCACATCGTCCCGCCGGATGCGCAATGCCGGCACGGGCAGGAACACGTCGGCAACGCCGAACGGAACGCCTTCCAGCCTATAGAGCCGCTGATAATGCACCACACGCCGGCGGCCGGTGCCGAGCCGTTCCGCGATGGGCGGCAGCGCTGAGTCGGCGACGAAGCTGATCAGGCTTGTCTGCGGCGAGAGGCCCTGCGCCCGCATCTGGTCGATGATCCCGGTCAGCTCGGCCAAGTCGTGGCGGACGACATGATCCGCCACGAAGGCGCCCTTGCCCTGCTTGCGATCGACCAGCCCCTCGTTCAACAACTGCTGCATGGCTTGGCGCACGATGATGCGGCTGATGCCATAGACTCTCCCGAGTTCCTGCTCCACCGGTAGCCACGCGTTGGGGGACAGCGTCCCCGCGGCGATGCCTGCGCGCAAACGACCCGCGAGCTGGCGCCACAAGGGTTGGGAATTATCTCGCCGCAGTTCAGTTAATTCCACGCAACATCTCTAATACGTTAGAGCGAACAGTGCATTTCTCGGCAAGTGGTTCGTCCGGGAGCGAGCTGACGCTGGAAAGCGCGCTTACCTTCCTTGAAACCTTGGTTTCCTCTTCTCCAGGAATGCCTGAGCGCCCTCGCGGAAATCCTCAGTTGCAAAGATCTGTGGCGCATTGTCCAGTTCAGCCTGCAGCGCCTGGTCGAAGCTCATCGGTGCATGGCGGATCGTGGCCTTGATGCGTCGCAGGGCGATCGAGGGTCCCTCGGCCAAGCGACAGGCTAGGCGCTGCGCCTCCGCTAGAGCCTGGCCGGGCTCGACCAGCCGGTCGGCCAGGCCGATGCGCACGGCCTCCACCCCGTCCAGTTCATCGGCGAACATCATCAGGTCCCGCGCCTTGGCCGGCCCGACGCGCCAGGGGAGCGACCAGAACAGGGCCGCGTCCGGCATGGCGCCCACTCGGACGAAGGCGGCGCAGAACCGGGCGTCACGGGCCGCCACGACCACGTCGCAGGCAGCCACAAGCCCCAGCCCGGCGCCGAAGGCCGGCCCCTCGACCGCAGCGATGACCGGCTTCTCACCCTGAACGATGCATCGAAAAAGCTTGGCGCCGTGTGCCAGCCGTTGCCGCAATGCGATCGGGTCAAGCTCCCTGAGCTGCTTGAGGTCACCACCAGCGGAAAACGCGCCGCCGGCTCCCGTGAGCACCAGCACACGCGCCGTATCATGCACCGCGAAGCGCTCGACGGCGGCGTGCAGAGCGGTTTTCAGTCCAGGGGCCGCCATGGAATTGCGCAGTCGCGGCGCGTTGAGCGTCACCGTCATCACGCCGCCATCCATTCCAATCAGCATAGGCGCCGGCGTGTCCGCGTCCGTCATCGCTGCTCTCCCAACAGAGTAGGTTCCAATGCGTAGCGCCCGAGGTGGTGGTCTACGTCCCCGAACAGCGTGGCGCAGGTCAGCAGGCGCTTATACAAGCGACCGACCGCGTAATCGTCGGTCATGCCGATGCCACCGTGCATCTGCACTGCTTCCTCGCCGATCAGCCGCGCCGCCTCGCCGACATGGATCTTTGCCGCAGAAACAGCCTTGCGGACGCCGTGCCCCGCCTCCAGTGCAATGGTCGCCGCGAGCACCAGGGAGCGTGATTCCTCCAAGGCGACCTGCATGTCCACCACACGGTGCTGCAGCGCTTGGAAGCTCGCCAGCGGACGGCCGAACTGCCGGCGCAGCCGCAAGTAGCCGGTTGTCGCGTCCAGGCAAGCCACCATGCAACCGACCGTCATGGCGCATAGTGCGGCAGACGCGGCATCCACCACGCCTTCCAGCGCCGCTCCGCCCCGGGAGGGTTTTATGATTTGCGCGGAGGCTGGCAGCGGCAATTCGGTAAGGACGACATCGGCCGCCGCCAGCCCATCATGGGTAATATAGCTTCGGAGTCGCAGGCCCGGCGCGTCACGTGGCACCAGAAAAAGCCCGATGCCATCCTGGTCCCGTTGCTCCCCAGCGCAGCGGGCGCTGACGATGAGCACCTCGGCTCTAGGCGCATTGAGCACCATCACCTTGCGGCCATCCAGGCGCCAGCCATCCGCCACTCGGGCAGCCCTCGTCGCCACGTCGTGTAGGTCGAACCTGGCCTGAGGCTCGGCATAGCCCACAGCAAGTTGGCAGGTGCCGCCGGCGACGCCGGCGAGCAAAGCGGCGGTGGATGCCGGGTCATCGGCCAAGCGCAGCAGGCTGGCCCCGAGCACGACGGTGGCGAGGTACGGCTCGACGGCCGCATGTCGGCCCAGCGCCTCCATCACCACCATGGTCTCCACTGGGCCGCCCCCGCTCCCGCCGGCTGTTTCGGGCAGGGCGGCGCCCAGCCACCCGAGTGCCGCGAAGCCGGGCCAATGCGTGCCGGGCGTTTGCACGGCGGGCTTGTAGCGGTCGGCCAGGTAGTCCTCCAGCGACCGGGCTAGCAGGGCCTGCTCGTCCGTAAGGTCGAAATTCATACTGCACGCTCCGTGCGCCCCAATATGTGCCTGGCGATGATATTCCGCTGGATTTCGCTCGATCCACCGGCAATGGTGTAGGCGCGGGACTGGAACCGCGCCGAGGACAGGCCGCCATCCGCCTCCGGCCCGTTCATGGCGGGATCCGGCGGCATTCCCAGCACCAGGCCACGGTGGCCGAGCACTTCGACACTCGTCCGCAGCACGTCCTGCAACAGCTCTGAGCCGCGCAGCTTCAGCATGGAGGCGCCTGCCCCCGCCGGACGCCCAGCCTCCGCGTCGGCGACGAAGCGCAGCACCGTCACCTCCAGAGCGCGCAGCCGCACCTCCAGGCGCACGAGCTTGCGGCGGAACCAATCCTCCTCGATCAAGGGTGGGCCACCGTCCAGGCTCTCCGCCGCGATTTGCTTGAGGCGCTGCAACCGCTTCTTGCTCTCGCCCACGCGCGACAGGCCGAGCCGTTCATGCTCCAGCAGGGATTTGGCGACCGTCCAGCCCGCGTTCTCCCGATGCACCAGGTTGGCCACCGGCACGCGCACGTCGTCGAGGAGCACTTGGTTGAACACGTGCTGGCCGCTGATGGACCGGATGGGCTGCACCTTGATGCCGGGGTCGTCCATGTCGATCAGCAGGAAGCTGATGCCGTCTTGCGGCTTTGCCGTCCGGTCCGTCCGCACCAGGCAGAACATGCGGTTGGCCCAATGGGCGAGCGATGTCCAGGTCTTGATGCCGTTGACGACGTAGTGGTCGCCGTCCCGTTCGGCCCGGGTCTTGAGCGCGGCCAGGTCCGACCCGGCCTCAGGTTCGGAATAGCCCTGGCACCACCAATCCTCGGACCGCAGGATCGCCGGAAGATAGCGCTCCTGCTGCGCAGGCGTGCCGAAGCGGATCAGGATAGGACCGATCATGCCGAAGTTGAAGGCGTGCAGCGGCGGACAGTAGCCGAAGGCGCACTCCTCCTCGAAGATGTGGCGCTGCATCGGCGTCCAGCCGGGACCGCCGTGCGCTTTGGGCCAGGAGGGCGCAAGCCAGCCTTGGGCGTGCAGGATGCGCTGCCAACGCTGCAACGCATCCCGCCCGACCTCGCGTGCGTCCTGTACGGCGGCCCGGATGTCCGCCGGAAGGTTATTGCCCAGGAAACCGCGCAGCTCGGCCCGGAAAGCGGCGTCCCGCTCCGTCTCGTTCATGTCCATAGACGTCCGCTCCTCAGGTGGGTCGGTTTCATGCTTCGGCCGGCGACGGTGTCGGGGCCGCATCCAGGATGCTGGCCGCAACCGGGATCAACCCGGCCTGGAACTCCTGCAAGCTGCCCCGCTGCCAGCCGCCGCGGCCGTGGACGTCCCGATGCCAATCGGCCAAGCCATAGACGACGGCGCGTCCGCATAGGGTGAAGCGTTCACGCGCCACACGCGGCGCCAGTTCGGGCCGCAACTCCCGGTAGGCCCGGAGGCAGCGGCGCAGCCCAGCGTCGAACCGGCCCCGCACGGCCGGGGCGAACTGGATGCGGTTGCTGACGAAGACCTGGGACAGGAACAGCAGGTAGTTGGCGCCGCCCTCGCCCTCCAGCATCAGCCGGGTCAGCGGCGCCGCCACAGCCTGGGCGATCAACGTGGTGTCGAGCGTCCGTCCATCCGCCTGGAAACTGTCGAGCATGCGCACCCGCTCGGTGTCCACCCAGGACCGGCGGAAGTTGATGACCTCGGCCACCAGCCCTTCGCGCGTGCCGAAATGGTAGTTGAGCGCGGAAGCGTTGCGCTGCCCTGCCGCCTCGACGATGTCGCGCAACGGCACGGCGTGGATGCCATGGGTGCCGCATAGCCGCTCCGCCGCGAGGATCAGCTTAACTCGGGTGTCGGCGGCCATGGACGGTGCTCTCCTCGTCCCTTGCAGATGCCGGCGCAAATTGATACGAACGTATTAAATCAGTGTTCCGCGCCACGCAAGCGGTGCAAGGGACGCCGGGCTGCGAGACAGCACGCTCCGTTGAACACGGGCACGGGAGGACGCCGATGGATTTCGAGCCAAGTGCTGCAGCCCAAGCATTGCGCGACCGCGTGGAGACGTTCTTCGAGCGCCATATCCTGCCGCGGAACCGGGATTGGCATGCCTGGGCCACTGCGCCGACGACGCCCGAACCCCCATTCCTTGCGGAACTGCAGGATGCTGCGCGGCGCGAAGGGTTGTGGAACATGGCCTTGCCGGGGTTGCCGGGGGACGCGCCGGGACAGCGCTGCACGAACCTGGAATTCGCCCCGCTCGCTGAGATCATGGGCCGGCTCGGCTGGGCGTCCGAGGTGTTCAACTGCCATGCGCCCGACGTGCCCAACATGGAGGTGCTGCTGCGCTTCGGCACGCCGGAACAGCGGCGGCGCTGGCTGGAGCCGCTGCTGAATGCCGAGTTTCGCTCCGCCTTCGCCATGACCGAGCCGGACGTGGCCTCCTCCGACGCCAGCAACATCGCCACGACGATCCGAGAAGACGACGGCAGCTACGTTGTCGACGGGCACAAATGGTTCGCTTCGGGTGCGAACCATCCCAACTGCCGCTTTCTGCTGCTCATGGGCGTCACCAACCCGGACGCCCCGCGCACCCGGCGCCACAGCGTCATCATCGTCCCCCGTGATGCGCCGGGCATCACCGTGCTGCGCGACCTCACCGTGTTCGGCCATCGCGATCCGGTATCTTCCCACGCGGAGGTCCTCCTTTCAGGCGTGCGCGTCCCCGTCGAACACGTGCTGGGGCGCCAGGGCGAGGGCTTCTGCATCGGCCAGGCCCGGCTCGGCCCGGCGCGCGTCCACCATTGCATGCGCGCCATTGGCGCCTGCGAGGTCCTCGTCGGGCTGATGCTGGAACGGGCCCGACGTCGTGTTGCCTTCGGCCACACGCTGGCGGAGTACTCGACCATCCAGGAGTGGGTAGCGCTCAGCCGCATCGAAATCGAGCAGTCCCGCCTGATGGTGCTGAAGACTGCGTACCTGCTCGACCAGGGCGACGGCGCCGCGGCCCGGCAACAGGTCTCGCTCATCAAGGTCGGGGTCGCCCGTACCTACAGCAACATCGCCGACCGCGCCGTGCAGCTCTTTGGCGCTCTCGGCACCACCGACGACACGCCGGTCGCCGAGGCCTTTACACGGTCCAGGCTGCTGCGCATCTATGACGGGCCGGACGAGGTGCACTACCGTACGATCTATCGGTTGGAGGCCGAAGCCGCCGCGACGAGCAACCGCGACCTGAGCAGCTACATGACGCCGCCCCGGCGTGGGCCCGTGCGGGCCGCCGCGGAATGAGTGGGCTCGATGCCTTATTCCGGCCGCGCTCCATCGCAGTGATTGGCGCCTCTGCCTTGCTAGCCAAGATCGGCGGACGGCCGGTTTTCAACCTGCAGCGCTTTGGCTACGAAGGTGCCATCTACCCGATCAACCCGCGCGTCGCGGAGGTGCAGGGGCTGAGGGCGTACCCAACGATCTCACAGGCGCCTGGCCCGGTCGATTTGGCGGTCCTTGCCATCCCCGCCGCTGGGATCCCGGCGGCGCTGGCTGAATGCGGGGCGGCAGGCGTCCGCGCAGCCATCGTGTTCTCGTCGGGTTTTGCGGAAACCGGGGCTGCGGGCGCTGTGGCACAGGACGCGCTTGTGGCCGCTGCGCGTCGGGCGGAGCTGCGCCTGCTGGGGCCGAACTGCCTGGGGCTGATGAACATCGGCCTGCGCGCGATCTGCACCTTCGGCCAGGGTCCCAACCAGGGGCTGCCCGCGTCCGGCGGCATGAGCATCGTCAGCCAGAGCGGCGCCTTCGGCACCTACACCTTCGTGGTGGCCAAGGAGCGGGGGCTGCCGGTGAACATCTGGGTTTCCACCGGCAACGAGGCGGATGTCGATTTCGCCGACTGCGTGGAGTGGCTGGCCATGGACGACCAGACCCGAGTGATCATGGGATACATGGAGGGCTGCCGGGACGGGGCGAAGCTGCGGGCCGCCCTGGCCACAGCGAGGCGGGCCGGCAAGCCGGTCATCGTCATCAAGGTCGGCCGTACGGCGATCGGCGCGGCGGCGGTCCAGTCCCACACCGCCGCCCTCGCCGGAACGGACGCGGTGTTCGACGCGGTATTCCGCCAGGACGGCGCCTACCGCGCCTCAACGGTCGACGAGTTCTTCGACGTGGGCTACGCCTGCCTTAGCGGCTACCGGCCCCGGGGCGACTGCCTGGGCATCATCACCATGTCCGGCGGCGCCGGCGTGCTGATGGCGGATGCCGCCGCCGACGCCGGGCTGCAGGTGCCGCCGATGCCCGAAGCGGCGCAGGCGGAGATGCTGGCTATCGTGCCCTTTGCTGCAGTACGCAACCCGGTGGACGTCACCGGGCAGATCGCCAACGATCAGGCGCTCTTTGGCCACTTTGGCGAGGTGGCGCTGCGCCAGGGCGGCTTCGACGCCGTGGCGGGCTTCCACGCCGTGAGCGGGCTAGACGAAACAACCGGCCCCGCTGTGGTCGGCAGTTGGCGCACGCTGCGGGCGAGCCACCCGGAGCTTCCCATCTTCCTGGCCATGAAGGCCACCGAGGCCCGGCGCCGCGAGCTGGAGACGCTGCACATCCCGGTGTTCGAGGAACCTACGCGGATGATCCGCGCTATCGCCGCCCTCCGGCGCCTCGGTGGGGAACCGGATGCGCAACGGGCCGTCCCGCCAGCTAGCCGCCGGCTGCCGCAGGGGCCGCTAACAGAGGCGGAGGCGGCAGAGTGGCTATCCGCGGCAGGCATTCCCGTGGCGCCCGGCCGGATTGCGGTGAACGAGACGGAAGCCGTCGCAGCAGCGGCGGCCATCGGCTACCCCGTGGTGCTGAAGATCGTGTCCCCGGACATTGCCCATAAATCGGATGTCGGCGGCGTGGCGCTCGATCTGGCGGATGCACATGCCGTAGGAATGGCCTGGCTGTCGGTGAACGAAACCGTGCGGCAGGCCCGGCCAGACGCAGCGATCCATGGTGTCCTGATTGCACCGATGCTGTGCGGCGGAGTGGAAGTGGTCGCTGGCGTGCAGGCCGATCCGGTGTTCGGCCCCGTGGTCATGCTGGGCCTAGGCGGCGTCTTGGTGGAGGTGCTGAAGGACGTCGCCTTCCGTGTCGCCCCGTTCGGCCTGGCGACGGCGCACGCCATGATCGCCGAGCTGCGTGGCGCCCCGTTGCTGGACGGCGTGCGCGGCCAGCCCGCTTGCGATAAGCCTGCGTTGGCCGAGGCGCTCGTGCGCCTAGGCGATTTCGCCACGGCGCAGCACGGCCATTTCAGCAGCATCGAGATCAACCCCTTGCTCGTCCGTGCCAGTGGGCAGGGCGTGGCAGGGCTGGACGCCTTGATCGTGACTTCTGGGATGGAGGACGCATGATGCTGGATGCAGACGAGGCCGTGCTTGCTACGCCGGTATGCCGCAAGCTCGGCATCCGGCGGCCCGTCTTTGGGTTCGCCCACTCGGTCGCGGCGGTTGGAGCAGTCAGCAAGGCCGGCGGCCTGGGCGTCTATGGCGCCACGCGCGACACCCCGGACGAGATCCGCGAGAACCTGCGGCGGCTGCGGCGGCTGGCGGGCGACGCCCCCATCGGCGTGGACCTGGTGCTGCCCCGTGGCATGCCGGCCCGCAACGACCGTGCAGCGATCGAGGCCGAGCTGCCGGAGGAGCACCGAGCCTTCGTCGCCGGGCTCGCACACAAATACGGCGTGCCGCCCGCGACGAAGGCCGGCATGCGCTCTCGCTTCGTCCGTTCGGACGAGGCGGCGGCGGCGCAGATCGAAGCCGTTCTGGAGTCAGACGTCGACCTGTTCGCCTGCGGCATCGGCGTCCCGCCAGAGTTGGTGGCCCGGGCAAAGGCCCTGGGCAAGGCGACGCTGGCGCTGGTAGGCGCCCCACGCCATGCCAAAAAGGCGCTGGCAGCCGGCGTGGACGTGCTGGTGGCGCAGGGCCACGACGCCGGAGCGCATACCGGACCGATCGGCACCTTCTCACTGGTGCCGCAGATCGTGGACATGGCGGGCGACGTACCGGTGCTGGCGGCGGGTGGAGTGGCGACCGGCCGCCACCTCGCCGCTGCCCTGGCGATGGGCGCCCAGGGCGTCTGGATGGGCACGGCCTGGCTGGTAACGGAGGAGCACAACGTGTCTCCGACGCTGTTGGCCAAGCTGCTGGCCGCCGGCAGCGACGACACGGTGATCAGCCGCGCTGATAGCGGAAAGACCCTGCGCCAGCTCCGCAGTGCCTGGAGCGACGAGTGGGCTGCCCCCGGCGCGCCCCGCCCCTTGGGCATGCCGCGGCAGGACATCCTGGTCGGGGATCTTCTGGGCGCCATCGACGAGCACGACGTGAAGCCGCTGGTGCACATGCCCACGGGGCAGAGCATCGCCTACATGACCCAATCCACGACCGTCCGCGCCATCATGGACGGGCTGATGGCAGAAGCTCTCATGGTTCTCGACAGGCTCGCTGCGGCTAGGCGAGTGCCGGAGAATGCCGACTAGACTAACAAGACCAGACAAGAACGACGGCCGGCATGGCGCGCTTTAGGGAGATAGTTCGATGGAACGGATAAGCAGAGATCGGCAGGCATGGATCACCGTCGCCATGCTGTTCGCATTCATGCTGATCAACTTTGCGGACAAGGCTGTGCTGGGTCTTTCGGCCGCTCCCATCATGGAGGAACTGCACCTCACCCACCTCCAGTTCGGTCAGGTTGCGAGCAGTTTTTTCCTACTCTTCTCGCTCGCGGCGGTGCTGGTGGGCTTCGTGGTCAACCGGATCTCCACCAAGCGCGTGCTGCTGATCATGGCGATGGTCTGGTCGGTGGCGCAACTGCCAATGCTGTTCCTGACCGGGCTGCCGCTTCTGATGGCTAACCGCATCTTGCTCGGCGCTGGCGAGGGGCCAGCCTACCCCGTCGCGTTGCATGCCGCCTATAAATGGTTCCCCAACGAGCGTCGTCCGCTGCCGTCCAGCCTCATCTCGCTCGGCGGCGCGGTGGGCGTCGGCATCGTCGCCCCGCTGATTGCCTACGTCATCGCCACCTACTCCTGGCACGCAGCGTTCGCCTTGCTCGGGGCTGCGGGACTGGTGTGGGCGCTGGCCTGGGCCGTCATCGGCCGGGAGGGAGCGCTGGGGGCATCCCCCAATCATCCGGGCGGAACCGCCTTGGCTGCTGTCCCGACCCACGTGCCCTATGGCCGCCTGCTGACCTGCCGCAGCGTGGCCGGCGCCATGGCGCTTGGCTTTGCCGCATACTGGCTGCTGACGCTCGCAGTGGTCTGGCTGCCGAACTACCTCAACCGGGGCGCTGGCTACTCGCCTGCGGCCACGAGCTGGATCGTCACCCTGCCGGCGCTGCTGCAGATCGTCGCGGTGCCGGGCATCTGCGCCTTTTCGCAAGCGTTGAAGCGCCGCGGTGTGTCCAGCCGCGTCGCCCGCGGCGTGCTGACCTCCGGCTGCGTGCTGCTCTCGGGGGCGCTGACCTTCCTCCTTCCGCTAACTTCAGGCGGGTTGCCGACGATCATCTGCGTCATGGTGGCCTTCTCCATCGGCTCCACCGTGTTCAGCCTGGGTCATGTGATCGTGGCCGAGGTAACCCCGCCTGCACAGCGTGGGGCGATGCTGGGCATCAACAACGCCGTCGCCACCTTGGCCGGCGTGTTTGCGCCCTTCGTGATGGGGTGGATCGTGGACATGGGCGCCAACCCGATTGACGGCTTCCGCATGGGCTTCATGGTGGCAGGCGCGGTCGTCGCCGCGGGTTCGGTGGTTGGGGCCTTGATCATCGATCCCGAAGCCGACATCGCCCGCTTCGCGCGCCAGCGGGACGGCGTGGAGCTGTCCGCTATCCGCCCAGCTTTGGGAGCATGAACCATGATATCTGAACGGGAAGCGCAAACCATGCGGCGGCCACCGTTAACGGGCATTCGGGTCCTCGACCTTTCCTCCATCATCGCCGCCCCGGTGACCGCTACCATGCTGGGAGATTTCGGCGCCGAGGTGGTGAAGGTGGAAAAGCCCGGCGCTGGCGACTTCATGCGCCGCAGCGCCGCAACACCCGGCGGACGCTCGTTCCAATGGGTGCAGGACGCGCGCAACAAGCAGTCGGTCACCATCGACCTGCACCGGGAGGAAGGCCGAGCGCTGGTCCGCCGCATGCTGCCGCATTTCGACGTGGTGGTGACCAACTTCCGCCCGCCGACGCTCGACCGCTGGCAGCTCGGCCCGGACGCTCTGCGCGCCGCCTTCCCCTCGCTCATCGTGCTGTATGTGACCGGCTACGGGCTGACCGGCCCGTATCGCGGCCGCGGCGCATTCGACCGCATCGCCAGCGCGTTTTCCGGCCTGACCTATACCAGCGGCGAGGCCGGCCAGCCCTCGGTGCGCAGCGGCTACGCCCTGATCGACTACATGACGGCCTACATGGGCGCATTCGGCATCGCCGCTGCCCTGTTCGAGCGCGAACGCAATGGGGGCCAGGGCCAGATGATCGACCTCGCGCTGTTCGAGGCTGGGTTCCGTGCGTCGGAGGACGCCCTGATGCGCTACTCCGTCACCGGCGACGTCCGCAAGCGCAGCGGCAACGTCAACCCGCATATCGTGCCTGCAAGCAATTTCTTCACCCTCGATGGCCGGGAGATCACCCTGCACGCCGGAACCGACAGCTTGTTCCGGCGCCTCGCCGTGGCCATGGGCCGGCCGGACCTGCCCGGCGATGCGCGGTTCAGCGGCCATGCCGGGCGCGTGGCAAACCAGGCGGCGCTCTATGCGATTATCACCGAGTGGGTGGCCCGGCACGATGCCGAGGCGGTCATGGCGCTGCTGGTCGAGGCCGACATCCCGGCCTCCCCCGTCATGAGCATGGCCGACATCGCCGCCGATCCGCACTACCGGGAACGCGGCGTCGTCACCCGCATCGTGGACGAGGAGTTCGGCGAGATGCTGATGACCGGGCCGATGCCGCGCATGAGCGAGACCCCGGCCGAGATCCGTTCGCTGGGACCGGCGCTCGGGGCGCATAACGATGCGGTGTTCCGCGGCCTGCTGGGCCTGGGCACGGCCGAGATCGACGCCCTGCGCAACGATGGGGTAATCTGACGATGGTCCGCGACCAGGCCCGCCAGTCCGCCCTGCTGGACGAGGTGCGCGGCTTCGTGCGCAGCGTCGCCATGCCCGCCGAGGCCCGCGTCGCCGCCGAGGACGCAATGCCCGAGGAGCTGGTCGAGCAGATGCGGCGCCGGGGCTATTTCGGCTGGTCGATCCCGGAGGCGTACGGCGGCGCCGGCCTGACGACGGAGGAGCTGGCGCTGGCGAACATCGAGCTGTCGCAGGCATCGGTTGCGTTCCGGGCGCGGGTCGGCATCAACACGGGGATCGGCTCGGAATCGCTGATCCAGGACGGCAGCGAGGCGCTGAAGCAGCGCTATTTGCCGCGCCTGGCCAGCGGCGCGCTGACCGGCGCGCTGGCGCTGACCGAGCCGGAGGCAGGCTCGGACGCCACCGCGCTGCAGACGACCGGGACGCGGGTCGGCAACGACGCCTGGCGCCTGGACGGGCACAAGCGCTACATCACGCTGGCGCCGGTCGCCGACCTGTTCACCGTGTTCGCCCGCACGGAACAAGGCGCGCGCGGCCGCGACGGCATCACCGCGTTCGTGTTGGAGCGCGGCACGCCGGGTCTCGCCACCTCCGGCTCCACGCCGAAGATGGGGCAGGAGGGCGCGCCGATCGGCGAGGTGTTCCTGCGCGGCTGCGTGGTGTCCGCGGACGCCATCGTCGGCGAGCCCGGCGGCGGATTCCGCACGCTGATGAAGACGCTGAACAAGCAGCGCATCAACTTGGCCGCGCTGGCGACCGGCCCCGCCATCCGGATGCTGGACGAAGCGGTCGCCCATGCCAGGAAACGCCGCCAGTTCGGCCGCATGATCGGCGAGTTCCAGTTGGTGCAGGCGTTGCTGGCGGACTGCAAGGTGGAGATCGAGGCGGCGCGCGCGCTGATCCTGGAGACGGCGCGCAAGCGTGACCAGGGCGAGGACGTCACGATGGATGTGTCGCTCTGCAAATACTTTGCAACAGAGATGTGCGGCCGCGTCGCCGACCGCGTGGTGCAGGTGCTCGGCGGCGAGGGTTATGTCGAGGGCACGGTCGAGCGCTTCTACCGCGACGTGCGCGCCTTCCGCATCTACGAGGGCACCAGCCAGATCCACCAGCTCAACATCGGCAAGCACCTAATGCGGGAGCCACGGGCCGGGGCGCAGTCATGACCACTATGGACGACGCGGAAAGCGTCATGTATCGCCGGATCTACCGGCGGCTCATCCCGTTCCTGATGCTGCTATACTTGGTCTGCTACCTGGACCGGGTGAACATCGGCTTTGCCAAGCTGCAGTTCCTGCCCCAGCTCGGGTTGAACGACGCGCAGTTTGGCCTGGCCTCCGGATTGTTCTTCATCACCTATAGCCTGTTCGACATCCCTAGCAACCTGATGCTGGCCCGCATCGGCGTGCGCAAGACGCTGCTGCGGATCATGCTGGCGTGGGGTGCGCTGTCGGCGTCGCAGATGTTCATCGGCGGCGCGGCCGGCCTGTATGCGCTGCGCATGCTGTTCGGCGCGGCGGAGGCCGGGTTCATTCCCGGCATCATGCTCTATCTGACCTATTGGTTCCCCAACCGCCACAAGGCGCGGGTGACCAGCCTGTTCCTGATGGGCGTGCCGCTGTCGGGCATCATCGGCGGCCCGGTTTCCGGCGCCATCATGGGCGGGTTCGACGGCGCGCTCGGGCTGCATGGCTGGCAGTGGCTGTTCCTGTTGGAAGGCGTGCCGGCGATGGCGCTCGGCGTGGCCGCATACCGCTATTTGCAGGACCGCCCGGCCGACGCCCGGTGGCTGACGGACGCGGAGAAGGCGCGGCTGGAGCGCGACATGGCCGCCGACCGCGCGCAGGCCCACGGCAAGGGCGGGCACGACTTCCGCGGCGTGCTGCGCGATCCCATGATCTACGCCTTCGCGGCCATGAACTTCTCGGTCAATTGCGGCGTGAACGCCATCAGCTTTTGGACGCCCTCGTTGCTGCACAACGCCGGGCTGGGCAGCGTCACGCTGATCGGCTGGACCACCGGGCTGATCTCGCTCGTGTCCGCCATCGCCATGGTTCTTGTAGGCCGCAGCTCCGACCGCCGTATGGAGCGGCGCTGGCATTTCCTCGCCTGCGGCGTCCTGGCTGCGGGCGGCCTGCTGGCGCTGCCGCTAGGAGAGGGCAGCGTACTGGCGACCACGCTGATCCTGATGGTCGCGGCGGTCGGCAATCTCTGCATTTTCTCGCTGTATTGGGCGATGCCGACGGCGTACCTCCAGGGCCGCGGCGCCGCCGGCGGCATCGCGCTGGCCAGCATGGTTGGCGCCATGGGCAGCGGCGTCAGCCCGACCATCATCGGCTATGTCAGGGTGCAGACCGGTAGCCTGTATGGCGGGTTGTCCGCCGTGGCAGTGATCGTGCTGCTCGGGATGGCATTGGTTGCACTATGCGTGCGAGAGCGCCCGGCCACGCTCATGCCAACCATGGCAGGAAGCGTCTGACACGAAACACCAGTGGATCTTATTGGGTTCTGGGGTGTTGGGCTGGGTCACGCGACTAGGGCGGCGATGTGAGCGCCGAGCAGGGCCCCGCCGCACCGACGAGCGTTGTGCACGAACTGGAAGAAGCCAAGATAGAGGGGGCAACTTGTCCTGCGAGATGCCCCGGTGCGGGCGGAGCCAAGATCGTAGGAGCGACCAAAACCCTCCCATGGTATTGACATGGACCTCGCAGAAGCCGTCGCCGTCCTCGTCACGGGCCTATTCGCCAGGCTATGGCAGACGGTCCTATACCGAAAGTCCCGGGCGGACAAGCGCGCGTAGATGGCATACTCGTCCGTGTAGACGTGGCTATCTCTCGCGGGGGAATGTCAAAAACCTGGGGCGCTACGCCGCAAGCTGGACCGCATGGTGCCAGACCGTCCGTCCAGCACTGCGGCCCTGACCTGAAGCACGCGATGGGCGCCGCGGGGTGACCAGCGCATCTGCTGTCGCTTGTTCATGCGGGCACTCACCAGCTGGTTGACGGTGCCCTCGGCCCGCGAGGTCGAGATCGGCTTGCCGGCTCGGGAGCGCTGGCCGTAGTCGATCAGCGCGCCCTTGTTGTTCTCGATGTAGGCCTGCAGCTCCGTGCAACGCGCGACCAGTCGCATCATCCCCGCATCCACTGCGGGGTCGTTCAGCATGGTGGCGTCCTTGGCCCCGCTTGCGATCCGGCCCAGGGCCTCGCACGCTCTCTCGTGGTAGCCGTTCCAGCTCGACTTTGCCCATATCACCGGTCCGTGAGGTCCTCGATTTTGCCCATTTTGGGTAAGGGCCTGTCCGGAGATAAGTGATCGAACTCGATTACTTTAACATCCTGATATGGCTTGCTGATTTTTGACCGAATCAGAGTGTTTATCTCCGGACGGGCCCTAAGCTGGGTCAGGCATGACCGCGATCACGGCGCGTAGCAGACGGCGTCGAGGATGCCCTGGAGCTCCGGCGCGATCGGTTCCGTCATGTCAGTGGTTTCGGCCGAGATGACGATACGCTCGAACCA
>JAABUY010003489.1_pt1 | contig 17320 bp, 21 predicted proteins | sample 5560271 | NCBI WGS metagenome assembly JAABUY01 (sample SAMN10711886, study PRJNA513374) | rock metagenome | isolation source: Antarctica rocks | place: Antarctica: Victoria Land, University Valley
CTGTAGCCCCAGCTTGCAGACAGTGCTAGCTGGTGTTGACTCTTCTTGGCTCTGCAAATACCCGGAGGCATAAGTATTCACAGGTTCCCAGCCGGCACCACGTGGAGGTGAGAGTCGTCGCCGGCCTATGAAAGGAGGTTGTAACCTGGCCTTCTCACTCTCGCTTCGTTCAGAGATGAGTAAGCAGATCGTCTCAATCACCAGCCACTCACAAAGAGGCTAAGCGGCTATTACCGAACCAGCCATCGAATTCCTGTCCCGTCTTGTCTGCCCGGCAGACCCCAGACAAAGGTCCGGCCTCTCATCACTCTACCGCGACTTCTCCATCGGCGCGAAACCTTTGCATCCTCTTATACAGCAGTCTTACCTGTCGCACACCGACAATTTAATTGTCTATCGGTCGACATCCAACAGTCGCAGTCGCTTGGACACGTAGCGACTGCCAGCGCGTCAAGCTACACCGGGCGCATTCGACCAAAGAGTTTGAGTTACCTAGCTACCTCATCGTCTGGAGCCCTAGCTATACATGGAGATGACTGCAAAACGACCACCCCTGCCAAAGAGGCATAATCATCTGCTGCAGCCTGACTTGACACCTCAGAGTAAGCAATCCGTTGCTGGGATTCGGTGCGCTTGTTTTGAGCTCATACTGACTCCACTGATAGACGAGATATTGGTTGAGCGTCGACGTCTCGGGCAAACAACCCTTGCGGTCAAGCCTGGACAGGTCGGAACCTCGAATGCGACAAAGCCAGAGAATCTGGGGACGTTCGATTATGCTCACCTGAGGGTACCTCTTCCGAAGGACCTGAAAGGTTCAGAAATCTTTGCGCCGCAGCAAGGTCAACCTCATCCGGAGTCATACTTCCTCATGGTGAGCAGAGCTCTCAAAAGCTACCGCGACTCGATTCCCTAGCTAATATCTCGATCGATGGTAGAGGAGAAGTCACGATGGATTTGTTAGTGCGACAGGGATGTTCAAGGCTTCCTTCCCATGGGCCAAGCATTCGGAAGAAGAAGCTGAGCGGAAATACATCAAGAGCCTTCCTACTACCGGCGAAGATGAGGTAGCAGGGAACGTCTGGATCTCTCCAAGCTTCGGTAGGAGATTCCAGCCGCATCGCAATGCGCGCAATCGCTAACATCCATTATAGCTCTCGAGCTTGCTGAGGAATATCAGATCAAGCCATGGATTCATGCTTTATTAGACCCTGAAAGTATCGAGAAAGGCCCCACCGACCAGAAGAAAGCAATCTCGCCGCCTCCGAAGTTTACCTTTACAGCGAACGATAACAACTCAATTCTGCCACCCCCGACCCCACGTGGCCGTGGCCGACCACGCTCTCGCTCACCCAGTAAGACGATGACGCCCAGTCGGAAATTGACAGCTCCGCGCAAGACCAAGTCGACGAAGGCGGCCAATGCTGCCATGGCGAAGGAGGCCAATGCGTCCCTTCATGCCACCCTGGACTCTGCTGCTTCAGTCGCCGATTCCGAATCTGTCGATGACGACAGGGTCAGAATTCAAGTAGACTCGGCCGTCGATGTCAATGGCGATATTGAGGTCACGACCACGAGCGTCAAGTTGGATATGCCCGCCGGATATCCCGACATGCCTCTGCCCGAGTCTACCGAGGAGATGATTGCCAAGGCTAAAGAAATGGTGGAGGAAGCACGAAAACTGGAAGGAAACGAGACAACAGAAGCGCGAAATGGAAAGCGGAAGATTGATGTTGTTGACGATGACGAGACTCCGGACACGGATGCAGACAAAGACCTTCAACCGGCGAAGAAAGCCAAGATGCTGCACTCTGAACTGAAGAAGGAGAGGGTCAGGTCCAGGGCCTTAACCGGTATAGCCGCTACACTTCTCATTGGGCAAGTACTCCGACTCTCATCCAGCAAAGCTGTAAACTGACTGTGCGAAGTTACCTTATCCCATATGTGGTGTAGGGGTCCAGGTCACGGACGATTATCTCAGAGCTTGATTTCGTTCTCCATGGGCACCCTTAACCGACCTTTCCTTACAACGTAATACCCCTAAATCTGCATTTTCACACCCTCGTTTTCTTCTGTGGCGTTCTCGGAGGATAGTAACTTGAGGAAGGCTTTTCAGCCAATCAAAGATTCAAGCCCCACGAGTCTGGATAGGAAGGAACCCATGTTCTTTCATCCTGTGCAGCTTTGCGAATTATTGTATATTCTTGTAATCAAATGCCAGAATCCAAGCCCTCGCCTCTGAAGTGATGAGTAGTCGCACAATGCGAGGCATTGTGGAATAAGTCACTGCCCAAGAACGATTGATTTCAAAGGCAACCACAGTCGGTTGCCAAAGTCTACAGACTCAACGCCGTAACAGTTTGCGGAGAAGTGTTACGCTCCATACATTGTTCTGCTATACGACAACCGCCCCCAGCCGTCTTTGGGGTTGCTCTAGGAGATATAGGGCTAAGCTAACCTTCTACGTAAGAAATTAGCGATCATCCAGCAATGACCGATTATGTCCCTGCCAGGCCTCCAACTAACCGCCCCGGTAGAGGTAGCCGCGCCGACAGTTCACGACCTCCAAAAGGGTTCGGAATGGCGGTTTGAAGTCGCATTCGGCAACAATGTCGAGGTGAAAGTATCTTAGCCCCGTAGCCCATCACCGCCAATTGTAACATTCTCGCTGACATCTTCCTCCCCGCGCAACAGCTCCTCTCCGGCACGGCCGAGATCTTCGGCACCGAACTCGCGCCTAAACAGAGCTACACCTTCACCGGCACCAAAGCCGCCGTCTATACCTGGCATGGGTGCCGGCTCGAAGTCAGCGGCGACTGCCAGGTCGAGTACACGGCCGAGGAAACGCCGATGGTGAATTACGCCAACACGCACTTTGGGCTGGAAAAGCTACGGCAGCAAGCTAGTGTCGAGGGCAAGGAAGGGCCGCGAGTCTTGGTCGTGGGGCCGGAGAACGCGGGGAAGACCAGCCTGGTGAAGATCCTGACGGGCTATGCGACGCGGATCGGGCGGCAGCCGGTGGTGGTGAACTTGGATTCGCGAGAGGGCATGTTGAGTGTGCCGGGCTCGTTGAGCGCGGCGGCGTTCCGCTCCATTGTCGATGTTGAGGAGGGGTGGGGGAGCAGTCCGATGAGTGGGCCCAGTCCGGTGCCGGTGAAGCTGCCGTTAGTCTATTACTACGGCCTGCCGAGTCCGGAGGGGAACAGTAAGATGTTCAAGCCGGTGGTGACTAGACTGGCGCTGGCGGTTATGAGTAGGCTGCAGGAGGATGGCGAGGCGAGAGAGGCTGGGTGCTTGATTGACACTCCTGGGATTATCAGTCAGGGGAAGGGAGGGTACGATATCATACAGCATGTTGTAGCTGAATTCTCAAGTATGTCATCTCCTACCTTTGCATATCGGAACGCGCTGACAGGGCAGCATCGACAGTCAACGTACTGGTAGTCCTCGGCTCCGAACGTCTCTACAGCGACATGGCCCGTCGATTCAACGGTCACCGCACCAGCACCGACGAAACCATCTCCGTCGTCAAACTCGACAAATCCGGCGGCTGCGTCGATCGCGAGGAAGCGTACATGAAGCAAGCACGACAAGCGCAAATACGAGAATATTTCTTCGGCGACGCGAAGATCACCCTCAGTCCCCACACCCAACAGGTCGACTTCAATCAAGTGACAATCTACAAAGTCGCCGAATGTACGTTCTCAGACAAGCTCCCCTCCCGTCCGTGTCCAAGCAAGCAACTAATGATCACACAGCATCCGACCTCCTCACCTCCCTCCTCCCCGGTGGCGAGAGCGAGGACAACGTCGCCGCTCCCATCTTCGAGAAAGTGCAGCCTTCACTGCTGATGCAGAACTGCATCCTGGCCATCATGCATGCCGATCCGCATGATTCTCAAGAGAATATTCGAGATGCCAGCGTCATGGGGTTCGTATATGTGGCCGAGGTGGATGAGAAGAGGAAGAAGATGAGGGTGCTGGCGCCTGTGAGCGGGAGGATGCCGAATCGTGCCGTGGTGTGGGGAAGTTGGCCGGAGGGTGTGGGGGATTTGGTTGGATAGGGGGCGAGATAGGTTCCGTGGAATGGCATGGGATTTCTGCTCCATTGAGGGCTGGACCTCTTTCCTCACACTCCCAGTGAGCGAGCTTCGTGACCGTGCTTAGCAGCGGTGAGAATCTCTGAGGCAGTCCACCACTGGCTTCACAGGTCTACCGAAGTTTGCTGAGAGGGATTCGGTGCCTATAGTCGATGACTCCCTCTACCCCAATAAGGACTATGACTAGATATTTGACGGTAAACATGGTCAGTCCTGACGACGCTGCCTACTTACTTGGCAACTCTCTACTCAGTGAGATGTAGAGCGCTGGATGATAACAGGCATGATATTCCAATTTGAACACTACTTCGCATTGCCTACCTTTACCATTTTAACACCTAGAACTCTTGCTGGCGACCTACAGGTCTAGAAGCATATTCGTACCTTATTTTGGCACTTTCCTCGCCCTAGGACGGTCAGAGCTTCACACAACCATCGAACAGCAAGCTACACTCATGTCTCATTCTCCTGTGCTTACAGTATCTACCTAGGTACTCTACTGGGAGCAGGACCTACCTTGAGGTATTTACTTGTATCATGGTCAATCACTGGGGCTCCACCAATCCACACTCAACCCGCGCACCGGAGTGTCTCTGAAACCACGGCACCTCACTGTCTAGGCCACAAGAGTCAATGACTAGATTCTCGTGTTACTTACAGCGAAACATGATATCAACCGTTGCCCAACTGCGAACAACGATTGTTACAAAAACCCCCCATGCGCCAGCCCTCGAGCGAAGCTATTCCAATCGCACCCACAGTATCGATCGACGCTGCAGACGCTGGAAGCCCGGCAATTTGCCCGCTTCTTCTGCGACACCTCCGTGATCCGTGATACCCCACGCATCCGCGGACAACATTTAAGTCAAGCGTTGGGATTCCTTTTTCTTCTTCGTACGGAGTACTGTTTTCTTAAACAATCTATGGCTACCTTATGTTATTGAAACACGGAGAAGTTTGGCCGTTCATCTGTTTGGGCCGGTTTACATTTCCATCTCCGCTCGGTCCTGCACGGATCTGATGCCCTCTATGTACGTGTGGAAATAGAAGGCCGTCCTCCTCAATCTTCTCTACTTCCTTCCTCCTCAGCTCACCGCGAGGGTCCATACAATCCAACACCCAACTCCACCAAACCCACCCCAACCAGGAACCTCTCCCTCCTCACACCATGCCCTCCCTCTCCATCCTCCTCCCCACCGCCCTCACCCTCACCCTCCTCCTCCTTCTCAACCTCACCCACCTCCCCCCCCCAACAACCGCCCACCCCGCCATAACCCGCTCCCACGACCTCCCCCCCCCCAGCACCCCACCAACCTGCACAAAAACCTACGGCACCGCCCTCACCGCCCCGGACTGCCTCCTCGCCCTCGCCCGCCTGCCCGCCTCCGCCCTAATTCCTAACACCAACCCGACCATCGAGAACATCGACTTCTACAGCCCGACCAACAACCCCCCCGCGCGCTTCCAGCTGCCGCAGGCCTCGACCGTTGGCGACTGCTCCGTCTTCGTCGACGCGCTGGACCCGATGGGGCGGGTGTGGTGGGATGTCGGGGAGGGCGTGGGGGCGGTGATCAGGGAGTGTGTGGAGAAGGGGGGGGGAGTGGGTGGACGGGTGGTGGAGGGGGGGTTTTTTATGGCGGTTTTGAAGGCGAGGGGGACGGGGGGGACGGAGGCGATGGGTGGGGTTAGGTTTGATTTGTGTGTTGCGAGGAGGGAGGCGTTTGTTTTGCGGGAGGCGGGGGAGTGTGCGGCGGAGGGGAGGGCGGGGGTTGGGTGGGGGGTGGGGGTGGTGGAGTGACGGTTGTCGGTTTATTCGAGGGGGGCGATGAGGAGGTTTTGGGGCAGTCTTTGGGTTCTGTTGGCTTGGGGAGCATCGTGCTTCTTCTTTGGTACTTGTTGTACCTTGCCTTGACGGCGCTCAAGTGCAGGGTGTACGTGGGTGCGGTGGGCTTTCGAAGTGGTGCGTTGAGTCGGTTGGTCAGCGGCTGTGGAAAGATATTTACATTCTATATAGTTGCTCTATGAAGATGGACGTCGGAGGTGTGTGGTTGTACTCCATTCACATCTTCGACGGCTTCTTATACATCGCTCCTCCTGCACCGGCCTAAACCACATTCATAGGAAACGTCAGCGCGTGGGAACGGTCATGACTTCTTGTGCATTGCGGTCGCGGCGGCCTTAGGGAGTCGTCAGCTAGTGCTAAGGCAGGGTATGGGTGATTTGCAGGCATACAGGAAGGTTGTGTCCCAGTATCGGCAGTTCGCGAGGGGCCGTATATGAAATGTACTTGTACAGACGGGGATGGCTATGAACGGGGAGCATACCTGATGGTTAGGGAAGATCAAAGTATCGGCGATCACTACGTTCTCTCTCCTGCCCGCAGTGAAGACTACAACTTCGGCGATGTCGTCAGGCGTTAGCGGTTCGCATCCACTGTTGCGAAAATCAGTTTCTTGAGTTCTAAGACGCGTTTGCTGGGAGAGCGAAGACTTACGCGTATACGGCGTCTGCTTTGGATTTGTCACCATAAAATCGAACGACGGAGAACTCCTAAAAATTTTTAGTCAAGCGTACCCATATCGGTTATGCGTCGAGCTCTACCGTCTCCACCTGTCCCGGATCAATCTCAATGACCCTTATCCGCGTGGCAATGAGCTCCCTCCGCAGCGCATCGGTGAAGCTCCGCACCGCTGCTTTGGTCGCGCAGTAGATGCTCCCTGCAGGATACGGTTCCCTGCCGGCTATACTGCCGATGTTGATGATATCGCCTTGCCCGCCGTCTGCTCCTCGATTTTTGAAGATCGGTAGGATGGCCTGCGTCATGTCGATGAGCCCAGTGACATTGGTAGAGAACATGACGTCGATGTCTTCCTCGAGGATCTCCGGCGCTTTGGCGGTGCCTTTGACGAGTCCACTACGTTTGGGGACTATCAGTCATCCTGCTCATGAGCAGTTGTTGAACTGTGACACACGCGTTGTTCACTAAGACATCAACCTCCTTGAACTCCGCCGGTAGAGAAGCCACGAATCCCTTCACCTCCGCTGGTTTGCTCACGTCCAGCTTCATCGGCAGGACCTTGACGCCCTCGCCCACCTCCTTCTTGATCTCCTCTGCAATCTCCTTCAATTTATCCACCCTCCGCGCTGTTAGAACTAGTTTGAGATTCTTCGGTGATGTCCGTGCAAACTCCATCGCGGTACTCCGCCCTATACCAGACGACGCTCCGGTCACTATGATTGTTTTGCCTTCGAGGCGCTTGCCCATCGCTGTGGCCATGGTGCGCGTGGGGTCGAGGTGGGTGCAGACAAGCTGTCCGATCGAGAGATTGGGGGTTGTGGGGTTGAGATACCGGCGACTGAAGACGCTGCTGGTTCTGAATGTCCAATAGAAGGTGCTTTTGGGAAGCATACGAGGAATTGGTTGCGGTGATGTTGTGCTTGAAGCATTCGAAAAAGAGTGTACTGTTACTGCTCCCCCACATTCGAGGGGCCGAGCTTCAGAATGGCATGAATGGCTGACTAATATGGTCTGCCGTAGCGGCTCTCTGTGAGGCTGATGTTTAACGACCTACCTTCAGATAGCCCTATCAGGGCCGCGAAAAGAGGACATCAAGACATCCATCTACATCTGATTCATTGATGCAATATCTATGGGATGTTAGAAGACTTCAGAGCTCTCGCCGTTCACTATGTGCTGATTATGCAGGATGCGGACTGTGTTTGAAGCGACGAATACCTTAGCCCTTCGCTGAAAGGGCAGTCTCTGATATCGGAGAATGTGGTTTCTTCGTTGACGAGACGGTACCAGTGCAGCCCTTCGCAATATTCTTCTCTTGTAGGAAGGAAATGGGGCGTGTTCTAGGCAGGCCACAATGAGGCTTCCATACGCCCTGCTATGGTGGATACAGAGTTATGGCAGGGTCTTTCTTGTCATTCTTTCAGTTCTTGAGGACCTTGTATTCACGCCAGGAAGTTCATTTCATATATACACTATTGCAGTCGACCGCTTGTGTTTGCCGCTGGCTGTTGAATCTTTTTTGCTTGATTCACCTGTCAGTCGACCACGTAGCCGAATCATTTGGTCTCCGCTCAGTAAATGAGACTCTTCTGTGTCATCATCAGTCTCGTCGTATGTATATCATTCTCTTTGCCATGGGCCAGTTGCCCAGATGCCCGTGACTATTGAGTTCTTGGGCAACCCGAGCCCCTTTCTCTCTTTCAAGTCGATAACACTCGCTATGTTGGTATGGCCACCACCGCTCAACATGCCTTAGCGATTGAAACCAAGTGTTATGCAACTCTATTCACTTCAGTGTTAATGTGTAACACTTCATTTCTATTGATGTGAGTCTATTCACTTCGACTGACACCCCCTATAAAACAAATTCTGTGGACCGTAAAGCATTCCTTTCCTTCTTCAACTTTACATCAACGCAACAGAATCACCAATTGCACTCAAAGACCAAAGCATTACTCTATCTTGGCAGCTTCTTTTGCTCTATCACCTTGCAAGCTCGTTCCATCTTGCTTGAGACTCGCACCGAATCGTAGCACTCACACTGTTACACTCTGTCTTCGCTCATCTCCAGCCAAAGCAGTGCTTTCAGCATCTTGTCAAGAGCAGCTGATCTTCCCCTATCAAGCCCAGTCCATATCCAAAGCCTTCCGACTAACAGTAAATACTTCGGAATGGCTGCATTCGGGATTCAGTTTCTCCATCATCTGGTTGCTTCCAGGGTAAGCCACTCAAACCCAACCGTTGATCTAACATCCCTTGTCTAGGTAACTGATGATCTGGCCGTCTAGGACATCTATACGGTCCTCCATATCACAGACTACTCTGACGAATTTTATTGGATCACTGCAGTCGATCAGGTAGGTCTTATCAAGTTAGCAAGCTGTCAAAGCTGGCATTAACACATCACAGGTCGTCTATAACCCGAAGCTGAAGCTGCACAATGAGATCCAGTTCAGCTCTCCCCAAGGTACAATGATGGTCAACTGCGAGGTTTCGTACCTTGACAGCAACAGCAAAGTCCAATTCAACGACTATCTATTTGCTGTACCATCCTCAGGGGATCACAGCAAGTTCAACACATATACGGTCAAATATGACGCCCTCCTACGGATCCACCGCGTCTTCAAGAGTAGACTTCAGGGCGTGGACCCTGAGTCTCAATTATGGAACGAGTGCGAGAGGTCTCGAAAGAGTAGGCAAGCAGTGGCTTCGAGTGTTATCTCTTTTCCATTTCTTAGCTGGCCCTTTCGTGCACCCGTACCAAATAGCCCGGAGTCACGGACAAGAGAATCAGAGGGTCTTAGCTCGTCGAGCTCTGAGAAGAGCGGGACAAACACGCCGATCACCCCGTTCTCGCCGCACCCCGAGGGCGTGTTTCCAGTGAACAACGCACAGTTCCCTGACACCACAGCGGCAGTTGACCTTACTGCTGCGCTTGTTGAGCCACAGGGGTCTTCTCCATCTGAAAAGAAGGAGGCGGTATCCGCTAAGAAGCAAAACCAGAGCAAGGAAGGTCCCCTGAAGCATCCAGAAATCGAGAAGAAACGCGTGACTGCCAACGTCACCTTTCAAGCTCGAAGCCGCTATTTCGGCGTCCACGCTTGCCAGGCTATCGAAAAAGGGCTACCTGGATCATCGCCTCTTCGTACATGCTCGTCTATCAGCGACACAACCGAAGAGGTTCAGCAAACCGTCGCGAGTGCCGTGCTACCAGGGAAGATGCTCCCTCGAAAGCCAGCGCATCCGTTCGATAGGGTTATTCGCGACGGAAACGCCGAGTGTAAGGCATATCAGGCGAAACAACACACTCAAGGCTATCTCAGCCAATACCTCCGAGCTGGCACCGAAGCCGAAATCAACGAAATTTGGCTCGCTTCGCCGCTATCTTCGAAAACGCACCCGAGCTTTGAAGAGGCGGATGATCTCGCGTTAGCGCTCTGGAGATGGCACCAGATGTGCTTCAAGATCAGGGAGTTGCGGATGTCTGGATGTTTCGTGCCCCCTCGGCTCGGCGGTAGAGAAGGCGACATTGATGAACGGAGTGCGTGGTCCCATCCAACGAATCATATGTCCGAAGGCATCCGTACGGAAATCCCTCAAGAACTCGGTCTCGACCGCATCCCGTTCACGGCACCTTACCAGAAGGATACGAACAATGGCCAAGTGGGAATGCCCCACCACTTCAATCGCTACGACGAGCCAGTGTACTGCAAGTCCCACACTCCACCTGAGGTCTCGCTGTGGGCGTTTCACCAGCCCTACAAGAAATTTCGCAAGGACTCAAGGGAGGGAGTCTTGGTGTCGCGGGCTTATAAACTTATCGATCCATACTTTCATCATGGCCCTCCAGAAAACCTCCATGAGAGGGGCCCAAAGCTTAGGGAGATAGTGACAGGCTGGGTTGAAAAAGTATATACACTGTCCGGGACCTGGGTCTACGATCGTTATGACCCCGACGAGACCGTACCGATAACCTGGGAAGAAGTTGGGAAACGTTATGGCTGGGTCAACCCTCATTACCAGATGCCCCAGAACAATGGGACTGTCGATCCTCAGGCTAATGAGACTGTGGAGAAAAAGAACAAGGACATCTATTTTCCTGAGTCCAATGTTTACGAGTCACGGCGGTGGCTGGAGGCTCTTGACCTCGCACGGGCTAGACCTCGGCCTGAGTCCGAAGTTCTAGTAATGACTGTTACCAAGGCTACGGCGCGAGTTCTAGATGCTTCAGAGCGATTCGCTGCTGGGAGTTCTGGGGGGAACGAGACGCCTGGTGAGGTCGTTAACGCGCAGTCGGGACCAGCTCCGGATGCCTCAGAGCAACCTACCTCTGATAGCTCTGGGGATTTGGCAGTGGATGAGGTCTCTGACGAGCATTCGGAACCAGCCACGGAAGCCTCGGAGCAGCTCGCGTCTGAAAGCTCTGAGGAGAATGCGGCGGCTGTTGAGATCCAGGACGAGCACTCAAGATCAGACTGTCAAACGACTGGGTCTGTGAGCTCTGAGGAGGATGAGGTGACTGGTGAGGTCCTGGACGACCAGTCAGGACTAGAGCGCCAGACGACTGCGTCTGACGCGGCTGGCGAAAGTCAGACTCAGAGCTATGGCGACTTCCTTGAAGAGAGCTCCACGGAAGAAGACCTCACCGAATCTACTCCACCGAGTCGAGGGAGATCCTCGGTGTCGCCAAACGCCGAACATTCGCCTACCCCACAACGGGTGCTGCCCTTCGATAATGGGCCGGCTAATGATTTGGCACGGAGCCTCGCAAGTCGAGCCTCTGAGGAAGAGATACAAGCTCGCCTCAATCGGGCTCGGCTGAGGTCACCATCTACGGATCGGCCACATGTGCACAACAGCGAGGATGAGGATTCAATTGACTATACGGACACCTGGCCAAAGCGCAATCAGCTACCTACCACGCCGAATCCACAGCTTGCAAATTTTGCAGACACAAGCGTCGAAGAGGAGGACGACCTCGACCACTCTGATTTGGATGAAGCGATCTCAGGTCAAGTGCCTAGGCAAGCGCCACAAGGAGGCTTTCCATTCGGGCCACAAAACTCAGCCCCTCTGGACCGCGTTCAACCGCGAACGACCTCATCTTCTGGTTCTCCTAGCACCTCTCGTCTTTCAGATTTAACTCCTGAAGAGTCTGTGGATGATATGGCGCTCACCGAATCAGCTGAAGTGACAGCACCAGCGCCTGAGATGCGCAACCGCTCAACTCCGGCCGCCTCTGGTGCTAGTGACGTCGAGTCTTCTCATGATGAAGGATCTCCGAACATTCTCAACTCGGATGCGTATAATTTCGACGTACCAGGGGATTTGAGTGATATTCCCGAGAATGACGAGGCCCAGAGCGATCCAGCCTGGCTCGAGTATACGGCTGAGAGAAGACGAGGCAGACGAAGCTGCCGAGAGATGGGAGACTCGGAACGAGAACAATATGCTCATCTGGCTCCAGGAAAGGGCAGACATGGAAGCCAACGAGCAAGGTGATGTCCAGCGGCAGAGGCAAACCAGGGCAGCGACAACCGCGGCCCTCGCCCATTATTCTGACATCTCCGAGATCCCGCTCCCAAGTACTCCCACTTTCTCCGAGTACTTCTTCGGTTCCTGGGCTCTCTCACTCGGCGCAGTAGTAGAGAAATTACCATTCGTCATTCCCAGTCCATGAGCGTCCGCGGCGACGTTAGGGTACCGGACCCAAAGCGAAAAATGGAATCATTTCTATGGTCAGCTTAATCTATCGCTGTTTTCACGACTGCTAGAAGGAGGACATCCGTACCTCATGCTCACTGAGCAGCATCGGTGCATCCAGACATCACTACACTTCCTTTCTGACTCTGGTACAAGTCATGTCTGGATTGCATGCCCTCTACGCTCCAACATCTGATGTTTGAATGTGGCACTCACGCGGGCGAAAGATGGGTTCATTATCGTCACCGACGTCGGTGGCAACGAAGCCATCGAAGGAGACTACGGCAAATGGGTCCAGAATCTAATCTCGGACAGGAGTTCAAATATGATAGGACTGGAAAGAACTGGAGTTCGAGATCTTCTGCTTGTTTATCTAGCAAAGAGAACGTTAGTGAGACCTACGAGTGGGATAATCTCACAAGGAGATGACCCAGCGAGCGGTCGACATCGCGAGTCAGGATGACGAGGGCTTCGTCTCCTTGATCAGCAAGCTTCCTACACTCCATGGAGACCAATAAGTCATCATTCTTGATTCCTTTACGGAGTCCGCCAAAGCAACCGAAAATATCAACGACACGGAGCGGTTGATATCACGAGCCAAGATGACGAGAGCTTCGTCTCCTTGATTAGCAAGGCTTTCTCCACTCATGAAGGGCAACAAGTCATGGATTTTGATATCTCCTATGGAGTACGCCAAAGCAACGGAGGATATCAATGACATGAAGCGATTCGGCGACGAGGCGGGGCGAGACGAGGTCGCCCGTTAGTCAGTCAGACAGGTGTTCGAATACTATAATCGGGATGGGCATGAAGCTGTAGGCAAAGATATCTAGAAAATGAGATGGTGTTAAAGAGAAGGCCAAAGTCACCGAAGATGTCAAAGACTTGAAGCGGTTCGACGACGAGGCCGGGCGAGCCGAGATCGCCCATTATTCAGTCAGACAGGCGCTCAAATACTATAATCGGGATGAGCATGAAGCTGTAGGCAAAGATGTTTGGGAAAAGGGATGGGTGTTTCAGTGCTACTTCAGCCTCTGACTACTTTGAGAACATGGAGGAAAATGGAGCTGGCTCCCTCGCAGGGTTGCTCGGCTTTACTCACATGGCGCATTCAGCATACAGACCAAACCATACAAGACATAGAGACCTCTTAGAGAGGACTCTGTTCAAGATGATTTTTATTTCTCCCTGCGACATTTAGATACCCAGCGGTTGAGGGAGGACTTCCGTGCAGAAGTTCGAGTTTTCAAAAAGATTGAGCTTCTAGGATGGGTTGAGCTCTAAGAAGATGCTCCCATGATGTATCTCATGGACGATGTACTTAATATCACCTATGTAGACACAGAAGATTTAGACAATCAAACTGTTGACCTCCAAAGTGATGTCTACAACCGTGATTCAAAAACTGATGCTCATCATGTATTCGTGAGATAAATTTGCAGTGCAAAGGTCGCACACAGATAGCAACCAACTCACAGACCGTGACCTCCTCCATCCTTTACACTCTCCCCCCAATCCCAACCCTTATCTCACCCCTCGATCTCCATCCCCAAAAGCAAACCACCTCTCCGCAACCCTCCTGCAACTCACGCTCCTCCCCGCCCACCCTCTCCCCTCAGCTCCAGCCCCAGCCGCAAACCGAATCGTCTCATTCAACAAAGGCACCCTCTCCTCCCAAGCCACACCTCCCCCTCCTTCCTCTTCCCCACCGCCATAGCGTTCAATATCCGGACACTCACAAACGACCAGTCTCGCCTCCGCCCGATACGCCGCTTCCACCGCGGAAGCAAACGTCCTCGAGAGGCCCTGCGCCGAGAAATGGGGAGTGGAGCGGTGGAGGGAGAGGAGGTTCAAGATGGCGAGGGTGGTGGTTTGCAACGGCTGGGGGCTTACGATTGTGGAGTGGGCATCAAACGGGGAGGGGGAGGTCGAGGTGTAGGTGGTGAGATAGGCACGGAGGTGCTGCAGTGTCGGGGTGAAGACGAGGGTTATGCGGGACGTAAGGGCGAAGTTCTGGAGGGTTGGGTGGAGGAGGCGGGGCGGCGCTTGTTGCGTTGCTGGTGGTGTTGCCGATTGCGATGGTGGAGAGTTGGATGAGGGTGGAGAGGAAGGTGGGGAGGCGGCGCGACGGTGGAGCGAGGCGTGGAGGTGCTGGAGGAAGTCCTCGTGGGTGGAGCAGACGATCAGGGTTGTGGCGCTGTTGTGGTGGTCGAGGATGTAGTTGAGGAACGAGATTGCGGAGTCCAGGCTCAGCGCTGTTGGTTGTTGAGGAGATGCTTTAGTCGTTGTCATGGTAGGGGGGGGGTCGAGCGGTGATGTGACTGTGACGCTCTGCCTGTACGTTAGCAGGATGTGGTTAGTATGTAGCAGATAGTGGTCCACGACATTGGTACAGCAATGACCGGCCCGGAAAGAATTTCAAGTCCGTCATCGTAGGAGCATTACCATCCGTTGCGGACCTCAAATTTCCATGGCGTGTCTCGGGCAGAGGTGTGTAGATGGATGGTGGGGTTGTTGGGGAGGGTTTCGGGCGAAGCGACTTCAACCTCTGCAATTCTTAACTGTCAACAGAGCTTAGAAAGGAGTGGTAGGGTCGACAGTGAAGGACTTGGAGGCGGATTTTTGAGTACAAGATGGAGTCAATTTCGAGGATATCGTCACTGCTTGAGACTGGTAAATAAAATTCCTATCACCATATCAAGATTATAAGACTGAGGCCCTCATAGCACGAGACCTCACAATCGAAGCAGCTTCATCTGCGAGCGCTGCCCGAGGCTTCAGTATCAAGCCGCCACGAAATGTGCCATTTGCCCAGCTAAAGAAGCTGTTGGACAGTCGGAATGACCGCGAAGTTTTGGAAGGGTTGAGGAAGGTCATCTCTGTAGGTTTCGCCACGGACGAGGAGAGAATCGTTCACTCAGGGTCTATAGATGATGTACCGCTCGCAACCTTGCCTTCCCTTCTTCTCGTCCGTCGTCAAGAACGTCGCCAGTCCGAACATCGAGATCAAGAAGCTTGTCTATATCTACATTCTTCACTATGCCGAGTCGGAGCCCGACTTGGCCCTCCTGTCAATCAACACAATCCAGAAGTCTTTGACCGATCAGAACCCCCAGGTCCGAGCTATGGCGCTGAGAGTGATGTCGGGCATACGGGTGCCTGTAATCAGCCAGATAGTATCCTTGGGGATCAAAAGGGGTTGCGGGGACATGAGCCCGTATGTGCGAAAGGCAGCTGCACTTGCTATACCGAAATGCTACAGGCTGGACCCAAAGACGCTGCCGCAGCTCATTGAATACCTCTCCACTCTGTTGGGTGACAAGCAATACTACGTGGTCGGGTCGGCAGTCACGGCGTTTCTGGAGGTCTGCCCTGATCGGATAGATTTGATACACAAGCACTACCGAGGAATCATTCGAAAATTAGTCGACATGGACGAATGGGGTCAACTAGCCACGTTGAGGTTGATGGTCGTATATGCTCGAAAGTGCTTTCCTCGACAAACTAGGAGGACCAACAAAACCGGGAGTAAGGGCTTCTACGGTGATGAAGGTAGCGACGAAGAAGATTTAGGGGAAGAAATCCAAGTGCTGGATCCTGACCTCCTTCTGCTTCTCAATGCCTGCAAACCGTTACTACTCAGCAGGAACTCTGCAGTCATTGTCGCCGTTGTCCGATGTTACCTCTACTTGGGCACTCCAGAATATATCGACTCTGCTGTCGGACCCTTAGTCGCTCTCCTCAGAAGCTCTCAGGATATACAGCATGTCGCACTGTACAACATCATCTCCGTCTCGCTCATCCGGCCCACTCCATTTGTCGACTACGCCATGCATTTCCTCGTCCACACATCAGACCCGCCGTACATCTGGCAGCTGAAGCTCGAAATTCTCACCATCATCTTCCCTCACTGCAGCTCACACACCAAAGGCCTGATACTGAGCGAGCTCGAACATTTCTCTCGCGGTTCAGACAGAGAGCTGGTCCGGGAAAGCGTGCGAGCCATCGGTCGATGTGCTCAAAGCGACAACCGCACCTCGGCCCGTTGCCTACGTCTACTCTTGAAGCATATCTCGAGCCCTGACGGCAACCTCGTAGCGGAATCTCTAACCGTCATCCGGCATCTCATCCAGCAAGACCCCCTCTCCCACACGCAAACCGTCATCGAACTAGCAAAACATCTAGACACAATGACCGACGCCGACGCCAGAGCGACCATCATCTGGCTAGTGGGCGAATTCGCCGGCATCGACAGCCAGAATAACATCGCCCCGGACGTGCTCCGAATCCTCACCAAGACCTTCGCCGACGAGTCCGAAGCCGCCAAGCTCCAGATCCTCCTCCTCGCCGCCAAAGTCTACCTCCACCACCTAAACGCCACACCGTCCTCGCAGCAAAGCCCCAAACCCTCTTCCCCACCACCGCCACAAGACGCCACCCCACAACCACCCCCCACCCTTAACAACAACTCCCCAGACCCACCCCCCGTCCCCACCCCGTCGACGCCCCAGCACCCCATCCCCCTCCTCTGGAGCCACATCCTCCTCCTAGTCCGCTACGACACCTCCTACGACCTGCGCGACCGCGCCCGCCTCTACCGCGCCCTCCTCGCCGACCCCGCCGCCACCCAGCTCGCCTCCCTGCTCCTCCTCGCCCCCAAGCCCGTCCCGCACGCCCCCAGCCCCTCTGAAAGCCGTAGGCAGCTGACGCTCGGCTCCGCGAGCTTGGTCGTTGGCGGAGACGATGGTGCTACGGCGGCGGCGGGGGTGGTGGGGTATGAGCCGTTGCCGGAGTGGGTCGTTGAGGGGCGGGAGCCGGATCGGGGGGCTAGGGATGAGGCGGGGAGGGAGGAGTATGTGGAGGGGGGGAGGGGCGTGTCGGCGGGGGAGAGGCTGGATGGGGCGTTGTTGAGGCAGAAGCAGGAGCAGCGGCAGCGGGGGATGAACGGGGGGGTGGATGGTGGGGGGGATGGAGGTGGGATGGGGGTGGGGGTTGGGGGT
>JAABUY010003490.1_pt1 | contig 17318 bp, 32 predicted proteins | sample 5560271 | NCBI WGS metagenome assembly JAABUY01 (sample SAMN10711886, study PRJNA513374) | rock metagenome | isolation source: Antarctica rocks | place: Antarctica: Victoria Land, University Valley
CGTTCGCGGTCGCCGCGCTGCAGGCGGCCTTCCTGCTCCTGCTGCTGCCGTCGGTGCCCGAGTCGCCGCGATGGCTGCTCCACCGCGGCCGCAAGGTGCTGCGCCTTGGCCTGCTCGCATGCCCTCTGTTGCTGGGCCAAGTCATGCTCAGCTGACCTTATAGTGCTGTGCCCTGTTGCAGGCACTTTGCGCACTCCCTGAGCACTGTCATGCAAAGCTGTCATAAGATTTGGGTTGTAACGGGTTTATGCGGTGAACATCTGGGTCAGGTGTTGCTGTCAACTGCAACCTGCAGGGAATGTTGCGCAGGGCGATGCGACGGCGGCGCTGGCGGCCATTGCGTCGCGCAACCGCAGCCACCTGCCTGATGCGCCGCTGGCCGACGGCTATGCGGCCGTCGCCGCCCGCCGCGGCCTGGCCGACATCGCGGCCAACGGCCGCCTGCGCCGCCGCGCCGCGCTGCTGCTGCTGGCATGGCTCTCCGCCAGCCTGGTGGGCACACGGGCGCTGCGCCAGCGTGGCCCACAGTGCGGTCTGGTGATGACAGCACGCGAACCGATGCATTGACAGCAGGGTCCATTCGCAAGCGCGTGCGCTGACCAAGCGCCTGTGGCGTGCGGGCTGCGCGCAGGTCTACACCGTCGTCGTGCTGCAGGTCGCCGAGCTGCCCGGCAACGCGTACCTGAACGTCTTCTTCCTGTTCCTGATCGAGCCGGCGTCCCTGGCGCTGGCGGCCGCCGCCGCCGAGCGCGCGGGTCGCCGCGCGACGCTGGCGGGCGCGCTGCTGCAGGGCGGCGCCGCGGTGGTGCTGTGCGGTCTGACGCGCGGGCGCGCGCAGCTCGCGCTCGCCGTCGCCAGCCGCGTCGGCGTCGCTGGCGGGCTGGGCCTTGCGCAGGTACTTCCTTGATTGCTAGAACCTGTAAGCTGGGGTTCTAGGGCCCAATACTACGAGGTCGGGGGCTGTGCAGCGAAGCCGCCACAAGGTCTTGCAGTCACATACACACCGAGAGCAACAGGCAGCGTCCCCGCAGGTTTACTCGGCGGAGCTGTTTCCGGACACAGTGCGCGGCGCCGCGCTCAACGCGTGCAACGTTGCCGCCAACCTGGGCGGCGTGGCCGCGCCCTTCTTGCTGTGGGCGGGCCGAGCGGCGGGCGGGCGTGCGCATGCGCACCTGCTGCCGCTGCTGGTCGCTGGCGGGCTCCTGACGGCCGCCGGCGCAGCCGCGATCGCGCTGCCTGAGACGCTGGGCGCCCCGATGCTGCTGACCATCCAGGTGCGCGCTCGCGGAAGCCCGTCCGTGCGAGACGATGCCCGTCTGTGCCACGTTCACTCAGGATAAATGCATGCGGCTAAAGAGTAAATGACCTGAGCCCGCCTGGCATCCCTGCTATGCTGAGGCGGCTGCCAGCGCCGCAACTGCCTGCCTGCTTCATCAGGCGCCATGCTGGTGGAGAGCACCAAGGCACGCGAACATGGCAGAGCTTGGCAGTATTCAAGGCCCAGAGTCGATGCAAATGTTGTAAGCATTCCACAATGTTTAGCAGCTCCACAGTGTGGGTATGTTCAGTAATGAAGAGCCACTCCATGCCTTCTGCATGCAGGACATGGGCACGGCAGCCACGGCGCCAGCAAGCGGCGGGCGGAAGCGTTTCGGTCTGGCTCCTTTGCGGCAGATTTTCCGCAGCGGCCGAGCAGGGACTGCCGGCGGCGTGCAGTTGCCAGGGGACAGCATGCCACTGCGCAGCCCGTCTGAGTCAATGGAGGAACCCTAGACAGGACTTCTGACCGGGCGGTTTGTAAGGGAGTTAACACGGATGTGCAATAGGCGTGCCTTCCAAGTGTTGCGAGAGGGAGGCGGTGGCCAATCTCGCGCAGTTCTGCTCCGCTGCCAATAAATCGTGCAGCGTGCCTGCATGCGCTGCAGCATGTCTGTCCATTGAGCTGCTGCTGAGTGTGAGACTGGCACCGTGCAGCGTGCTTTAGTACAGTCACTTGCATGTGGCTGTGATAGCTCGTGTTTAGATGAGTCTTCTGCTACTTTGCAAGCTGCCTACATGTAGACAAGCAAGGACTTGGTTCTGCCTTCCATTGTCGCGCACTTGCAACTCTATCAGGCCTGGCGGTGTGCAGCGTAAGACAGAGCCTGGCGCTCTGCGGCGCAGTGTTTCATGGGAGCCGGGCAGCGGAGCGGCAGAGGCGCAGCCTCTGCTGACCATGCGCAAGAAGCTCTGGTCCCGCGTTGGAGAGCTTGGAGAACGCCACGCCCGCCACCAGTCCCTGCCGCGCCACAGGGCATTCATGCGCATCTCTTCAGGTCATGACATGCCTCCCAGTGCCCAGGTTGTCACAGTAGACACAAGGCTGTCGTACCTTGTGCAGGGCACACCACGTTGACCTGTTTCCCTGCCGCCTTATACACTCGACAAGCAACACACTTTAGGCGGATGCAAGTAGATGCTTCCAATGTATTACATCCAGCAAGTGTGCTTTCAAGTCAGCCAATACAATACGATGGGCATGTATGAAAAGATACAGAAGGCGCTTGACTGCATCGCCAATATACAAAGTATTGTTGACACATGGATCATGTGCAGCATGCATTATGTACACATGCGCATCACACTATGTGCACTTGCGAGGCCTGCAGTGATATGGTTTGCACCACGCGGGGAGCGCGCCAGCTTCAGGTCCGCAAAAGCGGGCCCGCCGCTGTTGCCGGGATTGATGGCGGCATCAATCTGGATGCCTAGGAGCTTGTTTGACGCGTGCGCATAGCGCGTCATGGTCACGCGTGAGACAATACCCTTGGTGATGGACAGCGAGTCGCCCCCCAAGGGGTATCCTGCCACCAGGATGGAGTCCTGCCGCAACCAAGCACATGGCCTATGGGTAGACGCGTGAGCGCTTTGTTCATTGACAGTGGCACGCCACGACAGCATGGGTACTGCCAGGTCTGTGATGTGCAACGGCTGCACTTTCAGATCCATGGTGGCTGGCGTGCTAGTTCACGCTGCCAGCATATGAAGCTTTGCTGGCACAACTAGCGGAACTTATGCATGCAAGCATAAAGCTTGGCGGATGTCGCAGGGTGTGTCGACGATCATAACGAACTGGTGTAGCACAGATAGTTAGCATGCGGCTTGCCTGTGCCGCACATAATGCCAACGGCTCCCGCCCCGCTGGGAGGCCATGGGTGGCAGACACGCACCTGCAGCTCTGGCACCTGGACAAAGCGCAGCGACATGAGGTCGCCCAGCCAAAAGTCGTCGCTGTCCACTGTCAGCAGCGCCAAGTCACAGATTTTTGCCTCGCACAGCACTCGCGCCCGCCACTTCTTGGAGTTCCCCGGTCGCCGCACATGCACTGTTGTCGCATTGGACACCTGGCGCACCCCAGCAGCCCGCCACCGCTACAGCAGTGCTGGCGGTGCCTGTACGAGAGGCAGCTTTGATGCCTTGCTGCCATGTCAAATGCCGGGCCTTGTGCTGAGCTGCACGTGCAAGCAGAGGTGCCAGGTGAGCGCCACCCAAGTGCACCACGCAGCAAATGACAGGAGTTTGTCCAGGAGCAGGAAGTACAGCGGCCTACCACGTGCGCGTTGGTCATGATCCACCGGCTTTCTGTGTCGATGACAAATGCTGAACCGCTAGTTGAGCGCTGTGGCCTCATCTGCCTGCATGCTCGCACAAGCGCATCTTTCAGTGATAACCACGAAGCACAGTCAAAGCCTTGCTGGCTGCTGCTGAGCTGTGCGTGAGGAAGTGCAGCGCACCAGGGCTGCGCGTAGTTCGGCACCGCTTGCACCACGAACACTGCAAGATGCGATCAGCTCAGTCAGCGCAGCGGCCACAACATGTTCTGTACATGTTGTGTAGTTGAGTCGCTTTTGCTTGAGCAGAGCACCTTTTAGCACAGAGCGCAGCGCGCTTGTGTTGATCGATGGTGATGCAACCACGTTCGCCGGCGCGCTCGTGCTTGCGGGTGCAGGCGCAGCATCCTGATCCGAGTCATACATCCTGGCCTTTTTGGCTTGCCTGGCGTCCTCTGCAGAGATGTCCACACCATCCATCCACGCGCTGCGGTGCTGGGGTGCGAGACACCCAGCTGCCGCAGGCGAGCAACGCAGGCAAGGAGGGAGTCTGCGTGGGTCTATCAGCAAGCCATGGCGCCTCGCCAAGAGCGCCTGCACGCTCACGCGAGAGCACGCCGTTGCTGGAGGCTGTCCTAACACTGGCCTCTGTTCCAGTTGACCTACTTTCTGTACGCAGGATTGTCTAGGCAGCGTCAGTATGGCGCACAAGCTGTTGCATGCGTCCTCACAGGAGGCAGAGCCCTAAGCAGGTGTAACCGCGCCAACAAGCAATGAATCCTGATTAGGCGCAACGAGGAGTGTGACTGATGTCTGATGTCTGGCATTGGCTGTGCGAGAGCCTTGTACTTGTATGTATCACTGGTCATACTTGCACCGCAGATCCTCAGACGCAGCGGCACAGGCCCAGTCTTGTGCAAACATACAGTGACACACCACCACATTGCAGAGCATATGGTTCGCAATGCACCTATACCATAGGCTGCCCTGCACCTGACCAGATCATAGCAAGAGTGCGTCGGTGCTTGCAAGATGCGGCGCATCGGTCGCAGCTGTGGAGCATCAGCCTGCCCTGAGCGCCCGTATGAGGCGTACAGGCGCCTGCCACCAGCAGCACCATAGTTCTGACCCTGGTGCTCCCGGAGGTGCAGCAAGTCAGCGCGATGAGCGCCGAGGGCCTGGTGCTGGTGCTGGAGGCCGACCTGCGGCAGCTGTCGGCGGAGTCGCGGCGCGCGGAGAGCCTGGCCGGCCAGCTCACCGGCTGGCTGACCGGGCCGGACCACCCGCAGATTAAGGAAGGCGCCGAGCGTGCAATGCTCAAGCTGCGCGGCCTGGCACAGCAAGACGCCGGCGCGCTCCGCAGCAACAAGGTGAGACGGTGTTGAGTCTTATACAAGTGCTGCAGATAGCATGCAGTGCGCCCACACGTGTCGAGAGCCCTGCATGCCCGAGTGAAGTGTGCGAGTCAGGGAGGATCACTTGGGCAGTGTGTGGGGTGGTCAAGGGCACCACCACTGCTCGCAGGCACTCTCCCACGAAGTCTTGAAGCCCTTTCTGGCAGCGTGCGAGATCAAGTCGCCCAAGCTTGTGAGCACGGCACTGGCCAGCATACAGAAGCTGCTGGCCAACGACGTGATCGACGCGTCTGGCCTAGTGGCAGTCACAGGCGCACTGGAGCAGGTGCCCTACCCCACCAGGCAGCATGCTTTTCAACGACCAAGACGTCCTGACTGCCTTGCTAAGTGTGGCGCATGTCAAGGGTGTGCTGCACTGCCTTTATGCCGAGTCGTGTTGTGCTTGATAAAGCATAGACAGCTGTGTCATAGCCTTCCTCCCCTGCAGCGCCACCATGTTGTCTTGTAGCCAAAAGGCAAATGGGCAGTTACGGCAAACATGCATGCCTTGCTAGCAGCGTGCGCCCGTACGTGTCTGTGCTGGTGGCATGTTGCCTGGGAGTGCAGGCAGACCTGCGCTCTTCCCTTCTCCGCATTGACTGCATGTTGTTTTCAGCAAACGTCCTTGTGCAGGTTGAGAAGCTTAATGACGAGGGTGTCAAGCTGAAGACCCTGCAAACTGCGCTGACGCTGATGCAGTCGCCCGTGCTGGCTGAGAATGAGGTGTGCGTCGCGCCCTTCATCTGCGTTTGGTACCTGTGGGCCTTACATGCGGCAGCGGTCATGCCTATGTTATACGATGATCATTTGGACCTGGAGGGTGCAGAAGTGTGATCAGAACTCAGCATAGCCTCCTTTGTCTGTTGGTAGAAAGTTCATGACATCTGCAGAATGAAAATCATGTTGTGATAGACCTGCCCTTGATTGCTGCTCGCTCACATCAAAAATCGCCTCGCGCATAGGTCGGGAGGCATTGTCTGCAACCAGCATGCGATGCTCTCTGCTCTGCCAGTCCGTGCTCGGCTGCGCAGGAGGGTGTAGCGGCGGTGCTTGGCCTCTGCTTCCGGCTGCTCGCCGACCCCAAAAACTCGGACAGCGTGAGCAACACTGCTGCTGCCACAGTTCGTCAGGTGCTTCACACTTGGCCCAGCTGCGTTTCAAGTGTACCTCCCAGCCGAGCAGCTTCACAGCACGTGCAGCATCTAGCGTTCAGGCTGATCTGGTGTGGCCGGCACCACTGCTACTGTCTCCACGCACCACTCTGCTCCAGGCACGGTGGGGATATATAGGCTGCTATTGGTGCATGCAACATCTCTGCCTCGCCTACACTGCAGCTCTTGCTTCAAGCTCCACTGCCAGGCCCTGAGTGGCGGGGCTTCAGGCCGTGGCGCTGGTGTTCGAGCACGTCACGGTCGCCGGGCTGCCAAGGCCGCCCAAGGTCGCTCCAGCGTCGACGAGTCCCCCAGGCGACGGAGGACTTACACCGCGTCACTCGGGCCTGCTGGCAGAGCATGGTCCGGCTAATGCGGCGCTCAAGCTGCTCGATGACCTGTGCATGATGGCCACAGGTAAGCGTCGCAACCTGTGGTGTGCTGTGACCGGCTCGCATGGCGCGTATGCATGCGGTGAACAAAGGCACCTCGCGTAAGTGGCTGCTGTACCACACTGGAAAGTATATGGGTGCATTGCCCGAGCGCAAGTGCTTCTGTGGCAGCGCTCACATCCCTGAGGCATGGTGCTCAACAGCCGCACCTGCGTCGGTGCGTGCAGCGAATGAGGCGATGCTCAAGTGGCTGCGGGCGCCCGCGCTGCCGCGGCCGTTCGTGCTGGAGCTGCTGGACTTTGTGCTGGGGCACAGCGCGGCGGTGTTCCGCGAGATCCCGGCGTTCGAGCACGCGCTGCTCGTGCGCGTGTGCATGCTGCTGACGACGCAGCTGCAGAACCTGCTGGACCCCGCCTGCGACCCCGCGCTGCAGGCGCGCTCGCAGCAGACGGGTGGCATGCCGGACGACCACAGTGCTGCCGCATGCCCATGCTTCTGTCAGAGTGCGGCGCTTGTGGTAGAGGACTTTGCTTGATGCTCTTGCATGCATGCTATCATCTGTCTCATGTGGATGATGTCCCACCAAGACCTCGGTGAGGCAGTGTCTGAGCCGTGTGCAGAGGATGGCCTGATGAGAACCTGTTTCAGGTCTCCCCCCCCTACGGCAGGCGACGGACCTGCGCGTTGTGCTGCGCGTGGTGCGCACGGTGCTGCGCTGCTTCTACCGCCAGCTGCGTGCCAAGGCGGGCGTGTTTGTGGAAGCCCTGATAGCAGGTGCCATCCTCCTCGTGTGTTGTGTGACCTGGCTTGTCACAGCACAGCACAACCGATGCACCATACATTGCGACGGGAGGCGGGTTGAGGCACGTGGGTGCCACGAGTGTGCATCGCAGCCATGCGGACATCAGATACATGCTGGTGAACCATCTTGACCCGTGGAACACCCTGCAGGCACGGCGCCGGTGTGCTCATTGTGGCAGCGCATCAACGTGATGCAGTCTCTGCGCGCGCTGGCTGGGGACGCATACATCCTCTACTTCCTGTTCACCACCTACGACCTGAAGCAGGCACGGAAATGCTATGTTTTCATTCTAAGTCTGCATGCATACAACATGCTATATGCCATGTCAACTGGTTCCATGCGGATGCGTCCACGTTGGACACAGAACGTGCTGCAGTCCACAAACGGGCCATGCCGCAGACATTGACTGCTCACCATATGCGGCCCGCAGGAGTGCAAGCTGAATGCCGTGACAGAGATGGTACGCTGCTTTGCGGACGTGGTGGACGCGGCGACGGGCATGCTGCCGAGCGACAGCGCCGACCCCGTGCATGCCATTGCCGCGCTCTACCAGGCCAAAGCTGCAGGCATGAGACGCTTATCACATGAGAAGATGTGAGCACTGTTGGTCGCCTCCAATGAGGGCACAACTGAGCTCTGTCAGGAGCTGGCCTAAAGGCCAGAAGTACTGTTATTTAGGGTTTTCATACATGCAAGGCACAGATGGAGAAAAGCAGCTCATGCCAAATACTGGCGGGGGCAATGGGTGTATGGTTCAATGACACAGCAGGGCTTCCCGGGTCACCTTACACCTCCAGAGTTAATGCCCCAGGCAAGGAGTGGACGATGGATACAGACTTTGGCAGCGCGTCGCCGGAGAAGGGCGCCGCCTACCTGGGCATGCTGGCCACCGACGCGCTGCTGGCGGTAGTGGCCGCGACGGAGAGGCTGGCGGATGCGGCCGTGGATGGCGCGCCGCCGTCGCCGGACAGGTGCTGGCGTCCCTGGTGGCACGCCAGCAAGCCTGGAGGCCTAGACAGCTTATGTAGCGCCAAGGAGATCCGCCATGTGTTTTCCACCAAGTGGATACATGGGTGGGAGGGTTTTTAAGTAGTCCCTGCGACACGCCGCATAAAATGTTGTCCGTAAGCCAGAGAACCTGCACGAGAGCTGGATATCCAGGCCACTGCTGTGTTCTGGCGCAGGTCTCCCGGGTGAGAGGCAGAACAGTCCCAGTTGTGGGTATTGCTTACTGGGGTTGCTGCCTCCTGCCGCAGGGGGCTGCCGGGCGGTCCCCCCGCGCGCGACCCGGTGGATGCAAGCGTGTGCGCCGTGCTGGCTGGGGGCATGTGGCCGCGCGCGCTGTCTGCGCTGAGCGGCTTGCTTGCACGCAGCAGCGGCGAGACGCTCACGCTGCAGCTGCTCAAGGTGAGCAGCGGGAAGGCTCCAGGGGTGCTGCACTTGGACCCCGCAGAGATGCGCAGACTTGGTCACAGCATGAACACCAAACAGCCGTGTGCCTGCACGTGTGCGGTAGGGGTGACCCACAGGATGTACAGTTTCTACAAGGTGTTTCACGAGGTCATGTCTCTTAATGTCAGCACGCTAGCTTTGCAGGGGCCATGTGCATGGCGTCATCACCAAACATGCAGCGGCATATTCGGCAGGGTCCGCACCCATGACTTTTCGGTTCCTGACTGCAGTGCTGGGGCGCAGGGCTACCAGTCGTTCACACAGGCGGCGGGGCTGCTGGGCCTGGTAGAAGCGCGGGACGCGTTCCTGAGCTCGCTGTGTGCATTCACGCTTGGCAGCGGCGCCGCTGATGACCCGACGAGCCCTAGTGGCAACCGGGGGGATCCGTCCAGCCCACATCTGCAGGCATGTCTTCTGGCCTGCATGCGCCATGGTGTCGGCGGGCAGGGCGGAACTGCAGGGTCTTGTATGCAGACAGGGCCCTTGTCGCACTGCAGCGTCAGGGTTCTCAGGGCAGATGCAGGACTGATGCTTATTGTCGCGCGACCGAAGGCAGTGGTCCTGCTGACAGGCCCTTGCATGTCATCCGAGGCTGCAGGCCGCATGAGCAGAGCAGGCACAAGCAGCTGAGCGCATGTGCATCTGGGGTCTGAGCCTCTGGCGGTGCGCAGGCAGCGGGCACCGTGACTTCCACCGCCTGGCGTCTGCCCAGCCGGCGAAGAGCGGCAGCGCTCCTGGTGGCGGCGGCGGCGGCGCTGGCAGCGGCGCGGGCGCCGGGGGCGGCAGCGCCGGCGGCGGCGGTGACAGAGAGGGCCCGGGCGGCGAGGGCGGCGGCCGCGTGCTCACGCCCAAGAACGTACAGGTGGGCGCGCACCAAGGGCCCCCAGCTGCGGCTGCTGCATGTGGGCATTGTGCGCCGTACCTGCTGCCCGCTGGGCAACTGAGGGCGGCTGGTAGCTGGCCTGGTACTTTGACACAGCATGTTGCTGTCGTTGCTGTCCGGCGAGACCTCCGCTTCATTGCCCTACCCCTCGTGCAGCTCCCAACATGGGCTCTGTGCAGCAGCATCCGGTGCTTCACGCGCCGCGCGGCGCTGCCGCGCGCAGGCGCTGCGCACGCTGTTCAACGTGGCGCACCGCCTGGCGCCGGTGCTGGGGCCCAGCTGGCCGCGCGTGCTGGAGACGCTGGACGCGCTGGACCGCATCCTGCACTCCCCGCGCACCACCACGCAGGCGCGCCGCCGCCAGCCCATGTGTTGGAGTTTGTGCAGGGCGGCGACGGCCACACGCCCTGCGAGCAGATCATCCTGGGCCTTGCTGTCAGCCGCTCGTCGGGATAGCACAGCTGCGCCGCTGCAGGTCCTGTGCCTGCGCCTGCTAGCCTGGGTGCCGGGGTCAACGGCGACAACCAAGCAGCGGCGTCAGGGTAGGGTTGGGGCCAACCAAGCAGTGGCGCGTGCGGGCGCGCAGGAGATCTCGGCCGGCAGCGGCGGCGGCCTGCCCAGCGACCTGGCCATCCTGGCGGTGGCGGCCAACCAGCTGCACGAGAGCACGGCCGCGCTGGACACGCAGGCCGCGCGCGACGTGCTGGCCGGCCTGGCGGTCGTGTCTGCGCGCGGGGTGCCTGCAGCCGCGCTGCTCCCCGGGCCGCCTAAGTGCGCCTGCATACATCCTAAACCTGTTTTGGGCGCTGCTCAAGTCGTGCCCAGGGCTCGCCTGCAGGCGCCTCCACATGCCAGCAGAGGTCGTGCAGCGTGCAGGGTCCGTATGTGCGCAGCTGTGCAGCTGCTTTACCAAGATCTCAGGCCTGGCTTGCGCTTTGTCTGCACGCGCGGCGCCCGCTGCCGCGCCGCGCCCTCGCCGAACGGACTGCGCGCCGCCGCAGGCTGTTCGCGCTGGGGCGCATGGTGGACGTGCTGCGCGTCAACCTGGCCCGCCTGCCCGCGCTCTGGCCCGTGTTCCAGGGCCACGTGGAGGCGCTGCTGGCGGACCCGCGCCCGCCCGTGCGCGCGGCGGCCATCGAGGCGCTCGGCCGCGCGCTCGGCTGCGCACTGGCCACGCCCGGGCGGCCCGACGCCGGCCCCGGCCCCGGGCCGCGCCTGCCCGTCAGCCGGCCGGCCGCGGTCGTGGCGGACGCGGCGGGCGGCGAGGGCGGCGCGGAGCGGGGCCCTGCCGCGGGGGGGCCGGAGCTCGCGGACGGCCCGCAGCATGCTGCGCAGGAGAATGGCGCGCCCGGCGGCGGCGGCCTCGACGGCGGCCCTGGAGCGCCAGACCCCCGGTTGAACGACGCGGGCACCGCCGCGCCAGGCGCCGCGGAGGCCGCCGCGCCGGGCGAGGGCGGCGGCGGCGGCGCGGGCGCGGGCGCGGTGGCGGGCTGCACTGAGGAGATGCTGCTGGAGGCGCTGGGCGGGCTGTATGCCGCAGCGTGCGAGCCGGACGTGCGCCTGAACCTGCTGCGCGTGCTGCTGCAGGTGCTGCAGCGCCATGGTGCGGCCCCCGCCGCTGCGTCACATGCGGCCCAAAGCAGAGCGGGCGGGCGCTGGGCTTGGGCGTGCAGCCACGCCCCCGTCAGCGGGCGACCTCGCTGGTATTGCCTGCCGTGCCGCAGAGTGACCATGTGCTGCCTTGGGTCCTTGTGGCAGAGCATCCAGCTGAGGCGGCCCGCATGGACTGCAGCGAGGCGCCCTGTGATGGATCATTGCTGTTGAGATCCGCGCGTCGCAAGGCCCCTGCAGCACCGCCTACATTGCCAAGACCCGGCTGCGCCGCCGCGCCAGGCGAGGCGCTGCGCGCGGGCTGGCCGCCCGTGCTGCGCCTGCTGGAGGCGGTGCCGGGCGGCGGCGACGCGGCGGCGGTGGGCGCGGCGTTCGCGGCGGTGCAGCTGCTGGCGGCGGACCACCTGGCCGCGCTGCCGCTGGGCCTGCTGGCGCACTCGCTGCGCATGGCCGCGCTGTACGCGTCGCAGCAGGCGCGCGGCGCGGCGCGCTCGGCAGCGGGCGGTGTGTGATTGTGTTAGCTGGGCACCCAAAAGCGCATGGAGGGGCTGGCTTGCTGGCCGCCCGCGCTGCGCGCAGACAGGCGCGGGCCAGGCGCCCGCCTGCACGCCTTTGGGCTTAAGGCTCGGAACGTCCGTCAGTGAACCAAGCACTACGTCAGGAAGAGCTCTTGCCAGCTCAGCCGCAGCTGCTCAAGTCTCTGGTCACAGCCGGGCTGCGCCGAGAGCGCGGCGCTGCGGCGCGCAGGCGGACGTGAACGTCAGCCTCACCGCCATCGCGCTGCTCTGGAATGCGGCGGACCAGCTGGCCAAGCTGTCCAGCCACGGCGGCGGCGGCGGCGGCGCGCCGCAGGCGCCCGCGGGGAGCCCGGGGTCGGGGGAGGCGCTGAGCGCGGCGCACCTTGAGGCTCTGCTTCGGCAGCTTTTCTCTGCGTTGCAGGCTTGTGCACCCTCCTGCCTGCTCCGTCCCTCAGCTTGGCCACAGCATCACTGAAGACCTTGCGTTATGTGCCCAGTCAACGGACATCCTGCCCCTCCCCTAGCACGCATGTTGCAGTGTGTTGGACTCAGCTGAGGAGGCCAGACGAGCTGCAGGTGCTGCCCGTGCTCCGCTGCTGTGCATGCTCTCCGCTTGTGGCCGGGCGCAGAGGCACTGCGTTGCTTTCGCGCTTGGTGGCGGAGCAAGGCTGCAGCATCACGTGCGGCAGCTGCTGCCGATGCTGTGACGCGCGCCCCGCACGCGCCAGCACAGCACCGCAATGAGGCACCTGCCTTTCCGGGGGCGAGTGGCAGGCATGCTGACGGGGGCTGCCGCGCGGCAGGGCCTGGCGGCGGACCGGCGGCCGGAGGTGCGGAACAGCGCGGTGCGCACGCTGTTCGCGGTGGTGGTGGGCCAGGGCGCGCGCCTGGGCCCGGCCGCCTGGGACGAGTGCCTCTGGCAGATGCTCTTCCCGCTGCTGCGCGCGGTGCACCACATGGCGGCCACCTCGTCGCGCGAGGAGGCGCGCGCGCGGCCCACGAGTGCAGCCGAGTCCGTGTGATCATGGTCCTGCGTGTTTGCTTTTTTTGCACCTGCTGATGTACACCTTGGTGACTTGCTGTTGTGTTGTATACCTTGCCGAGCTGGCTGTGCAAGTCTGCAGTGCTGGAGGCTGAGGGCGGGGGGCGGCGGGCGCGGGCAGGCGGCGGCGGAGATCCTGGGCCGCGTGCGCGGCGAGAGCGTGCCCATGCTGGTGCACCACAGCCGCAACAGCGCGCAGAAGCAGTGGGACGAGACGCTGGTGCTGGCGCTGGGCGGCATGGGCCGCCTGCTGCGCGCGCACCTGCCGCTGCTCTCCCGCATGCCCGCCTTCCCGCAGGCGCGGCGCCCCGCTCCATGCCGTGCGCATCAGTGCCCTCACCCCGGGGGCCCTGCAGGCCATGCCGCGCCGGCCGTACCCTCCCAAGAGGTTTAGCCGTCGCTCTTGTCTCTGCTGACGACCTTGCGTGCAGCGGAAGCACGTGGCAGCCCGCTGGCAGGCACTGCGGCAGGCGCGCGAGTGAGAGAGGAGCGAGCGGCCGGGGCTGGGAGGCGGCGCTGAGCCCGCCCTGGCGCCGCGCGCGCCAGGGCTGGGAGGAGCTGATGTCGGTCGTGGAGAGCGCGGTGGCGGGCGGGCGCAAGGAGGTCGCGCTGGCGGCGATCGCGGTGCTGACGGCGGTGCTGGGCGCGCACGGCGCGGGGCCGGCCGTCAGCGCGCCCATGTGGCGCCGCGGCCTGCGCGCGGCCGGCGTGGGCGTGGAGGCCGCCGCGACGCCCAGCTGCGGCGTGCCGCTCATGGCGCGCCTGGCGCTGGTGGACGCGCTCGGGCAGCTGCTGGTGCGGGCCCGTGGGATGCCTGTCAGCATGCTCGTCCCTCAGCATGCTCGTCCCTGCAGTCGCCGCGGGCTGCGGCCGCCCGGCGGCCGCGTGCTTCAGCTCAGGCTCTCGTGGCCTGGCCTGCCGCCCTGCTGTGCTCCTGTGCCAGCGACGAGTTCAGGGGCTGGCTGGCGCACTCCCGTGCGTCACCCCTGCCGGAGTCACCGGGCGCCACTGGATACTAAGCGGGATGGTCGCCACGTGATGGCTGGGAGGGGAGCTGTTCAAAGCGTCTGCCTCCCGCTCGAACAAGCACGGGGTGTGCGCCCACGCCCGCCCGGCGCGGCAGGCGGCGCTGAAGCCGGTGATGGGTGAGGATGATGTGCGCGGCGCCTACATGTGGCTGCAGCGCCTGGCCTGCAACCCGTACGCCGACGACGAGTCCCCGGTGGTCATCCACGGCACGCCGCCGGGCATCAGCGCTGCCCGCGCCTGGCCTGTCACCAGCACGCCGCAGAGCTTGTGCACGCACTGCGCTTGCCTGTCAGCACACTTTGGTGCCGTCTGGTCAGTGGCTGCTGCTGGATGTGGTCACGTGGGGGCTTGGAGTGCACCTCTGCACCCGCACACCTCAATAAGCCCGTGATTTCGGTCAAAGTGGTCTGCTCTACGTGCACGTTTCACTGCTGAGCGGTCCTCGTCCATGCACTCACAGGAGGTCCAGCTACTGCATCGCGACGGAGGGATGGCGCGCCTGCCCTGTGCGCGCAGGCACGCTGCCGCCCGTGCAGAAGGCGGTGCTGTGCCTGCTGCCGGCGCTGGCGCCCGCGGGCGCGCCCGCGCTGTGGCCGGACTTCTTGGGCGCGCTGCTGGGCCTGCTGCGCCCGGAGCTGCTGGCCTCGGAGGGCCCGGGGCCCGCCGACGCGGGCCGCGCGCGCGGCGGCGGCGGCGGCCAGGCCGCGAGCGCGGGCGACAGGTGCGGCGGCTGGGCGGTCTGTCTGTGGGGTCCGTCTGCTCGGACCAGCGCAGCATGTGCAGCACACCATTGCTGCGCGCACCTTGCCTTCGGAGAAAGAGCGAAAAGCGCGGTGGCGTCTGCTCGCAGGCAGTCTGAAGAGTCCAAGACAAATAACACTACAAGTTTACCTGTTGTGACTGCCGTGCGTGCGCCAGGGACGCGGGGTCCAGAGAGGATGTCGGCCGCGGCGGCGGCAACGTGAACCGGCATGCGCTGAGCGCGGGCACAATGGAGGCTGTGGTGGAGATGCTGGCGCGCATATACCGGTGCACCCCTTGCATCACCTGCGTGCGTGATCTGCTCCTGCTGGGCGCCGTGTGCTCATGCAGATCGATCACAGCGTGCGTGTGCGTCTCTTATAGTGCTCTTTCTGTCAAGGGTCTGTGCGCTGGTCTGAGCAGGGCCCTGGTTGCGCCACCTGGCCCGGGCAGACAGCATGTGCCCTGGCTCTGTCACACGGGACATCAGTGAGTGGCTGGCGTGCATGCGCGCAGCCAGGCGCCCTGGCAGGCGCGGGCGGCGAGCTTTGCGGCGGTGGCCAGCGCGCTGGGCGCGTGCATGGCCACGCGCTACCGGCTATTCCACGAGGCGCTGTGGCGGGAGGCGGCCGCCGTGTGGCCGTCCGTGCTCGCCGCCGGCTTGCCCGCGGTGCGCCAGCTTCCCTGTTTTCTGCACGCGCCAGCAAGAGCTGCCCGCGCTCGCAGCGGTCAGCGGCCTCCGTACTCGCCTCGCTCTGGTGTCATGGTGTTGCGCGGTTGGTATTGCGCGGGCATGAGCACGTGTGCTTTCACACCGGGCATGCGTGATGACACAAGTGCTGTCCCCCAACTTGCATGCCTGTTGCACACAATTCGCGTCTGCCTTGTTTCGCAGACTGAGAACCGCCACGGACGTCTGCTCTGCACATGTGACAACAGGTGGCGCCGATGCGCAGGTACACCAGGCACAGGCGGAGGCAGGGGCCGAGCGCGCGGGCGCGGCCGCCGAGGTCTGGCCGGCGCTGGCGCGCGCGTTTGAGGCCTTCCTCCTGGGCGCGGATGCCCTACAGGCGCGCATGGCCCCCGCAGCTTGCATGCTTGCACACAGCCGGAGGGCCTACCGGAGTTTTGGTGCATTGGCAGGTGTGTGTGCCTCACTTGATGGTCTTGCTGTCTATGCTAGCGGCGCGGGGTGCACACGCAGCGCCGCCGCACATGACGCCATCCGCTGTCGAACGCCCTGGCTGCCCGTCAGGACAATGGCTGCGCCAGTGGCCCAGACGCAGCGGCCGCGGCAGCACCTGCAGGCGCGCACTCGCGCGGCATCGACAGGCGGCTGCGCTGCCACGGGAGGCGCTTGCAGCACGCCAGCAACATAAGCCTGAAGAAGTGCACCACCTGCGGGTACAGTGCAAAGCCGCACCTGGAGCGAGTGCATCCGGTGCGCGCAGGCCGACGGCGACGCCCAGCCGCCGGGCGAGGAGCCCACGTCGGCGCCCGCGCCCGACGCGGATGCGCGGCGCCAGCAGGCGGCGCGCCCGCCGCTGGAGGCGCCCGGGCCCCGCCGGCGCAGCAGGGAGGGCCGCGAGCGGGGCAGCGCGGGCGGCAGCACGGCCGACGGCGAGGGCGCGGCCGCCGACGCCGAGCTGGAGGCCGCGGTGCTCGACTCGCTCACCGACGTCGTGCTCTCTGGTGCGCATTTGTTAAACTGTGCTGTCAACATCAACGCGTCGGGGCCAGTGCCATACATAGTAATCATGCATGTCTACAAAGGTAACCGGTGGTGAGTGTGTGCGGCGCATGTAAGGGGCGGCGGCCTGTGACACAGCAGCGGGTGTTGGTGGTGGGTGTGTGCCAAGCCGGCGTGCGCCTAAGTGCAGCAATGGAGGTTGGTGCTGTCCCGATGGAAAAGCGTGCAGGTCATCAGCGCCACGGATTGCTACTCAGTCCTGTTGGTCACTGGAGCGTGTGGGTGCACGGGGCGCCAATGCCGGAACGCGCGCGCGCGCGGCAGCCTGCGGCGGCGCGGCGGCGGGCGAGGTCACGCGGCTGGTGGCGGTGGTGGACGCGGGCGTGGCGCGGCCGCGGCCGCTGGCCATCCCGGCCTCGGCCGCCGGCAGCCGCTTCCCGCACCTGTGCCTGCGCAAGCTGTACGTGCTGTGCTCGCGCGGCGCGGAGGCCGGCGCGCCGCAGGGCTGCCTGCTGCAGGCGCGAGCCATGCCAATTAGGGTCTCTGTGGGTCACCAGTCACTGCCCTGCTCCACGCTCTGCCTCCACTTCGACCTGGTCGTTGTGCACCCTGGTGACTGGCGTGCTGAGTCGGCTGCATGGAGCATGCATCCGGTGCATGCGCAGCCAGCCTGAAACCGGCTGACCGGGCGGCAGGTGGCGCGCATCGCGCTGCCGGTCTTCCTGGCGCGCGCGCGCACGATGCTGCGCGGCTACGCCGCCGCTGAGGAGGCGGCCGCGGCCGCCGCGGCCGCCGAGCAGCCCGAGCGGGCAGCGCCGGGGCGGGAGCGGCACGGCGCAGGGGCCGCCGCGGGGCTCGCGCCGGCGTCGGGGCTGGACCGCCTGGCGCTGGGCGAACTGCTGTGCCTCCTGGACACGCTGGCGGCGATGGCGCTCGCGCCGGCGGTCGCGGACGCCGCGCTGCCGCCCGGCAGCGCGCTGCAGGCGCGCCCTGCGTCGGGTCTTGACTTTTCTGATGTCGTGG
>JAABUY010003491.1_pt1 | contig 17317 bp, 28 predicted proteins | sample 5560271 | NCBI WGS metagenome assembly JAABUY01 (sample SAMN10711886, study PRJNA513374) | rock metagenome | isolation source: Antarctica rocks | place: Antarctica: Victoria Land, University Valley
GCCGCGCACGCCGCGCAGGAGCAACACTGGCATGCACACTCTGCCGCATGCACAGGCCGTGCAATGACTTCGACGCGCGTTTACCGGTGTGCAGGCCCTACGCCCAGCACGTCAGAGACCTATGGTGCAGCGCCCGCGGCACCTGCTTGCCAGCATGTCCGTGCACCTGCTGATCACTGGCTTGCCTGCAGGCAAGCACTCTCAGGACTGCGCTCGCCGGCCCCGCTGCGCCGGCAGCCGGCCCCGGCGCAGCCGCCGCCGGCGCGCGCGCAGCGGCGGGCGGCCCCGGCAATGACAGCCCCTGTACCATGCACCATCGAACAGACAGTGCACAGACTTGCAGCAGTTCCGCAGCGGGATGTCGTGGGATGATTATGGGGCGACAGGCTGGCATGGCGACCACAAGCGCTCTATGGCCGACCTTGAGGACCTGACCGGGTGAGCTGAGCAGTTGGCCTTGGGGCGCATAGCCTGGGCCTTGAATGGTCATGATAACCTTGCCAATGGGTAGTGATGTGAGCACATGAATCAAGGCATTGAATGCCATCCGCCTCGCCGTCCTCCGCCTCGCTGGGCTGGGGCGTTGGATAACGAACTCGTCACAGCCCTTGGCGAGGTTCTCATGCCACCACTTGGGGCCCAGGTCGTGCGCCTAGAAGCAGGCCAAGCTGCTAAGCCCAGCGGTCCGCTCATCAAGTCGGCGATGGGCCGCTTGCGGTGTATGTGCCATCCGTTTGCCCCATAATTCTCCCAGGTCATCCCGCTGCGGGAGTGCTGCGGGAGTCTGTGCTTGCCTGTTCGGCGGTGCATCCCACTGCCCTATGCGGTTCAACGGAGGAGAATGAGCCAGGGACTCTGGCGCAGAGCATAACATGGAGTTTGTTGACGGAGTGAGGGGGAGTAGTAAGCACGGGTTGGATGCTGTCACATGTCTGGGTCCCTGCAAACCAGATCACGTGTGTGTGCCTCAGGCATGCATGTGAGCACATGCGGGGATGTTCGGGTGATGCAAAAGTGAGAGCACGCGCTTGAAACATGCTCACAAGCACGCCCAACCGCGCGGCCTCTCTTACAACAGCCTGTCAGAGTCTGAACAGTCCATAGAAGAGTGGGCAGGAGCCGACAGGAACGGGTAGGCAGGCCTGCAACTACCAAATAAATGTGTGATAAGACGGCTGGTGTGCCAAGCCCAGTTTGGGGTGGTGCACATACTCACGCACGCCTGCGTCAGCTTGCGAAGCATGACCAACTCAGATCCTGCTCTGCAGGGACTAGGTCCCTCCACAATACTTAACGATGTTGCCCAGCCATGCGTGCGCCAGAAACGCACCTGTTACAGGGTCAATGGACCCATACGGTCTGGGCCAGACCACTGGCAACGATGCAGGCCGCAAACAGGGCATCGCGACGTGTGCAGGCTAGGCAGAATCAGCTGCGCAGCACAGCCTGCACTGCTCTAAGGTAAATTGCAAGCTCATCGTCCTCCACGCTATACTAGGCTGGATTCAAGCTCTTACAGCTCTGTTCAAGCGCTCTCAGAGCGCGCAGAGCGCGAGCCCAGAAGTGCATCATGCATGGCTTGGCATGCTGTAGCATGCTGCTCAGGGATATGCTCTCAGAGCAGTGTCACACCCTGGCACAGCCTCGCTCATGTGACGCAGGGCGCGCTCAAGTTCAGTTAGCGGCACCTGCGTGCACAAACCATCGCAGGTCTGCCGACACTCTGCTACCCAGGACATACCCGCCCAGGAGGTCACTGACTGTAGCGTCCACGTCCAGGCTAAGCTGGCGAGGCTGGCCGCGCCCACCTGCGGCCGCGGGCGGCGCCGGCGGCGTCCGCTGTCCAGGCGCACCCGGCGCGCGCGGGCTCGGCGAGGATGGCAAACATACTGGCGTTGGGCTGCCGCGCGGGCCGCCTGGGCACTATGCCCACGACCCCGAGCTCCGTGAGAAGCTGGCCACGCACCGCCCCCGCCAGCAGCGCCCCCGGGCGCCAGCACCGCCCCCGCCAGCTGCGCCCGGAACGCAGAGCCCGCAGGCGGGGGTGGCGCGTGGCTAGCTTCTCACGGAGCTCAAGGCTGTAAGGGTAGCGATAGTACGGCCGTGGTATTCAGGCGGCCCCCGCTGCAGCCCAACGCCAGTAGCAGAGCCCTCCCCGCAGGGCCCGCTGTCGCCAGCGGCGGCGAAACGCCAGTGACCGTCCTGTACACGTTGCAATACGTCTCGTACGTGCCGAGAGAGCCTGCAGGCCCTTGCGTTGTAGGGGAAGCCGCGCAGAACGCCCTTGTCCTCGCCAGATGTTCAGGGCAGTTCCTGTTTCAGGTCGGACCCATCCTTGCAGGTGCTTACGTGCAATAACACCTGCGCCCGGAGGAAATGCCTGGAGCAGGACACGCACTTGACAGCGTAAATATGTGCTCGCAAGTGTGATCACACAGGCTCCCTGGTTACAGCGCTCCAGTGTCAGCTGGCGGTATTGCGCAACACGGTGCTCAGGAATGCGTAGAACGGCGCTGCAACTATGCAATCACAGAACGTGCTTTGAGATCGATGCCCTTTGCGCTGCAGCGCTAAGGACCTTGACCCCACAGCACGTCCTGTGGCACGTGCGCCCATGGCGTTCTACGCATTTCTGAACCCGGTGATGCGCCACGTTCGCCAGCTAATACTGAGTTGCTGTGATGAGTGAGCCTGTATGATTAGACTTGCGAGCACTAACTACCTACAATACGATGCCACCAGCGCAGAAGCCCAGGGCACGTCCTGTGGTGCGCTTTTCAGCGGCACTCTATGCATCGAGGAGCATTGTCAGGCCCGTGCTGCTGCAGCCTGATCCTAGCGCAGCACCTCAAGCTCTAAGACATTGACGCGGCCGTAAGCCAATAGGCTCAGGAGAAGATGGGTGTGCAGGGGCATAGGGCACAATCAGTGACTCTGTGGGTTGTGCATAGTGTGTGCCACCCCACAAAGTGTTTAGATACCACCGGCTCCTGATATTGGGCCAACAGCTGGTGGCCCTGCTGGTTGGCACCGTGCCAAGGCTGTACCCCAGACACGCACTCTTGAAAGTTACAGACGCATATGGAACAGCCCAAGGATCTGCAGCCAATGCCATGCCAGGCTCTGTTGTCCTGCATGTCCTGGCGCTAGTCCTGATAGCTCTAGCAGCAGACGGGCGCCGGGTCGCGGTCATCGGCGGTGGCGTGGGAGGAGCCTTTGCTGCATCCTTCATCAGGGACCTTGCCGGCAGCTCGATTGAGCTTGACCTGTGCGGGCCTGGGCTGGCCCAAGAGCTGCTCTAAACTTGCACAGCTTTCTAATTAGTTCACCCGGTACTTGACAGTGCGCTGCCGCAGGTATGAGAGCGGCGCGGTAGGCGGCCGCACGGCATTCTTCAGCTATGAGAACGAGGTAGCGCTTTCCCAACAGTGACAGGGCAATAGCCATATTATGCCGGTCATGCAACATGCTGGCGCTGCGCCCATAGCCTCTGTGCGCGCAAGCCCACAGCTCCCGCGGTATCACTGAACACGTCTGTGCTCGGACGTGCAGACGTATGAGCTGGGCGCAAGCATCGTCCACAACCAGAACAAGTACTTCAGGTGCGAGCCTGATTGTCCGAGGCATGTGACAGCCTGCAAAGGCCCCCCGTGTGACATAATAAACATCGGTTTGAATAACTGGTATGCCTGATAAAATTCCGCAGAAACGCACTAGGTAAGGCTGCGCCGCTGCTGGCGCGGAGACCGCGGGCCCGGCGCCAGGGAGGCCGCGGACAGGCTCAGGCAGGCGAGCGGCGGGGCCACGCAGCGCTCCGCCGTGCGCGACTCGGGCCTGGCCGCGGTGTTCGATGGGCGCCGCTTCGTGTTCAACGAGAGCGCGTGGACGGCGGTCAACGTGTTCAACATGCTGCGGCGCTACGGGCTCTGCTACTTCCGGCTGCGCGCCGCGCCGCGCGCGATGCTGCAGCACTACCTGCGCCTGTATGACCTGCAGGTGCGGGGCGGGCGCCGCTCGACAGTTTGGAGGCGTGGTATGGTTCGGTGGCGGCCGCATGCTGCAAGCCTTGTATAGGGGAGTGGCCCCAGCTGGCGGCACGTTCTGGGACAGCATGTGGGTTTCCAGCCCTACCGAATCCCCCTCCGGAATCACTAGAAGCAGGCGTGTGTTGGGCGGACCGAGGGCGCGTCGAGGTGCCGGCTGGCCCCGGGCCGTTGCCCTGTCTTGGCACCAGTCGCATGCACGCTTCTTGTCATGGGAGTTTGCCGCTGGAGCGCTGCCGCCGCCGCGCAGGCGGGCGGGCGCGCGTTTGAGACGCCAGAGGCCCTGCTGGCGGCGGCGGGGCTGCACGCGCCGACGCAGCGCAGCTTCCGCGCGGAGCTCAAGGCGCGCGCCCGCCCCTGCTCCCAGCCTGAGCAGCGAGTGTCCTGGGGCAGGGTAGGGTTAAGGTTAGGGTAGATTAGGCGCGCTCTGCCCCTGCTTCCAGCCCGAGCAGCGGGTGTCCAGGGGCAGGCCGGGCGTCGGGTCTTGAGCGCGCCGCGGAGCACGCCGCGCATAAACGGGGCGGTGCTGTCACGGCGGTGTCACGGGGTGCTGTGGGGCGCCTGTGGTGCGAGCAGAGCCTGCCTTGGTGCGGCGCCTGAGCTGGGCGCAGGAGGGAGCACACACACAGCCGACTACCTGCCTGCAGAGTGCGCGAGATGTTCTGATCAGGCGCATCATGACAGTGCGGCGCACTCGTTGGCCCACCAGCTGGGATGCTGCACGTGACAGGCGCGAATCAGCGAGCTCCGCTGCCAGGCGCCGCGCAGCCGCGCCGTCGCTGACTCGTGCCTGGCGCACGCATCATCTCAGCTGGTGGTCCGTCGAGGGCGCCGCATTGTCATGCGCCTGGTCAGGAGACCTGGCACACTCTTCAGGCAGGCAGTCGGCTGTGTGTGTGCCCCCTCCTGCGCCCAGCTCGGGCGCCGACAGACGATGCGGCACACGCGGCGGACCACCAGCTGGGATGCTGCGCGCGATAGGCGCGGATCGGCGACGGCACGGCTGCGCGGCGCCTGGCAGCGGAGCTCGTGGCGGGCATCAACCACGTGCAGTACAACCAGGGCAACGACATCAACGCCCTCGCCGGCATGGTGCGCAGGGCGGGCGTGCTGCGCGCGCCGCCACGCTTGCTGTGGTGCCGGCGAGCCCGCGTGCGCGACAGATAGGCATGTGCATGACCTTTCACGAACACGTTTCCGTCTCAGCAATGGCGGTGAGTGGTGCTCTGCAAGGTGGAGCCCTGAGCTCTGCAGCCAATTCTGGAAAGCAGTGACGTGCGGCCGCACACTACCCTGTGCAAGCGCTTTCGTCTGGCGTCCTGTCCGTGCACCGCCTGTGGTGACAGCGGGGCGCGCCCGCTGCAGGTTTCTCTGCTGCCGACCATCGACGGTCGCCTGTTCAGGCTCGCGCACGGCAACGCGCAGCTACCGCGCGCGCTGCTCGCTGGCTGCGGCGCCAACGAGACGCGCGCGCGCGTGGCCGAGGTCGCGCGGGAGCGCGACGGCAGCTATACCTTGACCCTGGCCACCCGGGAGGGTAGCCCGGACGAGCAGGTGTGCTGTGTCAGGGCGTCTAGCAGTCGGACAGGCTTGGCTTTGTGCATGTGCGGTCCAGGTAGCAGGGGTGACGCATGTAACCTGCAAGCAAACGCCCAGCAGCGGCCGACCCTCTGCAGCCGCATGCGGGCCTGGGTGTGCGCCGCCAGGCTGGTTCGCACTGGGTGCGCTGGCCGGCGCCGGCGCCAACCAGCTGATAGCGAGCGGTACTCTGCCTGGGGGTCATGATCATGCGCGAGTACGTCCTGCCAGGCGCGAGGCGCACCGCCGCGCGCGCGCGCGAGGTCCGTCGCGGGCGGGCGGCGAGGCGCCGGCCTCGCCGCCAGAGCGCGACGGCGGGCAGACAGCCGCGCGAGCGGTCAGCCTGCAGTCTGAAGCGCCCCGGCGCGGCGCAGGCGGCCGAGGCGCGCGGCGGGTACGCGGCGGTGGTGCTGGCCACGCCGCTGGAGCGCAGCGGCGGCCTGCGCCTGACCGGCGTCGGCGCGCCGCCGCGGCCGCGCCGCTTCCAGCGCACCGTGACGACCTTTGTGCGCGGGCGGCTGGCGCCCGCCTGGTTCGGCGTCGCGCGGCTGCCGGGCGCGCGCCCGCCCGTGCGGCGCGCGCATCCTGTCCTTGCTCCTGCCTGCCCCGCACGCCTGTCAGCACATGCAACCACCTGTCATTTCGCAGCACGGCCTGCTGGCTGCGCTGCTGATCGCAAGCGTCCGGCCAGGCTGCGAGGGCCGCTGCCGGCGCCCAGCCCTTCACGGCTCCCGCCCCCGCCACCTACCGCCGACAGCCCAGGTATATAGGATAGGGTTAATCTTACGGCTAACCTTATGATCATGTTTGCCCCGCAGCGGAGTACATCCTGACCGCGGAGGGCGCGGCCACGCCGTTCTCCGTCATTGCGCCGCTGCGTGAGCTCCCGGACGGCACCCGCCTGTACAAGCTGTTCTCGCGCGCGCCGCTGGCGGCGGACGAGCTGGCCGCGCTGTTCGGTGCGGCCGCCGCGCGCGTCGCCGAGCACGACTGGGCGGCCGCCTACCCGGTCTTCGGCGCGCCCGAGCGCTTCGCGCCGTTCCAGCTGGCCGAGGCGCGCGACCCGCGCCGCCGCCGGCTCCACCGCCGCGTGTTTGCGTGGCGGTGGCAGCGCAGCGTGCTTGTGTGCCCACATGTCAGCCACGGCTGCACGTCGGCGTGTGAGCGAGGTCATCCGCCACTGGCCGCATTTGCGGCGGAGGCGCACATGTGCAGCGTCTGTACCACTTTCCGGCGCGCAGTAACATGCATGAATGTGTCAAGCCCCATGCAAGTGTGTATGGTGTAGGCAGGAAGCAAGCAGGGCCAGTCAGTGACACAGCTGATCGCGTGTCCGGCACGGCCGCATTGCGCGCCGGCGCACTGGCTCGCATGCAGCTCGCCTGCGCTCCCATGCACCCGGGCACCTGGGCACCTAGGCTTGCAAGCCTGGGCACCTAGGCTTGCATAGAAGCCGCACGGAAGCCGCACGGCCGACAGCGTCCGCGACGCGGTGGGTGCAGTCGCGCGCAGGGGCTGGTGTACCTGAGCGCCTGGGAGAACGCGGCATCGGCGATGGAGATGGCGGCGGTGGCGGCGCGCAACTGCGCGCTGCTCGTGCACGCGCACCTCGTGCGCCTGGCCGAGCGGGCGCAGGCAGCGGGCTCCGCCGGAGGCGATGATAGCGCCGCTGTGAGCAGTGTTGCGGCGCATGACCGGAGCAGCGGGCGCCCTGCCAGCGCGCGCGCCTTGTAGTGTACCTGACCGACAACATGTCTGCGCTCCTGTATGTCCGCATACTGAGCGACGCGTACATTCGGAGCAAACAAGCAGGGGTCCTGTGCACATGGTAGGATGGTTTTGAATGGCTGAATTACGTCCATGCATTCATCAGCCAGCTGCGGTGGTTCAGTGTTTGCGCGAGGAGTGAATGAATTAACTACCACCGTGCATCAGCCAACTTCGGCTCCTTGCGGTGCCAGACGCCCCCCTCCCCCCAAGCTACTGCCCCAGCATCTCCACTGATCTCGAGTGGCACTTGTGCGCAGAGGCCAGCTCCGCGGAGGCCGCGCCGGCACCGACGAATGGCACCGACAAGTTGGGTGATGCTGCGCCAGCACCTGCAGCGCCCCTGAAGCAGGGGCAGGTGGCGCAGCCAGGAAAACAAGCCGTGGCCCCCAAGCGCGCCGTCAACAAACCGGCCTCTTACTATGCGAAGGGCGACGGCTGCCAGTGGGTGCTGTTCTGGGCCGGCCTCTTCTTTCTCCTGCCCAGCTACGTCGCCGTCGTGCTGCCGCTGTGCTCCCGGCCGAGGTTCCCAACCCGCAGCGACAAGTGCGTGCCCCCGTTTGAGACACTGTGTTTGGCACAGGGGATCTGTCACTGTAGCTTGTAGAGCATGACTCACTTTCCGTACGCAGAACCGGCCCTTGAACATCTGCACAAGAGAGCCATGAGCGGGGTGCTTTTTATGGGGCTCAGCAGTGGGTGGGGCTCACAGCCGCATGACTGGTCCCTGTGGTGTGCACCACCCTGGCCATGCTGACATGCGGGGTCCTACGCATGGGCGGCGCTGTATCAGCTGTGCACAGTGATGCAGCGTTGCTCTGGAGTGCTGCATGCGCCCCAGCAGGGCGCACGCGCACAGGCGTGGCTGGATTGCAAAAGTCGTCGTGTCGGTCGTGTACACGACGCTCATCGTAACCCTCTGCGTGCTTTTCGCTCGGCCCGGCGCTGCGTCGCCGTCGTCGTCCAGCAGCTCTGGCTATGACCCGGCGATGATCATCAGTCCCGTCTACATCCCGCCGTCGTTAGCTGGCTCAACCTCCCGTGCCACCCCATCCAGCCCATCCTCGTCCAGTTCTTCCTACGCCAGGTCATCGCTTGCAGTTTCAAGCTTCAGTGGCGCTTCCAAAGGCAGGCATCTGTGAGCGCTGCTGTAAGCAGTTCGGCGCCGTCCCGGGGCGGCCGAGGCGGTGGTTGGGAGCAGCACGAGCGAGCCTGGTGCTGACAAGCACGCTTGTGTATGTAGTAGTGAAGACCTGGGTCGAAGGCTGCTCGGCTGCACTCGGCCATGCATGTTGGCATGAACTGACTCCCAGCTGTACATCATTATCCTGCATGGTCGCAAGTGCATTGCGACCCCTCTGATCTGTAGCACTGTGCCGATGCTCATAAGAATTCTCTGAGTACCCATGCATCTTATGATAAGAGCTGGCCCTGTTTTGAGCACGCCGGTTCTCAGTGCTAGGACCCTTGTACAGTTTTGGCCGATTGATAGCGTTAGGGCCGACCGAACAAGTGCTCCATTGGGAGCGCAAATACTTGTACATACCTGGTCCTCCGGGCTCACAGCCCTTTTACGCGCTTTGCCAAGCTTCATCCACAAGCATGCATGCATTTGCGTTCAACACATTACAGAGGCGGACAAAGCTGCTGGCATCAGGGCGGCCGACATCAAAATCAGCCACTGTGTGCCGAATTTTGGGGCCTAAGTGGACAGGAAGCCCTGCGCCACACACTGTGTCAGGCGCGCGCCCGAGCTGGAGTGCAAGGGCTGGTTCACCCCAGGCATACATATGCCGGGATTCTTGCTTCTGACGGCCTATGAAGATCTATACCTGTGAAGACTTGTCCGATGGCAAGCACCTGGGTGAATTGCATGCTGGAAAGAGCACGTCATCATGCAGCCTGCATGATTGGGCCTGGGCCCAGAGCAGGTGGAGCGAGACAGCTGGGTTCTTGGTGGTAACTGCCGGCGTTACAGGTTAGGGTACTCAGCGCCTGCAACATCTCTTCATATGAGCATACAGCCAGCGATTGCGAGGTGCTGTACAGGCTGGGACAGCCCAGCATCTGAATGCTCGCGCTCCCTCCTCCCGTATGTACGTCTGCCAGCGCATGCGCACGGCAGGCCACTGAGGCCACATGCGCCGCTCTCGGACCTAGCAAAACTCACAGGCAGGCAGGCAAATACTTCAGGCGGAACATGCCCATGGTCCAGCTGTCACACTTCGCTCTAGCTACCACAGCTTCTCCTGCCTACGTCTCAGGCTCAGCCTCGGTCGCCGCAGCCACCTCGGGCGTCGTGTCCACCTCGGCCGCAAACCCGTCAGCGGCGCCCGGCGCGAGCGCAATTGGCGGGCGCGTGCTCTCCTCCGGCGCGGCGGCGGGGGACATGTCCGGCGCCATGCCGGGCGCGGCCTCAGCCTCTGCGGCAAACGAGTCCGCCGCGCCCGGGGCGAGCGCGACCGGCGGCCGCGTGCTCTCCTCCGGCGCGGCGGCCGGGGCCATCATTGGCGCCGCCATGGAGCCCTCGGCCGCGAAAGAGTCCGTGGCGCCCGGGGCGAGCGCAACCGGCGGCCGCGTGCTCTCCTCCGGCGCGGCGGCCGGAGCCATCATCGGCGCCCCCATGGAGCCCTCGGATGCGAAAGAGTCCGTGGCGCCCGGGGCGAGCGCAACCGGCGGCCGCGTGCTCTCCTCCGGCGCGTCCGCGGGCGCGTTGACAGTCACGGTGCCGTCGGGCGAGGCGGGCGCGGAGGCCGAGAATGCATCCATGGAGACTGCCGTGGTCGGCTTGCCCTGCGCGCAGAGCCAGCTTGGAGTCAGAGATGTTGTTTGCAAGACCATACCACTGTCAGGGACATCTCCTGTCGGTTGAGCTGACGTGGCTCTCACAATGCTCGTGCATCCCCACTCACTGCTGCATGCGAGCTTTCACATGTCTGTGGTCAAGTCTTCCTCTCCTGTCTGGACCGCATTATAGTTCTCACATCCTTAAACATATATTCTTCTTCCCCAGCGCCCCTACATTAATCAGGCTAGAGCAGCCGAGAGGTAATCCCAATGCTGACAGCGGCGGCCGCACCCAGATGGCGTTGCTGAACAGCGGCACTGCAGCCGCAAGCGAGTCTGCAGTAGTGACCTGAGCCGCCATGGCCTCTGCGCGAGGGTCAATCGGCAGCGGCGGCAGCATCGGCGCTGCCAGCTTGCGCGCAGCGGACGCGCTGCCAACTGCCAGCAGCACCGCCACCAGGGCAAATACGACCTGCGACACGCCGTGCACACTCCGCGTAAGCTCGCGCATGATAATCGGCGCTGCTGTATGCCAGGTAAGTTCTCTGGTCTGTTTGGCAGCTTATCTGCTTTGCAGTGCGCACGTTGCCAACCATCCATGCTGTAAGCTGCATACAACGTCTCCTCAGGTCACTGCAGGCCTAGCATCGTCGCAGAGACAAGTGAGCAGTGTGGCAAGTGTGGAAGAGTGTGAGAAGTGCGAAAGAGGCAGTGCTGCTTTTTGCTGGGTGCACACCTTGGCCATTGCAGCAAGAGCGCGGGTGCGTCCTCTCTCCCTGCATCAAACACAACACCTTGAGCGCTACTCAGCAGATACACCCCTTGCGCCACGTGCACTTGCCCCAGAGGCTTGCAGTGTGCAAGTGCGCGCATGTCCGTGAGGCCTTTCAACTACCGCGCAGGATCTGTAGTAGAATAACAGGAAGGAAAGCGCCTAGAGCTCTTACTACGATTGCCACTCGCAGCCCCGGCTGGGAGCCAACGTTCGCCTGCAGGCAACTGCCTGAGGTGTGGTCAGGAGGTGCACCTGTGCAAAGTCTTCACGCTCAGGCGTCTTTCTCACTCTCAAGCAATCGCGCGTCTTGCTTCGCGTAATTCCGTTGCCGTCTTTGAGCGTCCAGGTCGATCGGACCGCCTTCACACGATGAGCACAAGATTGTGCAAACCAAGGGTTAAGAGTATGTAATAACGCCATCAGTGGCCCAAGGAAAAGAGGCATGCTCTGCTATAGATTCTGCAACAGGCTATGCATGTGGTACACAAGCCCTCCCGCTTTCATTTCGCCACGCTGGAAACCAGGCTCCACGGTGCAAGAAATTGCCCTGGCAGCTGCAGCCCTCTCCCAAGACAATGCTCAAGCTTGGACCGCATGCCAGTACCGCATGGGCTGGAAGCCTGAGGCGTGCTTGTGTCTGCTAAACGCTATAGCCTCAAAAGAGTTTCGCATACGTCTCAGTTTGCGCAGGCTCACTTGTAGAGTAGTATAGACTTATCTGGTGCACAGCGTCCTTGTCTGTGCGCAGTGTTTAACAGCACATAGCACACAGTGAGCATATTGAAGCAGCAGGTACATGTGTCCAGGCATATGATACAGCGCATAGTGTACATGCCGCTGCTCGTCCACTGCCTCAGGGCTCCGCTCCTGCACACGGGATGCTGGGTGTGTTTGCACTCGATTCAATTGATGCAGCAACGTGCCATACAAGCACCTTAACCCATGTTCCAGCTCATGCATGCACACAACAAAATGTTTTTCTGGCCAACCAGACCGTGCAGCATGCGCTCAAGCCCCATCTTTCGAGCTTGAGCATAGGGGAGTCGGGGCGCTGACATCCGACGCCACCGCGCATGTTCAGCAGCACAAAGCAGGAGAGCAAGGACTCAGCAAGTGTCTGCTGCGCCTCATCAGCAGCCAGCACGACACATGTTTGCCCAGTGGCTCACCTGCTTCTTGCATGACACGCCAACAGAGAGGCTTGCTGCAGGAGAGGCATGTGCCGCACCGGCAGCGCTGGGCTGGCGCAGGCCGAGCATGGCGGTGGCGGCCTCCGAGGGGTCCAGCGTCGCCGCCAGCCGGCCGGCAAGATTTGCGCCCGGCGCGGGCGGCAGCCGACCCCGCTGCGAGCGCGCCGCCCGGGGCGCCGCCTGCGCTCGCGCGCCAAACTACTGTCGCAAACTGGTGAGGCTCTGCGCAATAAAAGCTGCACTGCAGGCAGAGGCGCAGCGCCAGGACGCTGCCTGCGGTGCTGTGTCAGCACTTTATGGAGGATGGGTGCATGTGGGGATGGCTTCTGCGTCCTTGGTTCCAGGACGGGCCATGTCAGCTATCAGCGCGCCTTCATCAGCAACACCTATACAGGTCAGCACAGCGACAGCTCACCTGCGGCGGCGCATCAGGCGCCTCCGCGTCCCCGCTCGCCGCCGCAGCCACTGCCGCCGCGGCCCCCGCGCCGCCGCCCTGCATGACCGCATCCGGCGCGAGCAGGCCCGCGGCCGCGCCCGCCGCGACGGCCGCCGCCAGCTCCTCGCCGAGCTCGGCGCGCGGCGGGGCGCGGGGCGGCGGCTGCGGCGGTGCGCCGCGCGCGAGGATGCGCACGGAGAGCAGCAGCGGCACGGCGGCCGGGTCGCTGAGCCGCTCGAGCGCGAGCGCGTCGCCGGCGGCCAGGCCGAGCGCGGCGGAGAGCGGGCGCCAGCCGGCCAGCGAGCGGCTGCGGCCCGCGCGGCCCTCCGCGCGCTTCAGCTGGTACTTCATCGGCCACTGGCGCCCTGGCGTGACCAGGAACACAATTTAAGAGCTTCACTTTGCCCAATCAACTTCAACTAACAACGATGTGTATTGAGACGTGTGGATGGGGCGATACTTCAACTCCCCAGCAGAACTGCATCAGGAGGGACAGGTGATGTACAGGGCTGTGATTGGGGCAGCATGCGGCCTGGACAATTGCTATTGAACTCATCGGCAGCCGCTCCCTCCGCATGCATCGAGCTGCGACGCTCTCAAGTGCCACCTACTGGCAGACCGTGGGGGTGTGTCTTCAGCTTCAATTAACGGCCAGGCATGCTCACGTCCCAGCGCAGCTCCCTGTCAGCACTCACCTAGTCCGCGACGCGGAGGCGCGACACGCAGACACTGCTATTGTGCCCCTACCCTCTGCTTCAGGCCATATACGGGTTTTGGGATAGGGTTCATATGCGCACCTTCCTGGTCGGTGGCAAGCACCTCCGCCTCGGCGGCCTCGGCCGCCGCGAGCGCGGCCTCCTGCGCCGGGAACAGCGCATCGGCGAGCGGCTGCGGCAGGCGCAGCTGCCAGCGCGCGGACGACTGGCCCAGCGCCAGCCGCACGCCCAGCGGGCCTGCGAGAGGCCGCACGTTGCTCACGCCCTCGCGACAGGCACTCCGCCTGTGGTGTGGGTTTGGCAAGTACTGGGACTGGCACCATGCACATGGCCATCAGGCCTTCACGCGCATGGCAGCCAAGGAGGTAGGGTGTTTCCATGCGTGCAAAGGATAAACAGGATATCAGCACCCCCGCACAGGTGACCGCGGCTGATCGCTGTCCATGCGCGTGTGCAGCGAGCTGTCAGCGCAGCAGCTCTGCAGTCTGCTGCTCCTGGATGTGAGGTACGGCGCTGGCGGTCGAGCCCGGCGTGCTGGGCAGCGTAGCACGCCACAGGGCGCAGCACAGCTGGCGGGCCATGCACGCCGCTCCGGCCGCGCGCCCGGCGCACCCGCGTAGGTGGGCGGCTGGCAGCAGACCGCGCGCGAGCGCAGCGCGGCCGCGAGCGCGACAACCTCGTCCGGGCCGCCGCCGCCGGCGGACGGCGCGGCGCGCGTGATGCCCAGCACGTCGCCGTCGCGCAGGCCCAGCGCAGTCGCAAACTCCGCCCAGTCCGTCACATGCCGCGTCAGCCTGCGCCGCTCGTGACATGCCGCGTCAGCCTGCGCCGCTTGTCGAGCATGTGTGCGCTCCATTGCGGGCGAGCAAAGAGAGGCAACCGCAGAGCGCATGCGCTGCGTGCCTGCTCGTGCGGCACAGGGCTGCCAAACCCGGTGGCGTCTGCAGCCCTGCTGTGCTAGTGCTTTACGAGCATGGCAACTTTTGGATTCCCAAGACAGCAGATGGTGCAATTCACTACTGATCATGCGTGCTTGACATGCCAGCTCTTGCCATCCCGCCTTGCAAACGTGTAGCAGCCCAATGTTTCGCACACAGCCTGAATCGGCCGGCGCCGCACCCGGTGTTATAACGCTTGAAGACGAGCGCCATGCCGTAGCAGCGGGCCGCCTCGTCCGTCAGCGTGAACTTGACGTGCGCGGCCTTGGTAGCCACGTGCTCGGTGCGCGCGCCGGGGAAGAGCGCCGTTGTGAGCGGCTGCGACAGCCGCAGCGTGCGCCCGCTCACCTGCGCCCGGGCGCTCCGTGCAGTCAGCGACATGTCAGTGACACAAGCAAAAGAAAGGGAATGGTAAGGACTAACTTCACTTGGCCGGCAAATGCTTGGAGGACGCGAACGGTGCTGAGGCAAGCATGCTGTCTGCACACCTGTTTACAGATGGTATTTATTGCAGTGCTGGTGTTGGCCACTCAATGCAGCGCCGCCCTAGGACCAGCTCAGCACACATGCGTCCGCGGTGATGCACTGCTGTGCGCAAAGGTGTCCATCTCTGTGCGGGCGTGCAGGGCAGGGCCGGCGAGGCGGCGCCGCACATTGCTGAGCGCATAGACCATGCGCACGCACAGCGGCCCCTCGAGCGTGCGCGACTGCGCGGGCGCGGCGACCGGCCGCGCGACCGCGCCGACGCCCGGCAGGTGCGCGCGCCCGGCGCCGCGCTGCCAGCGCGCCACAAAGTGCTCCTGCGGCGGCGCTGCGTCCGGCGCGCACATGGTCGGCCGGTTTATTATCTGCGCGCACACGACAGTACGCCTTGAAATGGTCCTGTGGCAGCAGTGCCTCCGGCATGGAAGCTGTTGGCAAGCGGGGAATTTTAGAGGGCGATTTCAATGGGGTATAAATGCATCCAAAAATCACAGTGGTTTATTCTGCCATATGTGACGATATGGAGCGGCCCTGAAGCAGCGGCACCACCGGCATGCAAGCTGCCGGTAGGGACCCTGCACGCTCAGATATGCGGCCGACCGCAGCCCAGGCCCACCTGGGCGCGCAGCTGGCAGGGATCGCCGCCATGCATCTCCAGCCCCAGCGTGTCGCCGTCCTGGACGCCCCAGGCGCGCACCCATGGTCCAAACCTGTCGCACAGGCAACATGTCACCTCTCAGTATGCTGCACTTTGCATGCAGGGCCAAAACTCCCTTCCGAGCTTGTCTTTGAACATGCTTGTCACCTTGTTTTGTGACTGAAAGAAGGGTGAGCACCATTGCCAAGGCGTCTACGGCTGTGCATGCAACTTTCACAATATTGATACGCCTCATACAACCTGCAGTGCGAGCACACGGCGGACATGCAGCCTAAAGCCCGCTCCGACAGCTCACGGCCACCACTCACCACGCACGACTGGACCTCAATCTGTCTGGACCTCGATTGCAGCAGTGAACCTTTGGACGGAGGGTGCGCGCCCAGCGACATAGCGCGCGGCGTGCCCCCCGGCGCTGCGCTTGAGTACGTACGTCATCGGCCACACGCGGCCTGTGCAAGCAAGTGAGCATTGCTAGAGGCTGAGATGAGGCACTTGTGCTGCCCAGGAGTGCACACCCACTTGTCGGCGTGCAAACGCTGCTCTATGTTTACATGTCGACAAGGCCAGCAGCGCTGCACACGCGGCTGGACGAGGCGCAGGTGTGGGTTTGCACGCCACGGGGAGTCGCTTGCTGCCAGGCGGCGCCTAGACAGACCCAATACCTGGACGGACCGCAGGGGCTCCACCAGCCCAAGAAACCCCTGCAGCTAAATGGCGGGCGCAGGGGCGCACCGTCGGCGTCGGCCATCGCCAGCGGCACCTGGATCGACGGCGACGCCTTGAACACCTCCTCCTGCTGCGGGAATAGCAGCGCGGCGGTCGCCGCGACCAGGCGCAGCGGGCGGCCGTCGCTGGCCTTGTCGCGCAGCAGGATGGCCAGGCAGAAGGGCAGCTCCACCCGGCGTGGGGTCGCCTGCGCAGGCGGCGCCGCACTGAGGTGCGTGAGACATGAGATGCCGGGAGAGAGGGTTGCCGCCAGGCACGGTCAAATGACCTGTTTTGGACATCCTTGGGGCGGGCGGCGCTGGCTTTGTTCGGCAGCAGGTCCGCCGGACGGGACGGCGGCGCCGCCCGCCGCCGGGCCGCATGTTGGCCGCCAGCGCCTGCCGAGCTGTACAGACCCTGCCTAAGCCCTGAGCACAGGTCCCTTGCGCTTGTGTGGGACGTTTGGAGTGATGAATGCAGCATGATCTAATGCATGCAGGTCGCGCAGCACGCAGGCACACAGGATCGCTCTGCTGCCGACAGAAACACAGCTGCATTTGCAGATGGCGCAGCAACCGAGGCGCAAGTAGCACAGCCTCTGGACACAGCTTACTCTGCTGTGCACGTTGCAGGCTCCCCTGGTGCCCAGGGGCCCGCAAGCAACGCCCTGTGCTCGACGCCGTCGCCAGATAGCCCGCACAGGCGCGGGCGCACCCGCGCGGCCTGCGCGGCGCTGCTCGCATGGTGCGGCGGCGCCAGGACCGGCCGCTTCCGCGGCGCGGCCGGCGCGGTGGCCGAGCGCTCGGTCGCGCGGTTGAGCAGGCGCACATGGAAGCGGGGCGACTCCGGGTCGGGGCACTCCAGGACGACCGTGTCGCCGTCCTGCGCGTGCACGCCTTCAGCGGACGCTGCAGGCTATCCACGCTGTGTTTCAGGCGCTCGGGTCGTGTGAGTCTCTCGCTTGGGACTTGCACGGTGGCCGTGCAGCCCATAACGCATACTCACTCTAGCATGGGAAATACTTCTTCACATCAGCTCTATCCACACGGGTGACCTTGAAGGCTTGGACGCGGGAGGGACAGCAGACACATGATGTGTGTCCTTGCTGCAAGGTCACGACGGAAAATTCAGTCTGTGCCGGTGGAATGCTGAGGTTTGGTGAAAGGGGGCCTGGAATGTCGCATGCCTGGAAGCCCCAGGCGCGCGCGACGTCGGCCCAGTAGTGCAGGAGCCGCGTGACC
>JAABUY010003492.1_pt1 | contig 17314 bp, 17 predicted proteins | sample 5560271 | NCBI WGS metagenome assembly JAABUY01 (sample SAMN10711886, study PRJNA513374) | rock metagenome | isolation source: Antarctica rocks | place: Antarctica: Victoria Land, University Valley
GGGAGGCCGGCTACTTCATCCCGGCCATCACGGCGGCGACCGACAAGCGCTGCGTCACGGTGGACGGCAAGGAGCGGTGCAAGACGGCGATCCAGACCAACAACGTCGAGACGGACGAGCGCGGCACCATCTACATCGTCGACCGTGCCAACACCGGCCTGCACATCCTCGAGCTGACCGGCAGCGCACGCGAGGCGGCCGGGCTGCCCTGATGCGCCGATGACGCCGGGCCGGGGCGCGGTCCCCTATCTTGCCGCCGCGGGCCTGGTCGTGGCGGGCGCGGCGATGTCCCATGCGGGGCTGTTCCAGGCTGCGGAGCCGGGCTGGCGCGAGGTCGCCTGGCCGTTTGCGCGGGACGCCTGGCCGGCCGGCCGGGCCTTCCGGTGCGGCTCCGCCGCGTGCGGCGGCGAGGTGGACGTCTATGTCCGGCCAAAGCTCGGGTTCTGCAACTGCGGCACCGGGGTGGCCGGCGACGACGAGGTGGACGGGGTCAGCGACATGGACATGATCAGCGCGGACTTCACGCCGCGCGGCGCCGGCCTGCCGGTCGTCATTGGCGGGATGGCCGGCCGGACCCGGGCCTATACGCTGCACATGCCGGACGGCAGGCAGCAGCCCGCGGCGGGTTTTGCGGTCTCACGCCGCTGCGACCTCGTCGTGGCCGCGAGCCAGGGGCCGGGCGCCGGCTCGCCCGAGGCGCGACGAGCCATAGCCGAGCTGCTCGGGACCGGGCAGGTCATGACCTGGCTTGTTTCGCTGCTTGGCAAAAGTTAGCCGCGGGGTGCGTCTTATGACGCCGCCTTCGAGGTCGGACGTTATGACCTTCTCGGACATGATCGAACGAAATACGCTTCCCGTATGATGCGTAAGCTCTTGTGACGCGGTTGCCCGGCCTCGCGCGTCCCAGTGGACGTCACCCACCTTACATGCAGGGACAGGACAGCGCATGGTTGGTTCCCGGCCGTCGAAGGGAGGCTAACCAGATGAGCGGCAATGATCGCATGGACGCCGTTGAGCAGGCGGCCTCGTGGCTTGAGGCTTTTGGGGACGCGCTCGGAACCTGCGACCCGGCTGCGGTCGCCGCCCTGTTCCGTCCGGACGGCCACTGGCGCGACGTGCTGGCCCTGGGCTGGCAGTTGACGACCGTGTCCGGCACTCCCGCCATCGAGGCCCTGCTGCGCGGAACGCTGGCCGCGGCAAAGCTCCGCGGCTTCCGCCTGCCCGCCGGCCGGACGCCGCCGCGGCGGGTGGTCCGTGCCGGCACGGAGGTCATCGAAACCATTTTCGCGTTCGAGACCGCCTTCGGCAGCGGCAGCGGGGTGGCCCGCCTCGTTCCCGATCCGTCGGCGCCCAGGACACTATGCGCCTGGACGGTGGTCACGACGCTCGACGCGCTCCATCCGGCGCAGCCCGGAGCGGGGGCCAAGAAAGCACCGGACCAAGCATCGGACGACACGCGCGAGTTCGGTGGCGACAACTGGTTGGACAAGCACACCAAGGCCCGCGCCTACGCGGACCACGACCCCGCCGTCATCGTTGTCGGCGGCGGCCAGGCGGGGCTCTCCATCGCGGCCCGCCTCGGCCAGCTCGGGGTCGACACGCTGGTCGTCGACCGCCAGGCGCGCATCGGCGACAACTGGCGCAAACGCTACCACTCGCTGACGCTGCACAACGAGGTCCACGTCAACCACCTGCCCTACATGCCGTTCCCGCCGACCTGGCCGACCTTCATCCCGAAGGACAAGCTGGCGAACTGGTTCGAGGCCTACGCCGAGAGCCTGGAACTCAATGTCTGGGCCGGGACGGAGCTCGCGGGCGGTTGCTATGACGACGCCGCGCAGCGCTGGCGCGTCACGCTGCGCCGCGCCGACGGCAGCGTGCGCGCCATGCGCCCGCTGCACCTCGTGTTCGCGACCGGCGTCAGCAGCATCCCCTACATCCCGGAGCTGCCCGGCCTCGATGCGTTCGGCGGCACGGCGATGCACTCCGGCGCCTACACGCACGGCGCCGCATGGAGGGGCCGCCGCGCCCTCGTGCTCGGCACCGGCAACAGCGGGCACGACGTCGCCCAGGACCTGCACGCCAGCGGCGCTGCGGTGTCGCTCATCCAGCGCAGCCCGACCTACGTCGTCAGCCTCAAGGAGGCGCAGTCGGTCTACGCCATCTACGCCGAGGGCGTCCCGACCGAGGACTGCGACCTGCTGGCGACGGCCACGCCCCATCCGGTGCTGGTGCGGGCCTACCAGCTCTCCACCGCCGCCTCGCGCGCCGCCGACCAGCCGCTGCTCGACAGATTGGCGGCGCGCGGTTTCCGGCTGGACTTTGGCGAGGACGACACCGGGTTCCAGATGAAGTACCTGCGCCGCGGCGGCGGCTACTACTTCAACATCGGCTGTTCCGACCTGGTCGCCAGCGGCGAGATCGGCCTGCTGCACTACGACGACATCGAGGGCTTCGCGCATGACGGCGTGCGGCTTCGCGACGGAAGCGTGGTGCAGGCCGACCTGCTGGTGCTCGCGACCGGCTACAAGAACCAGCAGGACGTCGTGCGCGCCTGCCTCGGCGACGCTGTTGCCGACCGCGTCGGTCCGGTCTGGGGCTTCGACGCGGGCGGCGAGCTGCGCAACATGTGGCGGCCGACGGCGCAGGATGGCTTGTGGTTCACCGCCGGCAGCCTCGCCCAGTGCCGGATCTACTCGAAGTACCTCGCGCTACAGATCAAGGCCCGCGTTGACGCGGCCGTCGGGCTTGGCCCGGAGGCCCGGCCGTGATCACGGGGCTGATTACGGGGCGGGCCAAGGTCATCGCCCATCTCGGCTTCCCGACCGAGGCGTTCAAAGCCTCGCTGATCTACAATCCTTGGTTCGACAAGCAGGGGATCGAGACCTGCTCAGGGCGCTGTTCCGCATCACCAACCCGCATGGCGCCTTCGTGACCATGCCGCACAAGGCGACGACGGCGCGCCTGGTGGACGAGCTCACGACGACGAAGACCGCCGGGGCGAGCAACGTGGCGCCGCGCCGCGCCGACGGGTCGCTGCTGGGCGACAGGTTCGACGGCGCCGGCTCCGTGCGCGGGACGCGGCGCAAGCGCCAGGGCGTTGCCGGTACCCGCGGCTCCGGCACGAGCACCCCGGCGGACGAGCTGCGCGCAGTGGCCCGGCTACGCTGTTGAGCCCAAGGCGCAAGGCCCAGCCTTTGAGCCAGCAGCAGGCCGACGCACCGGCGCCGGTGTCGCCCGCCATTCTTCTCGTGCTCTGCGCCGTCGTGCTGTTCTCGCTGTCCGACGTGCTGGCGAAGCTGCTGCGCCAGTCCCTACCGGCCGTCGAGATCGCCTGGCTGCGCTATATCGTCTTTGCCGGCTTCGGGGCGCTGCTGGCCGGGCGGAACCGCTTCGCCGGGTTGCGCCCGAGGCGGCCGGCCCTGCAAGCCCTGCGCGGCCTCGGCCTGGTCGCGTCGTCGGTGCTGTTCATCAGCGGGCTGGGCTACCTGCCCGTAGCGGAGGCGACGGCGATCAGCTTCATCTCGCCCGCCTTCATCACGGCGCTGTCGATCCCGTTCCTGGGCGAAGTTGTCGGCATCCGGCGCTGGGCCGCGGTGCTGGCCGGCTTGGCGGGCGTGCTCATCGTGATCCGGCCCGGCGCCGGCGCGCTCCAGGCCGCGGCGGCGTTCCCGTTGCTCTCGGCGCTGTGCTGGGCGGCGACCATCGTCATCACCCGGCGCATGGGCGCCACCGACCGCACCGAGACGACCCTGTTCTGGTCGGCGCTGACCGGGCTTATGGTGCTGACGGCCCTGGTGCCGTTCGGCTTCGTGCTGCCCACGCCTGGGCAGGCCGGGATCGCCCTTGCGCTCGGGGCCTGCGCGTCGGTCGGGCAGTACTTGGTGATCCTCGCCTACCGGCTGGTGCCCGCCTCGACGCTGGCTCCGTTTTCGTATGCGCAGATCCTGTCCTCGACGGGGCTTGGCTATTTCGTCTTCGGCGCCGTGCCGGACCGGGCGACGTTCGTTGGCGCGGCGGTCGTCACCCTCAGCGGTTTCTACACCGCCCACCGCGAGCGCGTCCGGGTGCTCGAACGCCGGGCGTCGGCTTCCGGCAGGTGGCCGTAGATGGCCGGGGCGGACCTAACCGGCTTGCCAGGCTGGCGTGATCTCAAACGATGGCATAGGCCACGACGGGAAACCTGGCAGGCACGCCTAGCCGAGCCTGGCCAAATCCGGGGAGGGAAAAGCGCAGCGCGCATGGCCCGCCAGAGTGGCACGATTTGTGCCTGCGATTTGCGCTGCGGCGTTTGCGGGATATTCGACCGCGCAAGCCATCGTGGAAAAGGACCATGACGTGCGGATCAGCGTTCATCCCGGTTGGCAACGATGGCTGGCTGATCTCGGAGGCCGCACCGCAATGCATGCCCACGTTCGAACTCAACGAGGCCATCGCGCTGAAAGCAGGGCGGCATGGCCTGGATTTCGCGCTTTCAATGATCAAGCCACGTGGGTTCGGCGGCAAAAAAGCAAACCGCTGGCCGCATGGTTCAGCGGAAACGGTCGTCTGGAGCCATGCCGTGTCCGAAGCGGCGTCTCGATAATGGGAGCGAAAGAACCTGGCGGGCTCCGGCAGGGTCCAGCGGCGGAGTAGGCGGATGGACCTGCACTCTATCGTCTCCGTTGCGTCGCCGTCGACCCGCTCGGACCTGCCGCCCTGGCAGCCCGGCGCCGCATGGCTGGCGGGCGGCACCTGGCTGTTCTCCGAGCCGCAGCCGGGGTTGCGCACCCTGAACGACCTTTCGGCGCTGCGCTGGCCGGCGCTGGAGGTTTCGGAGGCCGGGCTGCGCATCGGCGCCACCTGCACGATCGCGGCACTGGAGGCGTTCGAGGGGCCGCCGGAGTGGCGGGCCGGGCCGTTGTTCGCGGCCTGCTGCAACGCGCTGCTGGGGTCGTTCAAGGTGTGGAACGCCGCGACCGTCGGCGGCAACATCTGCCTGTCGCTGCCGGCGGCGCCGATGCTGGCGCTGACGGTGGCGCTGGACGGCGTTGCGTGCATCTGGCGGCCGGACGGGACGGAGCGGCTGGTGCCGATGGCGGACTTCACCCTGGGGCCGCAGCGCACCGTGTTGGCGCCGGGCGAGCTGCTGCGGGCGGTCGACCTGCCCGTGGCGGCGCTGCGCCGGCGGGCGGCGTTGCGGCAGGCTTCGCTGACGGCGCATGGCCGGTCGGCGGCGCTGCTGGCGGCGACCTTGGACGGGGACGGCGGCTTCGCCCTGACCATCACGGCCAGCACGGCGCGTCCGCTGCATGCGTCCTGGGCCAGCCCGCCATCGGCTGCTATGGTCGACGCGCACGTGCAGGCGATCCCGGCGGCGCTGTGGTTTGACGACATCCACGGTGCGCCGGCATGGCGGCGACACATGACTCGCCGCCTCGCGGCCGAACTGCTTGCGGAGTTGACGGAATGAGCGTTGTAAACGTGAACGGCGTCGAGCAGGCGTGCGAGCCATCGCCGGGGCAGTGCCTGCGGACGATGCTGCGCGGGCTTGGGTGGTTCGGGGTCAAGAAGGGCTGCGACGCCGGGGACTGCGGGGCCTGCACCGTGCTGCTGGACGGGGAAGCGGTGCATAGCTGCCTGGTGCCGGCGTGGCGGGCCGCCGGGCGGCAGGTGACGACGGTTGAGGGGCTTGCCGCAGCAGGGGAGGGGCTGCACCCGGTGCTGCATCCAGTGCAAAGCGCGTTCCTGGACGCCCAGGCGTTCCAATGCGGCTTCTGCACCGCCGGCATGGTCGTCACGGCCAGCGCGCTGACGCAGGCGCAGGCCGCCGACCTGCCGCGGGCGATGAAGGGCAACCTGTGCCGCTGCACGGGCTACCGGGCCATCGCCGACGCCATGGCTGGCGTGCGCCATGTGGACGTGCTGCCCGGCAGCGCCCCGGCGCCCGACGCGGCGGCTGTCGTGACCGGGGCGGCGCGCTTCACGCTGGACGTCGACATGCCGGGGCTGCTGCACATGCGCCTGCTGCGCTCGCCGCACGCCCACGCGCGGGTTTGCCGCATCGACCGGACGGCGGCGCTGGCCGTGCCGGGCGTGGTCGCCGTCTTCACGCACGAGGACGCGCCGGGCCGGCTGTACTCGACCGCGCGGCACGAAAACTTCCGCACCGACCCCGACGACACCCGCCTGCTGGATGACACCGTGCGGTTCGTGGGCCAGCGCGTGGCCGCCGTCGTCGCGGTGGACCTTGCGGCGGCCGAGGCGGGGTGCGCGGCGCTGGCGGTCGAATACGAGGTCATGCCCGCCGTGTTCGATCCCTGGGCGGCGATGCGGCCCGGCGCACCGGTGCTGCACGACAAGCCCAGCAGCCGCATCCCCGACCCGGCCCGCAACGTCGTCGCCGAGATCCACGGCCGGCACGGCGACATCGAGGCCGGGTTCGCTGCCGCCGACCGGGTGGAGACGATCACCTGCGACATCCAGCGCATCCAGCACGCGGCGCTGGAGACCCACGCGGCGATGGCCTGGATGGAGGACGGGCGGCTGGTTGTGCGGTCCAGCACGCAGGTGCCGTTCCTGGTGCGCCAGGCGCTGGCCGACCTGCTGGGCCTGGCGCCGAAGCAGGTGCGCGTGCTGTGCGAGCGGGTGGGCGGCGGGTTCGGCGGCAAGCAGGAGATGCTGGTCGAGGACATCTGCGCCTTTGCGGCGCTCCGGCTGGGCCGCCCGGTGCAGTTGGAGCTGACCCGCGCCGAGCAGTTCGCCGCCACGACCACGCGGCACCCGATGCGCGTCACGGCGCGGGTTGGCGCCACGCGGGACGGGATGCTGACGGCGCTGTCGCTGGATGTGGTGGCCGACGCCGGGGCCTATGGCAACCACAGCGCCGCCGTGCTGGACAATGCGTGCGGCTCGGTCCTGGCGGTGTACCGCTGCGCGAACAAGGCGGTGGACGCCGTTGCGGCCTACACCAACACGGTGCCGGCCGGCGCGTTCCGCGGCTACGGGCTGAGCCAGACGCTGTTCGCCATGGAGCAGGCGGTCGACGCGGTGGCGCGGGGGCTGGGCATCGACCCCTTCGAGTTCCGCCGCCGCAACATGGTCCGGCCGGGCGACCCGCTGGTGGGCGCGCACGCTGGGTTGGACGACGTGGAGTTCGGCAGCTACGGGCTGGACCAGTGCCTGGACCTGGTGCAGCGGGCCTTGGCCGACGGCGGGGGATTGCCCGCGCCGCTGGGCGACGAGTGGCGGGTGGGCGAGGGCATGGCCATGACCATGATCGACACCGCGCCGCCGTTCGGCCACCGGGCGGAGTCGCGGCTGTTCCTGGCGGCGGACGGCGGGTTCGACCTGCACGTGGGCACCGCGGAGTTCGGCAACGGCACGTCGACCACGCACCGGCAGGTGGCGGCCTGGGTGCTGGGGACGGTGCCGGGCCGCATCCGGCTGCGGAAGTCGGACACGGACCTGGTGGGGCACGACACCGGGGCCTACGGCAGCACCGGCACCGTGGCGGCGGCGCGGGCGACGGAGCTGGCGGCGCTGGCGCTGCGGGAGCGTATCCTGGCGGCGGCGGCGGCGTTCGCGGGCTGCGCGCCGGAGGAGTGCCGCATGGTTGAGGGCGCGGTGCTGTGCGGTGGGCGGACCGTGGCGTTGGGCGCGCTGCCGGGCGCGGGAGCCGGGCTGGCGGTGATGCGGCGGGCGGAGGTGATGCCGCGGTCGGTCGCGTTCAACGTGCAGGGCTTCCGGGCCGCGGTGAACACCGGCACCGGGGAGGTCCGCATCCTGCGCAGCGTCCAGGCCGCGGACGCCGGCCGGGTGCTGAACCCGATGCAGTGCCGCGGCCAGGTCGAGGGCGGGGTGGCGCAGGCGCTGGGGGCGGCGCTGCACGAGGTGGTCCGGATCGACGGCGCGGGCGCGGTCAGCAACCCGGCCTTCCGCGGCTACCACGTCCCAGCCTGGGCCGACCTGCCCGTTACGGAGGTGCTGTTCGCCGACACGGTGGACGCCTTCGGGCCAATGGGCGCCAAGTCCATGAGCGAAAGCCCGTTCAATCCGGTGGGCGCCGCGCTGGCCAACGCGCTGGCGGACGCGACGGGGGTGCGGTTCACGGCGCCGCCGTTCACGGCCGACAAGGTTTGGGCGGCGCTGGAGGCTGTGTCGGGCAGGGAGTTGCAGGGCGCGTGAAAAAGCCTCGCCGGGGAGCGGGCGGGCGGATACGCTCGGCACGATGATGGATGACGAGGCCAACCTCCGCCTGGCGATCGGCGTGGCCCGGCAGGCGCGGGCGGCGGGCAACCATCCGTTCGGGGCCGTCCTGGTCGGTCCGGACGGCGCGGTGCTGATGCAGGCCGGCAACGCGCACGGCGAGGCGGGCGACCGGACCGGGCACGCCGAACGGTTGCTGATGACCAGGGCAAGCCTGGCCTACTCCGCCGAGTTCCTGGCCGGCTGCACGATGTACGCGAACGCGGAACCCTGCGCGATGTGTGCGGGCGCTGCCTATTGGGCTGGTGTCGGGCGGGTTGTTTATGGCTTGTCCGAGCGCGACCTCGGCGCGCTGATTGGGCCACATCCGGAGAATTTGACCCTGGACCTGCCTTGCCGCGTGGTGCTGGGGGCCGGGCAGCGGACGGTGGAGGTGGTGGGGCCTTTGCTGGAGGCGGAGGCACGGGCGGTGCATGATGGGTTCTGGCGTTGAACGCTGCTGAAGCGGCGTTGACTCAACAACTCTTGTCATGAGACGCCACTTTGGAGCTTTTGTCTGATGCCCGACTTGAGCAGCGTCCGTTTAACGAAGGTTGGACGGGCAATCTGAACTCAATAGGCCTGTAGCACGCTCCTTTACCCGACTTATGTCGCCAGGCCCTTCAAGACAGCATTGATTGCAAAGCCGCCAACGTCCTCTGGCTTCTGGTCGCCAAGCAGGTTTGCCCGGTCCAGCGCCCACATCCCATGGAGCAGGCTCCAGAGCGTGACCGCAGCCGCGGGGGCGTCCTCCTGTCCGGTCAGCGGCTCAAGCACCCCGATGACTCTTGCCCATAGCAGGTCATACCCAAGCGGGTGAGGAAGCTCCGCCTCAGCCGCCGGCCTGTTGGTCATCAGCGTGGCGTACAGGGCAGGGTGGGCGTCCGCGAACGCGGCGTAAACCTCCATGAGGGTCCGGATGCGGTCCTCGGCGCGGCGCGGACCGTCCTGCCCCGGCCGGTCCAGCGCCTCGTTTATGGCTGCCAGAAGTCTCCTTGCAACCTGGTCGGCGACGGCTGCGACCAGCACGTCACGGGTCGCGTAGTAGCGATAGAGCGCGTTCGGGACGATGCCGAGCACGCCCGCGACACGGCGCAACGTGAGCGCCGCCTCCCCTTCGCGTTCAAGCAGGCCGATTGCGGCAGCCCTGATCGCCCCGGGGCTGGTCTTGCTGGGATACGCCATGGTGGACAACATAGACCTTGATTGCTCATACACAAAGTCTATATCGTTCATCTCAAAGGTGGACGCTGTCCACTGACAAAGGAGAGCTTCAAATGATGCAAACCTTCATCGTGACCGGCGGCAACACCGGGCTTGGCTTCCAGTGCGCGTCCGCCCTCGACGTGAACCACGGCAACGTCGTGGTCATCGCCTGCCGCGACGTGAAAGCAGCCAAACCCGCCGCTCAGAAGCTGCGGCAGGGTGGCGGCAGGGTGGAAGTGCTATCCCTGGACCTGTCGAAGCAGTCGTCCGTCCACGCATTCGTGGACGAGTTCCGCGCCCGGAAGCTGCCCCCGCTCGCCGGCATCATTTGCAACGCGGGCGGCCAGAGCGTCGCCGCCCCCACGCGGACCGCGGAAGGGTATGAGACGACCTTCGGCGTCAACCACCTGGGCCACTACCTGCTGGTCAGGCTCATGCTGCCGGACCTTGCCCCGGACACGCGCATTACCTTGGTGGCCAGCAGCACGCATGACCCGAAGCAGAAGACGGGTATGCCGGCGCCACGCTACGAGAACGCCGAGGCCGCCGCCCATGACTTCGAGCCTGGCGCCGAAGCCGGAAAGCGCCGTTACACGACGTCCAAGCTGTGCAACATCTACACCGCCTACGAGCTTGCCAGGCATCTCGCGGCGTCGCCGGACCCGCGCCTGCAATCCATCCGCGTCAACGCTTTCGACCCCGGCATGATGCCGGGCACGGGGCTGGCGCAAACCTACCCGCCGGTCATGCGCTTTGCGTGGAACTACGTGCTTCCGGCGCTGACGCTGTTCCAGCGCAACGTCAACACCCCGTCCAAGTCGGGCAAGCGGCTGGCGCTGCTTGCAGCCGGATCGGAAGGAGGCGCCACGGGCAAATACTTCTCGGACGGCCATGAAACCCGGTCATCGGACCTTTCGCTCGACAAAGCCAAGGCGTTGGACCTTTGGAACGGCAGTGCCGACATGACGCATCTTGCCCATGAGCTGGTCAGCGACAGACCCGCCCTCCACCTGGCGTCTTAGTTCGCCTGGCTGAGTTTGCATCCGGCTCGTGGCATGAACAGTGCCACGACCGTCTGCCCTGATTTTGCTCCTTAGCCTGTTTGTCAAACCAACCCCCAGCCAACATCGCATTACAGGAACTGGTGCTGTGGACCAGTGTCCGTCAAACGAACATCGACCAGTCGTTTCAGATGTGTTCGCCAATGCTGACCTACGCACGAGAAAACGGACACCTTGATTGTCGGACTGGAAAACGGACATCAACTGCATTCGTTTGGACATGCCTGCGCCATCAAATGGCGACTCGTGACAGAGATGTCGAGTCGAAGCCAAAGCCTTGGCATGTCGCTTGCATCACAGCTTCACGAACGCGCGAGCCTCGGGGAGAAAACAGTGGGTTTTGTTATGCACAGACGCCAGTTCGCCCGTCTGATTGGCGCCGGAGCGGCGGTCTCGGCGTTGCCGTCCATCATCCCTGCGGCGCAAGCGGCGGAGCCGTTGAAAGTGGGCTTCGTCTATCTCGGCCCGGTCGGCGACTTCGGCTGGACCTACCAGCACGACCAGGCCCGCCGCGCGGCAGCCGAGCATTTCGGCGACAAAATCAAGACCACCTTCGTCGAGAACGTGCCCGAGGGGCCGGACTCCGAAAAGGTCATGAACGACCTCGCCAACTCCGGCCACCAACTGATCTTCGCGACGTCGTTCGGCTACATGAACTACGCGCTGAACTCCGCCAAGCGCCATCCCAGTGTCTTCTATGAGCACTGCACCGGCTACAAGCGCGCCGCCAACGTCGCCACCTACAACATCCGGTTCTACCAGGCCCGGTTCGTGCAGGGGGTGATCGCGGGCAAGCTGAGCAGGGCCGGGCTGGCGGGCTACGTGGGTTCGGTGCCGGTGCCCGAGGTGGTGCAGGGCCTGAACGCATTCATGCTGGGCATGCGGTCGGTGAACCCGAAGGCGCGGATGAAGTTCGTGCTGATCAACTCGTGGTACGACCCGCCGAAGGAGGGAGACGCGGCCAAGGCGCTGATCGACCAGGGCTGTGACATCATCACCCAGCACACCGACAGCCCGGCGCCGCTTCAGGCCGCCGCCAGCCGGGGCATCAAGGCGTTCGGCCAGTCGACCGATATGTCGAAGTTCGCGGCGACGACCCAGCTCACGGCCAGCACCGACATTTGGGAGCCGTACTACCTCGCCCGCATCCAGGCCGCGCTGGACAAGACCTGGAAGAGCACGGACACCTGGGGCGGCTTCGACAGCGGCCTGCTGGGCATGGCGCCGTTCGCCAACATGCCGCCTGAGGTCGAGGCGCTGGCAAAGACGACGGTCGCCGAGATAAAGTCGGGCAAGAACAAAGTGTTCACCGGCCCGCTGATGGACCAGGGCAGCGCCGTGAAGGTCCCTGCCGGCGCCACCATGGACGACGGCGCGCTGTCCGGCATGCAGTGGCTGGTGCAGGGCGTGGACGGGAACCTGACCTGAGCCTGGCCCCATGAGCTTGGGCCGCACAATCGAGGCCGGGCCTGTCGCGGCGGCGGAGCCGGCGGCAGCCGGGCCGTTGCTGGCGATGACCGGCGTCACCAAGCAGTATCCGGGGTGCCTGGCGAACGACCACGTCTCGCTGACGGTGGAGCGCAACCAAATTCATGCGTTGCTGGGCGAGAACGGCGCAGGCAAGAGCACGCTGGTCAAGATCATCTACGGCGTGGTCCGGCCCGACGCGGGCGAGATCATGTGGGAGGGGCGGAAGGTCGCGATCACCAGCCCCGGCCAGGCGCAGCGCCTGGGCATCGGCATGGTGTTCCAGCACTTCTCGCTGTTCGAGGCGCTGACCGTCACCGAGAACATCGCCCTCGGCCTGGCCGGCGCGCAGGAGCGGCAAGGGCTGCGCGGGCGCATCGTGCGCGTCTCGACCGAGTATGGCCTGCCGCTGGACCCGGACCGCGTTGTGCACGACCTTTCCGTGGGCGAGCGCCAGCGCATCGAGGTCGTGCGCTGCCTGCTGCAGAACCCCAAGCTGCTGATCATGGACGAGCCGACCTCCGTGCTGACCCCCAGCGAGGTGCAGTCGCTGTTCGCGACGCTGCGCCGGCTGGCGTCCGAGGGGTGCTCGATCCTGTATATCAGCCACAAGCTGGAGGAGGTGCGGGCCTTGTGCTCGGCGGCGACCATCATGCGGGTCGGGCGCAACGTCGCCCGGTGCAGGCCCGCGGACAAGACGGTCAAGGAGCTGGCCGAGATCATGATCAACGCCGCGCTGCCGGAGCCGACGCCGCGCCCGCCGCGCCCCGGCAATGCGTCCCCGCGCCTGGTGCTCAACCGGTTGACGGTCCGTTCGCCGCACCCGTTCGGCACCGACCTGCGGGACGTGTCGCTGACCCTGGCCGGGGGCGAAATCCTGGGCATCGCGGGCATCGCCGGCAACGGGCAGAGCGAGCTGATGGACGCGCTGTCCGGCGAAATCCTGGCCGGCACGCCGGGGAACGTCGTCATCGACGGCACTCCGGCCGGGCACATGGCGCCGCAGGACCGACGGCGCATCCGCGGCTGCTTCGTGCCGGAGGAGCGCAACGGGCACGGCGCGGTGGGCAGCATGTCGCTGTCGGAGAATGCGTTCCTTTCAAGCTTCCTGCGCATCGCCCTGGCCCGCTTCGGAGTGATCGACCGGCGGCGCACGGCGGCGTTCGCGGAACGCATTATCCGGCAGTTTGACGTTCGCACCACCGGCCCGGCGGCGCAGGCGCGCTCGCTGTCGGGCGGCAACCTACAGAAGTTCCTGGTGGGCCGCGAGATCATGCAGGACCCCGCCGTGCTGGTCATCAACCAGCCGACCTGGGGCGTGGACGCCGGCGCCGCGCTGGCCATCCACGAGGCGATCCGCGCGCTGACGGACGCCGGGGCGGCGACGGTCGTTATTTCGCAGGACCTGGACGAGATTTTCGCCGTGGCGGACCAGATTGCCGTCATTGCGGGCGGGCGGCTGTCGCGGCCGGTGCCGGCGCGCGAGGCGACGGTCGAGTCGATCGGGCGGCTGATGGGCGGGGCAGGGCAGCCGGCGCATGCTTGAGCCCGCTCATGCTTGAGATCGTGCCGCGGGGCTACGAGTCGCGCTTCTGGCGCTACGGCTCGCCGGTGCTGGCGGTGGCGCTGACCGGGCTGGCGGCGGGGCTGATCTTCTGGGCCATGGGGCGTCCGCCGGGGCTGACGGTCTATACGCTCCTGGTCGCGCCGCTGGTGCAGCAGGACGGCCTGGCGGCGCTGGCGGTGAAGGCCGCGCCGCTGATCATGATGGGGGCCGGGCTGTCGCTGGCCTACCGGGCGAACCTGTGGAACATCGGCGCCGAAGGGCAGTTCACCCTGGGCGCCATCTGCGGCGGCGGGGTCGCGCTGCTGCTGCCCGATGCCCCGGCGGTTGTGGCGTTCCCGGCGATGATGCTGGCGGGGCTGCTAGGCGGCGCAGCGGCGGGCGGGCTGGTCGCCTGGCTGCGCGTCCGCTTCAACGCGAACGAAATCCTGACCAGTCTCATGCTGACCTACATCATGCAGTACTTGCTGCTGTTCCTGGTGACTGGCCCCTGGCGCGACCCGATGGGGTTCGGCTTCCCGCAGACGGCGCTGTTCTCCGACGCGGCCCTGGCGCCGCGGCTGGTCGAGGACAGCAACGTCCATATTGGCGTGGCGCTCGCGCCGCTGGTGGCGGTCGGGCTGTGGTTCATGCTGGGGCGTTCGGTGCTCGGCTTCCAGTTCCGCGTGCTGGGCCAGGCGCCGCGGGCGGCGAGGTTCGCAGGCTTCAACGAGAACCGGCTGGTGTGGGTGGCGCTACTGGTGAGCGGCGGGCTGGCGGGGCTGGCGGGGCTGTTGGAAGTGTCGGGGACGATGGGCCAGCTTACGACGGCGATCTCGCCGGGCTACGGATTCACAGCGATCATCGTGGCGTTCCTTGGCCGGCTCAACCCGTTGGGCGCGATCCCGGCGGGGCTGTTGCTCGCGCTGTCGTACCTCGGCGGCGACGCGGCGCAGATCAACCTCGGCCTGCCGAACGCCGTGACCGGCATCTTCCAGGGCGTGCTGCTGTTCTGCCTGCTGGGCTGCGACGTGCTGCTGCTGCACCGGGTCCGCTGGCGGCGGGCGCAGGTGGCGGCGTGACGGGCCTGCTGGCGCCGCTGCTGGCCCCGCTGCTGGCCAGTGTCATCGCGGCCTCCACGCCATTGCTGCTGGCGGCGGTGGGCGAGTTGGTGGCCGAACGCGCCGGAGTGCTGAACCTGGGGGTCGAGGGCATGATGCTGGCCGGTGCCATCGCCGCGTTCGCGACGGCGCACGGGACCGGAGCGGCGTCGCTCGGGCTGCTGGCGGCGCTGCTGGCGGGGGTCGTGCTGTCGCTGGTGTTCGCGGCCGTCGCCCTGACCTTGCAGGCGAACCAGACGGCGACGGGCCTGGCGCTGACGATCTTCGGGCGGGGGTTCAGCGCTTTGGTGGGCGCCGGCTATGTCGGGATCGCGGCGCCGACGCTGCCGAAGCTTGCGGTGCCGGGCTTGTCGGACCTGCCGTTCGTGGGTCCCGTGCTGTTCGCCCATGATGCGTTGGTCTACTTCGCGTTGGCGGCGCTGGCGGCCGTGGCCTGGATGATCCGGTCGACCCATGCGGGCCTGGTGCTGCGGGCGGTCGGCGACAGCCATGACGCGGCGCATGCGCTGGGCTATCCGGTTGTAGCCATCCGCTACGCCGCGGTGGTGTTCGGGGGGGCGCTGGCCGGCTTGGCGGGCGCTTATATGTCGCTGGCCTACACGCCGCTGTGGGCGCAGGACATGACGGCGGGGCGCGGCTGGGTGGCGCTGGCGCTGGTGACGTTCTCGGCGTGGCGGCCAATTTGGCTGCTGGTTGGCGCATGGTTCTTCGGAGGGCTGATGTACCTTTCACTGTATGTCCAGGCGCTGGGCGCCCCGGTGCCGTCGGCGCTGCTGTCGGCGCTGCCGTATATCGGCACGGTCGTCGTGCTCGTGCTGATCTCCCGTGACCGCCGGCGCATCCGGCTCAACCGGCCGGCGATGCTCGGGCTGCCGTTCCAGGCGCGCGTTTGATGGTGGGCCTTGACGAGCTGAACGCCGCCGACCGCCGCCACTTCGCCGATGCGCTGGGCGGCGTGTTCGAGGACGCGCCGTGGGTGGCCGAACGCGCGTGGGACCGGCGGCCGTTCCCCACGGTGGCGGCGCTGCACCAGGCGCTCCACGACACGCTGCTGGACGCCGGGGAGGGCGCGCAGGCCGGGTTCCTGAACGGCCACCCGGACCTGGCTGGCGCCGCGGCGCGGCAGCGGACGATGGGGGAGCACTCGACGGCCGAGCAGGCGGCGCTGGGGCTGGACCGGCTGGACGCGGCCGGGTTCGAGAGGTTCTCGGCCATGAACCTGGCCTACCGCGGGCGCTTCGGCTTTCCGTTCCTGATCTGCGTGCGGCGGCACACGCGGGGGTCGATCCTGCGGGAGTTCGAGCGGCGTTTGTCCAACGACGCTGCGGCGGAGCGGACGGCGGCGCTCGCTGAGGTCTTCCGCATCACCCGGCTGCGCATCGCTGGCCTGGTGCAGGGGCCGGGGATGCCGGCGGTGGGCGGCGGGCTGTCGACCCATGTCCTCGACACTGCGTTGGGCCGGCCAGGCGCCGGGGTGCGGGTCGAGCTGTTCGTGCTGGAGCCGGAGGGCGCCGAGTTGGTGGCGGCTAAAACGACCGACCGGGACGGACGGGTGCCAGGAGGGCTGATTGCGGACGGGGAGCCGCTGCGGATCGGCCTGTATGAGCTGCGGTTCCATGTCGGCGCCTACTTCGCGACGGCCGGGCTGGCGGTGTCCGAGCCGCCGTTCCTGGATGTCGTGCCGCTGCGCATCGGGATCGCCGAGGCCGAGGCGCACTACCACGTGCCGTTGCTGGTCAGCCCGTGGACGTTCACCACCTACCGGGGAAGCTGAGTTCCACCGGCGCGGCATTGACTTTGGCGGCCACGCCGCCCAGGACCAAGTGGCCCCTTTCGTCATTGCCCCCCTTTCGTCATTGCGAGGAGCGCTTGCGACGTGGCAATCCAGGGCCGTACGCCAAAATACTGGTCCGTGTCGCACTGGATTGCCACGCCGAAGCCGGCTCGCAATGACGAGTCCTTTGCGGCCGAAGGCAAGCCTGGTCAAATGCGACAGCCCTGAAGGGAGTGACGCCTTGGTTTAAAACCCTAAGGCTTCACTGCGTAATCAACGGCACCTGCACCTTCTGTTGCGAGTCGCGCACCCGTGGCGCCGACGGGTCCGTGTCCACCGCCTTATCGCGATACTTAGAGGCCGGCCGCGCGCCGGGCACGGTGTCCGGCGCAGACCGGTCCTGCCGCTGCGTCACGTCGCCATTCGGGGTCGAGGGCGGCGCGTTCTGCGTCGCACATCCGGCGCTGGCGAGGACGAGGACGGTGGCAAGCAGCCGGATACGCATGAAAAAGCTCCTTGAGTCATGGGCCGGCAAAAATGGGCGGCCAGCAAGAGTGCCGGGACCCGGCGGACGTCGATAGCCGTGTCGGCGCAAATGCCGATCGCAGCATCTGGCCCGGTCAAAGGCGTCGACCCACAAGCCGGGCCGAAGCCGGATGCTGGGCATGAACGCCGCTTCAGGCTGAACGTTGCACAACCTACGCGCCCAACCTGCGCGCCATGGCTTTTCAGAAATGTACCGCCGTTCCGATGAACGGCGAGTAGGCGAGCGAACCCGGCACCCTTGTATGGTCGTTGCCGAACTTGTTGAGCCAGTATTCGAATCCGACATAGGCATCGAGGAACTTCGGCTTGTTCAGGACGACCTGGCCGAGATCGAGCACGAGCCTCGTTTGCGACAGGATTTCCCACTGCG